>BFBZ01001179.1_pt1 | contig 18521 bp, 10 predicted proteins | sample 1888401 | NCBI WGS metagenome assembly BFBZ01 (sample SAMD00112614, study PRJDB3348) | symbiont metagenome | host: Chara braunii | reverse complement strand
GTAGAGCGCGACGGCCGTGGGCCACGCGGCCTCCGGGCGGCCCTCGGTGAGGCGGTAACTGCCGTCCGGCTGGCGGTTGCGTTCGAGCGAAATGAGACCGTTCGCAATGTGTTGTGCGAACGCTTCCCGCGCGCTGGCGAGCGCGAGCAGCGCGAGGCCGGTCGGCTCGGGGTGGCTGGCCTTGCCGGCGTGATACCCCCACCCGCCGTCCGGGTTCGCGAGGGCGGCGAGGCGGGKGAGCAACTCATTCGAAGCTGGCACTGGCGAGTCTCCGGCGAGAGCGGCGATACCAGTTTATGCCACGCGATGAGCTCTTCGGCCAGTAGAACACCGATAACGTGTGCCGCTCGCGGAGAAGAGAACACAGGGCGGAAGCCCTGTGGTTCCCCACGGGGTTGTGCGCCTGTATGCATTGGGAGTCGGTATGCGTGTGGCTCATTTCGACTGTTTCAGCGGCATCAGCGGCGACATGGTACTCGGTGCGGTGATCGACGCCGGGGCGCCCGCAGAAGCGATCCGGGCCGCGCTCGATTCACTCGGCCTGCCGATCAAGCTCGAACTGGAACGCGTAAAACGATGTGGGTTCGCCGCAACGAAGGCGACCATCGAGGCTGCGGACCAGGAGGACTACCGGTTCCTGCCGGACGTGGAAGCGATTCTCGCCCGCGGCGCACTCACGCCGAAGCAGCGGGAACTCGCGAGTACCATCTTCCGTAAGGTCGCGGTTGCGGAATCGACCGTCCACGGGATGCCGCTGGAACGCGTTCACTTTCACGAGGTCGGTGCGCTCGACAGCATCGCCGATATCGTGGGCTGCGCAGTCGGCTTGGACCTACTCGGCGCGGATAAGTTCACCAGCACGCCGGTGCCCACCGGCAGCGGGACGATCAAGTGCGCGCACGGCATAATGCCCGTCCCCACGCCCGGTACGGCGGAACTCCTCAAGGGCGTACCACTGGCCCCTTCGACGATCAAAACGGAACTCACCACGCCCACCGGGGCCGCGATTCTCACTACCGTCGTAACCGAATACACGGCGACGCCGGTGATGACCATCGACCGCATCGGCCACGGCTCTGGCACAAAAGACTTCCTCGAACAACCGAACATTCTGCGCCTCATGCTCGGCACGGCGACCGACCGCGCAGCCGCGGGCGAGACGGATACGGTGAGCGTCCTCGAGACGAACCTCGACGACGTGTCCGCAGAAGTCATCGGCTTCGCCGTCGAGCGGTTGTTCGCGGCCGGCGCGCTCGACGTATTCGCCGTGCCGGTTCAAATGAAGAAGAACCGGCACGGCGTGCTCCTGACTGTGCTCTGCGAAGCCGATCGGGCGAGCGCGTTCGAGACGATTCTGTTTCGCGAAACGGGCACGTTCGGCGTCCGGCGCACGACCGCCACGCGGACGAAGCTTCAACGCGAATCGGTGACGGTGGCAACGCCCTGGGGTCCCGTGAAGGCCAAACGCGGCTGGCGCGGCGACGGATTCGAGGTGCTGACACCCGAATTCGAGGACTGTGCCCGTGTCGCCCGCGAACACAACGTCCCGCTCCGCGATGTGTACGCCGCAGTGAAGCGGTGACCGCAAGACTTCTCAGCGGAGAAAAAAGATATGAGAGCCGGTCCGCGAGTCATTGCAGACCGGCTCTCACGTTTATGAGCGCCGAGCGGAACCAAGGCAGTGATAACTCGGCCAGAACGGCCAATAAACGAGCACTCCCGCCAGGAACCAAATGAACGGCTCCTCACGGGACTACGGTGCGGTCACATTCGGTTTGGCGGCAACTGATGAGCGAAACGATTGGAAGTGCGGGCTCACCTCATTCTCGACAAGCCGCTCGATGTACGGGGCGAGAACCCCAACTCACTTCGCAAGGCTGAGTCGAAAATTCTCCAACACCGGGTGGTGCCGGGTGATCCGATAACCGCGCGAATTGGCCACAACAACCGCGTCGGAGTGGTTGTGATTGCGGCCCATGTCCGCCCCGAACCGCACCTCGACATCGGCACCGGCCGCCTCGAGTGCCTCCGCGAGCGCGACCGCTTGACCGGCGTTGTCGTCCTCGGCCACCACAAGCACGCGCGGCGGGGTGGCGAACGGGGACCGTTCACGAACCACGGAGAGCGTGCAGTAATCGCGTTTCATCGGAAAATCCTCTGGGAAGGCCGCGAGCAGAATCGACTCAAACACTTGCGGCAGACGTCTTCCCTTAATTTGTGAGAGACCTCTGATAACTCGTCTCAAGTCACTTGACATGTCCCAACAAACTTTACCGTACACCACTCATCGGCCTTTCACAACTCCTTTTCCTCTCATAATTGAGGGCTATTCCGGTTCTGTCCGGAAAACGGGCAAGCAGCGGAAGCTGGGATTTTAAGAATTGGCTGGGACGGCCGGTTCGATCTCACGCGGCGCGAGTTGCCGGAACGGTTCGGAGGGGATGTTTCGAGCCACCGTGTAAATAATGAGAGCCGCGACAAACAATCGCAGCCAGAAGGCGCGGATTCGGGGTTCGGGAAAGGGTCGATCCAAAGCCCAGATCAAGAGGCTACGGAATAACGCAACGAGAAGGAACGGTAAAATGAACGGTGCGAACAGGTTACATCGCAAAGCATCGAGCGGGCGGCCGTTTAATAAGAAGTGAGCCGCCCGTCCCGTCCCGCAACCGGGGCAGTGAATGCCGGTTGCGGTGTACGCGATGCACTTCGGGTAGATGCTGTCTCGCGTTGGTGAGGTCGTCGCAATCACGAACACGCCAGCGATTAGCGCGAGAGCGAAGAGGGCGACAACGGCCAACCGCACGCCCCGCTTCATCACTTCCGATTTCACCGTCACGGCCCCCCGCCGGGGTTCTGGAGAGCCCCGAGGAAACCGATAATGAACGAAATCACAAACACCACGAAACCAAGGCCGAACGAAACCCACGCCCACAGTTTCGCGTTGGCGGACGCCCGACGTGCTCCGGCGGAGTCGCCCGCCTCCCATTTTGAATTCACCTGTGCGGCGAAGACAATGGCGGCGACCCCAGCCGGGAGGCAACAAAGTAGAGTCGTCAGGATTGCCGGTACGAGATAGTTCGATGGCGGCCCGCCGCGTGGGCGATCATCGTCATAATCATCGTCTTCGTCCCGGCGCCTGCCGCGCGGGCGATCGTCGTCATAATCATCGTCGTATCGCTCGCGTGCCATCTCGTTACCTTGCGGAGGAAAACCACGCCCAGGTGGTATGTATGGAACGGGCACCGACCGCGCGGTCGCGCGGCCGGGCCATCCGAAATGAACGCCCTGCTCTACCGAGCGCCCATCGCTCCGAGAGCAATTTGGGCAGCGATGGCGATCGCGGTCAAGATACCACCAATAATCATAACCAGCATAGCGTTCGATTTCGCTTTCGGGTCTTTGCCGGTGAGGTAGGCGACCAGACTGAGGACGAAGGCGATCAGCCCACAGCACAGGCCGAACAGTATCAGAACCACGATGTTCGTGTTCTTGTACATGCCGTCGAGCGGCCCCATCGCGCCGGACGAGCGGGATGGGCGGTCGTCGAAGTCGTCGTCATCGTCGCGTTCGCGTTCGCGTGCCATAGTGGGGCTTTCCGGGGGAGGTTGGGGGCATCAATTATCGAGACTTCAGGAACGTACTCACGTTGCGCGGGCGAGTCAAACAGCATCCGAAAAGGAAACCCGGATTTCCGTCCGATACCGCCCTCCTCTTCCCCCGCTTCGGCCGAGTCGCCCTTGAACTTTCCTCCCGAATTCGTGTCCTTTCTCTCACGGTCCTCGCGGCCTGTCGCAGCGAAGCGCTGCTTCACGGCCGCTCCACCGGCTCGTTTTGCCAGCCCCGAGCGGGCGCCGATCATTGTGAGAATCCGATGCTCTCTTCCAGTGAGATCCGCCAGCAGTTCATCGACTTCTTCTGCAAGAAGCACGGGCACACGAACGTCCCGTCGTCGCCCGTCGTCCCGCTGAACGACCCGACGCTGCTCTTCGCCAACGCGGGCATGAACCAGTTCAAGCCGTACTTCCTCGGCACCGAGAAGCCGCCGCACGTGCGGGTCGCGAACACCCAGAAGTGCATCCGCGCCGGCGGCAAGCACAACGACCTCGACGACGTGGGCCGCGACACGTACCACCACACGTTCTTCGAGATGCTCGGTAACTGGAGCTTCGGGGATTACTTCAAGAAAGACGCGATCGCGTGGGCGTGGGAGCTTCTCACGCAAGTGTGGAAACTCGACCCGACGCGCCTACACGTCACGGTGTTCGAGGGCGACCCGGCGGCCGGCATCCCGCGCGACGACGAAGCGGCGGGCTTCTGGAAAGCGGTGGGTGTACCGGAGTCGCACATCCACCTCGGAAACAAGAAGGACAACTTCTGGGAGATGGGCAACACCGGCCCGTGTGGCCCGTGTACTGAAGTACATATCGACCGCACGCCGGATAAATCGGGCGGCCCGCTCGTTAACGGCGGCACGGACAAGGTCATCGAGATCTGGAACCTCGTCTTCATCCAGTTCAACCGGAACGAGGACCAGAGCCTCACTCCCCTGCCCGCACAGCACGTCGATACGGGCATGGGCTTCGAGCGGATCTGCTCCGTGATCCAGGGGAAGAACAGCAACTACGAAACGGACGTGTTCACGCCGATCTTCGCGGCCATCCAGAAGGTGACGGGTTGCGAGACTCCCTACGGCGGCGTCCTCGATGATCTGAAGGACACCGCGTACCGGGTAATCGCGGACCACATCCGCACGCTCACGTTCGCGCTCACCGACGGCGCGACGATCGGTAACGTCGGCCGCGATTACGTGCTCAAGCGCATCCTGCGCCGCGCCGAGCGATACGGGTATCAGGTGCTCGGCACGAATGAGCCGTTCCTGTATCAACTCGTGCCGGTGGTGGTGGAACACTTCGGAGCGGCGTTCCCGGAGCTGAAGAAGAACCCGCACAAGGTCATCGACCAGATCCGCGACGAGGAGGCCGCGTTCCTCCGCACGCTGACCCGCGGCATCAAGCTGTTCATGCGGATCGCGAACCAGATGAAGGAAGACGGTCTGAAGGTGGTCAGCGGCGAGGACGCGTTCAAGTTGCACGACACCTATGGCGTCCTGATCGACATCACGCTCCAGATGGCCCAGGAGCAAGGACTGACGGTCGATATGGCCGGGTACGAAGAGGCAATGAAGCGGGCGCAGGATCAAGCTCGCGGCGGAGGGAAGAAGTTCGCGGTGACGGCCGTGAAGGGCGACCTGCCACCGACGGACGACGCTCCGAAGTTCGGCGCCGAACCCGTGACCGCAAAGGTCTTGGGTTGGGTGAAAGACAACGCGGTCGTCACGTCGGGCAAACTCACCGCGGGCGAATCGGCCGCGCTGTTGCTCGACCGCACCTGTTTCTACGGCGAGCAGGGCGGGCAGGTCGGTGACATTGGGACCATCCGTAAGGAATCATTTGAAGAAGGTGACTTCGAGGTCGAAGACACGCAACGGCTTGGCGAAACCGTTCTGCACATTGGCATCATGCACGAAGGGGAGATTGCAGTCGGCGACACGGTCGAGGCGATACAGACGACCGGCCGCCGCATCGACATCATGCGGAACCACACCGCCACGCACCTGCTGAACCTCGCGCTGCGTGAAGTCCTCGGCCGCCACGTCGAGCAGAAGGGTTCGCTCGTCGATGAGCAGAAGACGCGGTTCGACTTCAGCCACGACAAGCCGGTGACCCCGGAGGAGCTGCGCGAGATCGAGCGCCGCGTGAACCGGCAGATCGTGACCGACCAGCCCGTCGCGGCAACGGTGATGCCGCTCGCGCAGGCGAAGGAGCTGCCCGGCGTGCGGGCGGTGTTCGGCGAGAAGTACCCGGACCCGGTGCGGGTGGTGATGATCGGCGCCGAGACGCCCGACAAACTGAACCAGGACAACTCCGTCGAGTTCTGCGGCGGCACGCACATGCCGCGCACTGGCTTCATCGGCTACTTCAAGATCCTCTCACAAGAGGGTGTGGCGAAAGGCATCCGCCGTATCACGGCCGTGACCGGTAAGCCGGCTTACGACGACGTGCAGACCCGCAGCGCGGTGGTGGACGAACTCGCAGCGAAGTTCCAGTGCCGGCCGGACGAACTGCCGACCCGAGTGGACGTCCTTCAGGAGCAACTGAAAGCCCTTCAGAACCAGCTCAAGAAAGCGGTCGGGGCGGCACTCACGGGCGTGGTGGACGATTTAATCGCGTCGGCCCCGGAGGTCGGCGGCGCGAAGGTCGTGGTCGCGAAGTTGCCGGACGGCGCGAGCAACGAAACCGTCCGCATCCAGATCGACCGCGTGCGGCAGAAGTGCCCATCGGCGTTCGTCGTGTTCGGTTGGTCGGAGGGCGAAGGGAACGCGTCGATCATCGCGGCCTGCACGCCGGATCTCGTGAAGAAAGGGCTGAAGGCCGGCGACGTGGTGAAGCACGTGGCACCGGTCATCGGTGGCGGCGGGGGCGGTAAACCCGACATGGCTCAGGCCGGCGGCAAGGAGCCCGCCAAACTGCCCGAAGCGCTTCAGAAGGCCGAGCGCCTCGGAAAAGAGTTACTGGGGAAGTAACGCCGGGCTGTTGAGGTCGCATGGCCGGTAGGGAATCGGCCCGGCCGGGGTGGGACACGCTGACGCGGGAACCCGCGGCGGCGCAGATGGGGATGGCGCCGACGAACCGGGACAGCAGGCGATGGAACGGGAAGCGGTTCACCGCGGGCGTGCGCGACGCCCGCGGTCCCGGGGAGAAAGCGTCAATCTGGTGGGCCGAGGTACACGAACGGTGCCCAGTAGAAGGGCGCTTCCCAGCCCGGCTTGCTGCGGACCGCGAGCCGGGCGGCCTTCAGCGCTTCGGGGTACGACGCGGCCTTGCCCGCCGCCGGACGAATCCCCCCGAAGAACGCGGCCATCAGCTCGGAAGTCGCCGCGTCGTCCACCGACCAGCAACTCGCCATTACGCCGCGCGACCCGGCCCCGAGGAACGCGCCGGCCAGCGTCACCCCGGCTTCCATCGGGCGCTGCGGACCGACGTTCGTCACACACGCGCTCAGCACCGTCAGTTCGCAGCCGGTCAGCTTGAGTCGGGTGATCTCGTGGAGCGTGAGGAAGCCGTCGTTGCCCGGCTCCTCGCGGCCGCGCGGCGGCGGGGTGAGCGCGACGGCCGCGAACGCGTTGCCGAACGCCTCGTCGCTGAACCCGTGCGCGGCCAGGTGGACGAACCGCTTACCGGGCAGCGCGGCCACCACGTTTTGTTCCGTCGCGGACTCACCTTCAAAGGCGGTCACGCGGTCGGCCGGGAAGAACTGCCGCACCCGCTTGCTCTCGACCGCCGTGAACGGCAACCGCGGCAGCGCGCCGGAGGCCAGTGTGTTGCCCTTCGCATCCGGGTACGCCGGGTCCCCGACGGTGAGCAGCGTGGCCTCACCGTCGAGGTGCCGCGGGCGCCCCAGCACCACCGCGAGAGCGGCGATCGACGGCCCGTAGCACACCGGCGGGAGCTCGTCGAGCGCGTACTTCGGGGTCGCCCCGTTGGACAGCAGCAGGCACTCGAAGGGGATCTTGTGCAGCGCCCCGTCCGGGATCAGAACGACGCGCTTGGCGCCACTCGAGCGAATCACTTCACGCAGCGCGGCCGGCAGCACGGCGTCGCCGAGGACTTCCGGCGCCGCGGGCTTGCTCACGCCGGGCGTGCGCGAAACGATGTTGATGCCGCGCTTCGGGCTGAACTCCGGGTCGGCGATCTGGCGGAGGTACTGCGTCACCAGCCGGCCCGTCACTTCGTCCGTGAGCGGAGCGAACTCGGCCGCGCCGGCCGGGCGGTCCGGTTGCTTCTCGGTGGGCCTGATGACGACCCCCCGGAAGCCGGCCCGTGCGACCCGTTCGCCGGGCTGGGCGTCGCCGATACTCTCGGAAATTCCGCGGGCGACGGAGAGCCTGAAGACCTGCGGCGGCGCGGCGGGATCGGTGCCGAGCACCGCGAAGCTCTCGTCGCGGCCGATCAGGTACGCGAGCAGCACGCCGCCGGAGTTATGGGCCTCCTTGCGGACCCGAACGAGCGCGGCCTCCGCGAACGCGGGGTCGGTCAGCACGCGCGTGAGCGGGTCGGCGTTGGCGATCTCGCGCCACGCCTCGGTGTACTCTTTCTGGGCCGCTTCGAGGTCCGCAAACAGCTTCCTGGACGCCGGGCTCTCGGTGGCGGCGGCGGGCAGCGCCATCACCTGGGTCCGCAACCGCGACACCGCGCGGCGGGCGTCGGCCTCGCGGGCGCGGAGCGCGGCCCGGTCGCCGGTCAGGCGCTCGCGCGGGTCCACGCCGGCCGCGAGCATCTGGTCGAGGAGCGTGCGGCTGCGGCTCCGCAGCGCCACGCGGAGCAGCCCCTCGCCGTCCCCGTCGCGGGCGCACCACGCCGCGTGCAGTTCGAACGCCGGGGCGAACTGCGAGAAGAACTGGGAGCGCTGCGCGGCCTCGCCGAACGTGTTCAGCCGCGCGCGGTCGGCCACGTCGAACACCTCGCCGAGCAACGTCTTCGCGTCGTCTTTGCGGCCGGCGCGGTCGGCGAGAACGGCGAGCCGCCAGAGCGTGATCGCGCGCGTGACCGGCGGGCACCGCGGCCGGTCCGCCTGGAACGCCCGGGCCTCCTCGAACCGCTTAGTGGCGTCCGCATAGCTGCCGCGGAGTTCGGCGCACACGCCCAAAAAGTTCAGCGTGCGGGCCAGGAGGATGCGGCCCTCTTTGCGCTGCGTTTCGGCCAGTTCGCTCCACACGGCTTCCGCACCCGGGACGTCTTTTCGCGTAAGTGAGTCGAGGGCGCGGACGTGTCGGGCGGTCGCCCACAGGTAGCCGGACCGGTACCCGAGCTTCGCGCACGCGGCTTCGAGGTTCGGCACGAGCGCGAGTGCGGAACTGACCTTTCCTTGTGACAGAAAGAGGTCGGCCCGGACGGCATCGATCAGAGCGCCACTCAGATCGTCCGGTTCACTGAACCCGGCCAGTACCGCCGACGCCTTCTCGAGCGCGTCCCCGGCCGCGGTGGCGTCGCCTTGCTCCTTGTGGATGAGCGCGACGTTCAGCCACAGGTTGAACCGCACCGGGTCCGCGGTCCGGCCGACGGTTTCGCACCGGACGAGCCCACTACGAAATCGCTCCATCGCCTGCGCGAAGTCGCCGCGCCGGGCCGCCGTCACCCCGGAGAGGTAGTCGCACTCGGCCCGCACCGCGTCGGCGGCGAGGCCGTGCTTGCGGTACAGTTCGGCGCACCGGTCGAGTAGCGGATCGGCCTTCTCCGGCGCGTCGCACGCCAGTTCCGCGGTGGCGAGGTTCACCAGCACCTTCGGAAGCGCCCGCAGGTTGGGCGGATCGGCCGCGTCGAGGTCGGCGAGCGCCACCAACAGCGATTTGCGCGCGGTCTCGTAGGCGGACGTCATCAGTTCCAACCCGCCGCGGTCCGAGTTCAGCCGGCCGTCCACGAGCGCGTCGCCGGCCCACCGCTCGCCGGCGGTCCGGGCGACGTCGAGAGCGAGACGGAACTGCTTGGCGGACCGGGTGAGCGACTGGAGGCGGACGAACGCCGCGAGTTGGCCGCCGGCGTCCACTTCGGCGGGGGAACCCCCTCCGACCTTATCGGTTGGCGCGTCGAGTGCGGCGCGGTACTCAATGGCGGCCTCGTCGCGGAGCTTCGCGCACTCCGGCCGCCCGACGGCGGCGGCCGACCATTCGGCGAGGATGTCGCCCGTGACGAGCCGCCGCTTCGGCTGGAACTTCCGTTGCAAATCGAGGGCTTCCTTGAACAGCACCGCGGCCTGGGGGTACTTGCCCTGTTTGACGAGGAGTTTCGCGCGCTGGCGCTGCGTATCGCGGCGGCCCAGGGGGTCGTCCAGTCGGTCGTGCAGGTCCGGGAACGGGGCCAGAGCGGCGAGCGCGGCGTCGACGTCGTCGCGCCGGAGCAGGGCCTCCGCCAGATAGCGGCCGGCGGTGATCCGGGCGGGAGTGTCGTCGATCCGAGTCGCGTCCTTCGACATTTCCCGTGCGGCCTTTTCCAACTCCGCCCACCGCTCTTTTTCGGCCGCGTCCTTGTGCAGGCGCGCCACCTCTCCGCGCAGGCGGAGCGCTTCGAGCCGGCGATCCGGAGGGAGCGGCGGGGTGGCGGCCAGTGCGGCGACGAGGTGTTTGTCGGCCTCCTCGGTGTAACCGAGTTCGAGTCGGCACTCGCCCATGAGGAGGTCCAACCCGGCCAGTCCGGCGGGGTCGTCCAGCGTTTTGAGCCACTCGCGGTACGGCCCCGCGAGGCGAATCGCCTTGTCCGGCCGACCGGAGCGAACGTAGAGGTTCATCAGCCGGTTGTAAGCCTGTCGTTTCAGGAACCGGTCGTCGGACCGAAGCGCGGCCTCGAACAGCGGCTCGGCTTCGCCGAACCGGTCGGAGGCGTACAGGCTCTCGGCCTTCTGGAACGCCTCGGCGGGATCGGCAGGCGGGGCCGCCAGAGCGAGGACGAGAACGACCGCCGTGGGGAACATCGCGGGCCTCACGATCGGAGATTGCACGGGCGCACAAGGTCACAGAGCGGAAGGGACTAACCGTGTCCGTTGGTCTTCGTTTTCTCTTCCGCCCCGGAGGGGCCGGCTTTCGTAGCACAGGGCGGAAGCCCTGTGACCTTGCGCCAACCGTCTACTTCACGTGGAACCGGAGTTCGGCTTGGGCCAACGGGGCCGGCGTGCCGCCCCCGGTCTTCTTGATGGTCACGCCGCGGACGGTGGAGGCCAATTGTTCGGCGTCCGGACCGGTGTACGTTGTGAACCGCCCGGTTTTGGCCCCCGGCGGGAACGCGGGCGGTTCGCCGGTGGTCGCGAATACACGCAACCGGTCCACTCCCGCACCTTCGGTCGCGGTCGTAACGAGTTCGTATTTGTCGTTCCCCGGTACCACGCGTTCCTGTCCGGCGCGCACGCGGTCGTCCGGTTCATCGTCGTTGGGGAACACCCGCATCGCGTGCCCGTTGGCTTCAACGATCCAGATCGACACCCGGCTGTCTCGGTCCGCTTTCACATGAACGGTCATCGGGCTCCCGGCGCTGATGCGGATGACGCCGTCTTTGTCCTGCTTCGCCGCCGGCGCGCTCAACTCGACCTTCAGCCCGAAATCGGATCGCTCAGGAACCGGCCACGCGGAGAAGCCCGCTCCGGCCGGCGCGGGCGGCAGTGCCTCCGGTGCGACGACCGGTGGTGGCCCAGGCGGGGCCCCGGGCGTTCCACTGGCCGGCGGTTCCAACTTCGCCGTGTCGTCCTTCTTCCTGTCGCCGCGCGTCGCCAGGAAACCGATGACGGCAACGAGCAGAACCGCGCCCGCGCCCAAACCGATCAGGAGCGGCTTGCGGTTCGCGGGCGCTCGGGGCGTGAGGAGCGGAGCCGACGGCGCGGGCGCTTGCGGGAGCGGCGCGGTGATCGAGTTCGACATTTCCGGCGCGGACCCGGCGGGGGGGCGGAATTCTGGCAGCGTACCGGTGGACGGCGTTGAGGCCCGCGACAGCCCGACCCGTGCGAGCGCCGGACTCAGGCCGGACGCCGAGTGAACGTGCTGCTCGACAACGGGCACGAGCGCGGCGGCCAGTACCTGAGCGTCCGCGAACCGCTCAGCCGGCGCTTTCGCGAGGCACCTCATGCAGAGGGCCTCGAGGTCCGCGGGGACGTCGGGCCGGAGTTCGCGCAGCGGCGTGGGGGCGTCCGAGACCACCTTGATGAGCAGATCGGTGAAGCTGTCGCCGACGAACGGCGGGCGGCCGGCGAGGAGGAAATACAGGATCGCGCCCAGAGCGTACACGTCGGCCGGCGGGCCGACGTCCTTGCTGTCGCGGGCCTGTTCGGGGGCCATGTAGCTCGGCGTGCCGACCACCTGCCCGGTGACGGTGAGGTGCGAATCGGTGGCCGCCCGCTTCGCCAGCCCGAAATCGGTCACCCGCGGGCGCCCGTCCTTATCGACCAGCACGTTCGCCGGCTTCAGGTCGCGGTGGATGATGCCCGCCGCGTGCGCGTGGGCGACGCCCGCGACGACCTGCGCGAACAGCGACACGACCGTGGGAACCGGGAGCCGGCCCTGGGCGTCCGTGTAGGCGCGCAGGTTCGGCCCTTCGACCAGCGCCATGGTGAAGTACGGGCGCCCGTTTGAGGAGTCGATGTCGTAGATCGGCACCACGTTCGGGTGATCGAGCGCGGCCGCGGCGCGGGCCTCCTGGAGGAAGCGCTGGGTCGCTTCGCTGTCGGTGCTGGTGCCGAGGATCATCTTCAGCGCCACGACCCGGTCCAACCCGCGCTGCCGCGCGCGGTACACCACGCCCATCCCGCCGCGGGCGATCTCGCCGAGCAGTTCGTACCGGCCGATGCGGTCCGGGGACGCCATCTCGTCGACCGTCGGGGCGGACGGCGGGACGCGCACGACGGTCGCGTCCGACGGATCGGTCGCTTCGGTGGTCTCGTTGGGGGCGCCGAACACCGGCTGGTTCTGCGCGCTGAGAACCGTATTGTCCCCGTCGGACGTCTTCGATGGCTGTTGCGGGTTCATACCGTCCTCTCGGTGAATCGTCGTTGTCGGGCGCGGACCAACCAGCGGACGGCCCGCGCCGCGGCCGCACTCACGGGCCCGCGGACCCGCCAGCCACACGCGGCGACGAGGGCCGCAAGAGCGAACGCCGCGGCCGCGCGCCCGTACCCCGTGGGCGGGACCGCCAGCGCGGCCAGAACGGGTGCCGGCGCCCCGTTGTCATCGTTGTGAGTTCCCGGAGCCGCAACGGCGGCCGGGCCGGACCGCTCGGCGCCCGCCGCGGACCGCTCGTCGGGTGCCGGAGCGGTGGCGAGGCGGGCGGGCGCGACCGGCGCCGCCCCCATTATTGGAGTGGTGGTTAACCGCTCCGTTGCGGCGTCGCGGTACAGTTTGTCGATCAGCGCGAAGCAGTCGCCGCCGGAGTCGGAGAACCCGGCGGCCGGGAGCGTCTGGTCGAGCGGAAGGACCGGTGGCAGCGGGTGCCGTTCCCCGCCGGACGCGTACGTCGGCAGCGGCACCTCGACCTGCGAGAACAGTGACCCCGGAGTCGATTGTGTGGAACTCGCGCGGACTTCCGCCGATGCCGTCGGGCCCGTGCTGGTGTTCGCCCCGGCCGAGTACGCGGCGAACGTCACCACGACCGGGTGCAGATCGCCGCCCGTCTCGGAACCGGTGCTCGAGGACGAACCGGTACTCGCAATCGGTCCTGATGCGCCCGTGAGGTCCCCGCTCAACACCTGCACGACCGCGGCGGTGACCGGAGCCGCCAATTGCATCGGAGCCGGAGCCGGGGCCGGAGCGGGGATCACCGTCACGGTGAAGGCGGTCGATTCGGACTGTGTGGCCACCAGCCCGAGCCCCGGCGCAGTGTCCGTTACGATCGCTTGCACCACGAGCGTGAACACACCGGACCGGCCGGGCGGCGGTGTGAACACCAGGTTCGACAGGTCGGACGGGGACAGCGCCCACTGGCCGCCGCCGAGATCGGTGCCGTTGTTGAGCGTCGCGCCGGGCGGCACACCGGTCACCACGATGAGGACCGACTCCGTCGGGTCGGGCGGGAGCGCCGACACGCTGATGGTCAACGGTACCGGTGTGTCCTGGTTCGTTTCCACGTCCACCGCCGACGGAAACGCGGCATCGGCGACCGGGGCGAAGCCCAGCACGGCCACACCGGTGAACGCCCCGGGCGCGGCCGGCGGCAGCGGCCCGCCGTACTGGTACGGCAGGCTTTCCGAATACGGGTCGGGGGCGTGGTTTTCGAGCGTGAGCGTGAGGGGCACGACGCCCGAAAAGTACGGAGACGCGGCCGAGTACGTCAGGCACCCCGGCGTCGCGAGGAACTGATTGATGTCTGAGACGTCCCCGGTGAGGACGATCGTCGTGGACCCGTCCGACCCGACGCGGCTCGTTGCGGTCAGGTTGACCGGCAGGTCGCTGGCAGCGAATGTCAGTGTGCCGCTCGGCACCGACAGCGCGAGCGTGTGGACGTCACCTTCGAGTTCGTCCGGGTCGCTGACGACGTACCGACCACCGAGGTCAAGGGTCCCGCCCTCGGTACCCAACGCGGGTGGGGTCGTGACGCTCCCGCCGACGAAAAACCGGAGCGGGATGTCGAAATTTCCGATGGGGTGGCCGTCCGACGCGGTCGTTCCGTCCGAGTAGGACGCGACGTCGTTGATGTACCCGTTGACCCCCAGATCCGCGGGGCCGGTGTACCCCGCCGGGGGGGTCAGAACGAGCGAGTTGAGGAGCGGGGTCAGCGCCGCGAGGCTGGTCGCGGAGAGCTGCCAGTACCCCGGCTCGATCGGCGTGAGCGGGGCACCGCCCGCGGATAGCGTGAACCCGTCGGTCACGTCGGCATCGAGCGAGAACGAGACGGTGACCGTTTCCGAACCGCTCGCGTTCAGCCACCGGGAGACGGCCACGTACCCCGGCGGGAACACGAACCCGGACGAAGGCGCCTCCACGAGCCCCTGCACCTGTCCGGTCAGGACCGCGGCGTCCGCCACCGGCAGCACGTGGATCGGCGCCGCGCCCGCTCCGGACTGTGTGGGGTTGGCGGGGTCGGTGACGGTCAGCGTGACGGACGCGTCGCCGCTGTAATACACATCGGGTTGGAAGGTGACGCCGGACGCCGAAAAGAGGGAATCGATGCTATCGAGCGMCCCGATGATCGTGACGGCCGCCATACCATTATTCGTGACGGTCAGCCCCAGGCCCGCCGCGGCGGTCGTATCGACGGTGATGGTCCCGTTGGTGGCCGTCAGGTCGGCCCGATAGTTCTGGCCCGTGTCGGCCGTGTCGGAGGCGACGAAGGCCGCGCTGCCGCTGAACGTGTACGAGGTGTCTTCGTTGGTCTCGACCGTGGCGCCGAAATTCGGCGGGGTGACAACGGGCGTGAGAACTTCGCGGGTTTCGAGTTGTTCAACGATGAGTACGCACCGGACCGATGCGCGCCGGTCGGGCGCGGGCCGTAATCGGATCGGGCGGTTCCACCGGCGCATTGCGCCCTTTCCAACCATTCGGGGGCGGTGCGAACGGCAACCGGTTCGCCCGTATCCGTGCGCGATCGCCCCAACCGAGCCGTGGGGTTTGCCGAAATGGGTCGGGCGCGAAGTCGGGCGGCACGTTTGCCGGAAGGATTACGGATTAATGGTAGCATCTTTTTCAGATAGGGGTATTTTCCTTGCGGCACTCTACGACAAACGCGGATCGAGCGAGCGGCCCGTGAAATCAAAGTTCGACTCGTAACGGCGCGCTGCCGTTTCACCCGTGCATTACACTTTCGCGCGTCACAAGAACGACCGCGTTCGAGGACGCCTTTGGGCCCCTCGAACGCGGCTTCCGGCAGCGTCGCATACCGCTCCCGAGATGTTCAGTTTCCGTAGTTCGGATCATCCGAGTTGTTGCCCGGGTCGCCGTACCCCGAGTTACCCGAGTCGGGGTACGAGCCGTCGTCACCCGGGTCGGAGTAATAGCCGGAGTCGGAACCGTCGCCAGTGTCGGTCGGCGGCGTATACCCGGTTCCCGGATCGCCCGTGTACGGCGGCGGAATTTGGTAGTTGCCGTTCGAGTTGTCGTCGTTCGAATAGCTGCCGGACGAGCCCGAGTCGTAACCCGAATAGGTGCCCGGCCCGCCGCCCCCGGGCGCGCCCAGGAGAAGGGCCGTCGGCCCGTTGAACCCGACCACGGCGACCGTGCCAAAACCCCGGGGCGAGGCGAAAACGTCGGGCACGCCGTTGTTCCCGATGGCCACATGGACATCGACACCGGTCGTGAGCGAGGGAGCGAAGGGCTGGAAATCGGAGATCAGCCCGAGACCGGCTCCGCTGTACACCTTGACCTCGGCGGGCGCACCCGGCCCCGAGCCCACGACGATGTCGCCGATGCCGTCGCCGCTCAAATCGCCCGCGGCCACCGATACCGGGCCGGGGTTACCGGGGTAGGCGAACACGGCGCCGAGCAACCCGCCATCGGCCCCGAACACGCCCACCGCGCCGCCGACCCCGACGACGAACTCGTCCCGCCCGGTGCCGAACAGATCGGCCCCGGTCACCGACGTCGGGGCGGTTGAACCCGGGAGCGCGAGGAAGGCCGCCACCACGGCTCCGGTGCGCCCGTCGATCGCTCCGGTCGGGAGCCCCGGGAGGCTGGCCGAGATCAGGATGTCGTCGTACCCGTTTCCGGTGATGTCGCCGGCCCCGATGCTCACCGGGCCGTTGTACCCCGGGAACACGAACTGAGCGCTCTGGACGCCCCCGGTGGCCCCGTCGATCACTTCCACGAACCCGCCGGCGCCCTGAGCCGCGATGATCAGGTCGGGCACCCCGTCGCCGTTCACGTCACCGGACGCGGCCGTGATCGCTCCACGGAAGCCGGGGAACGGGTGAAAGGCCGGCACGATCGGGGCGTAGGTGGCCGCGTTGATGAGTTCCGCGGTCGCGTCGCCCGATCCGCCGTAACTGACGAGCGCGATGCCGGTCTCCGCAAGCACGGCGGGCACCTCGCGCGCTTCCATCGATTCGAGGTTCAAACGGGTCTGGTGTGTCGTTAGGTGCGTAGAAGGGCGGGGCGCGCCGCGCCATAAACGCCGGAGCCAGGTCGTCACGGGAGTTCCTCACGTCGATGAAGTGGAGCGGGCCGTCTATCGGAACCGCCAGCCGGGGTATCCGGCGAGGTGTGGCCCGGTCGCCCGGGTCGGCGGTTCTGATCTGCTCACTGTCAGGACTCGCGATGTGGGAAAACTTGCGCCGGACCGATCCGGGGAACGGGCGCAGCCCGCACAAATGGCGCAACCGTGTCCCACCTGAGGACGAGCGGCCAGCCTCCCCAACCCCTTCTCCGTACTCTCCGGCCATGTCAGCGGAGCTTCTCGCGGGCCAGAGCGGGGAGACGGGCTTCAAACTCAGGTAATCCGGCTCTTTCTCCCCCATTTTAGAGTACAGGGGGTTGGGGGGGTTCGGTTCTGTCCGACAGTCCTTAACTCGCCCGATTCCGGATCGGCGAAGGGGCGACTGGCACGGGGCACAGCCAGCCTGAGCCCGACGATTCCTTCTATAAAGTGCGAGCAAACCACCAGGCGTTTGAACAAGACGCGATCGGTCCAGTCGGGGCTCCGACTGCAGTGCGGTCAGGCCACGCAGGGCGATCCCAGCAAGGCTGGCCAACAGCAAAAGCCGTCTGGCACAGAATATTTTAACAATTGACAATTCATTAAAACCGAAAGCCAATTGTCCACAACTCCGACATCTTTGTGGGCCGGCATGAATATCAACTCGCCCGAACACATCGCGTTCAGGGCACGCTTCATGTCAGCCGCGAATTTATCGCGCAGCCCGCATTTTGCCCGAAATCAGCAGACACCACAAACGACTCAAATTACGCATATTGTCAAGTAGGATTTGGCCAGTGATGATTCTCTCTGGAGCACAGTTATTCCGAATATTCCATTTTTATCGGATAACGGGTTCCATATTGTGGCGGTTTCGTCTATAAACGGCACTTCCCGTGGCATGTATGTCACCGGGAAGCCCAACGTGGTTACACCAGGAGGAACGACGAGGATGACCACCACGATTCTGGCTGCGATCGCCCTGTACGGTTCGCTGGTTCCTGCGGCGAAGATCGAACTCCAGACCGACTACGCCCGTGCGATGAAGCTGGCGGCGGACGAGAAGAAGCCGATGGCGGTGCTGATCGGCAAGGGCGACACGTTCGCCAAGCTGATGACCGACGCCGGGCTTTCGGAGGAGGCGAAGAAGCTGCTGGCCGAGAAGTACGTGTGCGTGTCGGTGGACGTGACCACCGAGGGCGGGAAGTCGCTGGCCGGGCAGTTCCAACTGACCGACGGGCTGGTGATCAGCAGCGCCGGCGGCAACCTCCAGGCCCTCCGTCAGGCGGGGGCGGTTACCGGAGCGGACCTGTCGAAGCACACCGTGGCTTTCGCGAACGTGTCCGCCACCCCGGACACGACCGTGACCGCGGGCGCCCCGGCCGCGCCGACCGCCGCGCCGTACACCGTTTACCCGGCGGGCTACGCCCCGACGTACAGCAGCTGCCCCGGTGGTAACTGCCCGAACGTGGTCCGCCCGGTGGGCGGGTACGTGTTCCCGTCGTCCGGGGGCTGCCCGAACGGCCGCTGCCCGACGTACGTCCGCTAACCCGTTTGTCCGCGGTGGGTGGCGGTCTTGTGTGCCACCCACCGGCACCCATTCCCAACGAAAAACGCGGCCGGCAGGACTCCGTCCCGCCGGCCGCGTCGTGGGGTCACCCTCCCGGGTGACTCTACTTGTTCGGTACCACTTTCACGGGCACTCCCGACCCGATCGGGTACGGGAGGCTCGCGTCGCCGGGCGCCGGGTACGGCACCGCGGGCATGGGGATGTTTTCCGTCGGTGCGGGCATCGGGAGTTCGACCGGCCGCGGCCCGACGCTCGGCATCGGCCCGATCGGCGGATACGAGTACGGGGCTCCGGGC
>BFBZ01000012.1_pt288 | contig 18534 bp, 20 predicted proteins | sample 1888401 | NCBI WGS metagenome assembly BFBZ01 (sample SAMD00112614, study PRJDB3348) | symbiont metagenome | host: Chara braunii | reverse complement strand
GGCGCTCACGGGTCAGGGCGTGGACCGCATGATGGCGGCCGTGCTCGAAGCCGACCGCATCTGGAACATGCATGTTTCGACCGCCGCCCTGAACCTGTCTCTTATACACATCTAGATGTGTATAAGAGACAGGGCTAAGGTCGACCCCGTTGGTGTGGTCCAGGGAGCAAAACCATGTCGGTCGTCGTCGAAAACAAACGCGTCACCATCACGGACATCCGGGCGGCGAAGAACGCCCGACCCGTCGTGTGCCTGACCTGCTATCACGCCCATACCGCCAAGCTCCTGGATCGCCATGTCGATCTGATGCTGGTGGGCGACAGTCTGGGCAATGTGATGCACGGGCTGGAGACCACCGTTCCGGTGACGCTGGAAATGATGATCCTGGCCGGGCAGGCGGTGATGCGCGGTTCGCGCCACGCCCTCATCGTGGTCGACATGCCGTTCGGCTCCTATGAGGAAAGCCCGCAGATCGCCTTCCGCAACGCCGCCCGCATCATGAAGGAAACCGGCTGCACCGCGGTGAAGATGGAAGGCGGGGCCCGCACGGCGGAGACCGTGCATTACCTCACCCAGCGCGGCATCCCGGTGATGAGCCATATCGGCCTCACCCCGCAGAGCGTGAACACGATGGGTGGCTTCAAGACGCAAGGCCGCACTATGGCGGAATGGCCCGCCATCGAGGCCGATGCCAAGGCGGTGGCCGAGGCGGGCGCGTTTGCTGTGGTGCTGGAAGGCATGGCCGAACCGCTGGCCGCCAAGATCACCCGCGAGATCGCCATCCCCACCATCGGGATCGGGGCGAGCGCGGAATGCGACGGGCAGATCCTCGTCATGGAGGACATGCTGGGCCTCAATCCCAACCCGCCCAAATTCGTGCGGCAATATGCGCAGCTTGGGCCCGATATAGAGGCCGCCGTGAAAGCCTATGCGACGGATGTCCGCGAACGGCGGTTCCCCGGCGTGGAAAACGTCTATTCCATGAAGAAAGCCGGCTAGCCCTCCCCCTGCTGACCGCTAGTTAAGTTGCGACTTGGCGCTGGCCAAGCTAGTTAACCCGCGCCCTCAAGGGCTTGAACGCGGCTGAACGGCCCCAGTGAAGGATCCCCGACGTGACCGACATCTTCCATGAAGTCGAGGAGGACGTCCGGCGCGAGCGCTATGCGCAGCTCTGGAAAAAATACGGCGACTATGTGATCGCCGCCGCCGCCGTTGTCATCGTGGGTGTTGCCGCCTGGCAGCTCTGGCAGCGTTATCAGCTCAACCAGCGCATCGAAGCCTCGAACGCCTACATCATGGCGGTCGAAACGCAGGATCCCTCGAAAGCCGCCGCCGCTTTCGCCAAGCTGGCGAAAACCGCACCTGCGGGTTATGCCGTCATCTCCCATATGCAGGAAGCAAACGCCCTGCTGGCCGCGGGCGAGCATGACAAGGCGACCGCACTCTACCGCGCGCTGATGACCCAGGGCGATCCGCTGTTCGCAAGCGTGGCGCGACTGCGGCTGGGCTGGGCCGAAGCCGACACGATGTCGAAGCAGGACATGCAGACCCTGATGGCCCCGCTCACCGATCCGAACGATGCCTTCCACTTCATGGCCGATGAACTTCTGGCCTATGTCGATTTCCGGCTCGGCAACGCCAAGGCCTCGCAAAGCGCCTATGAACGGCTTGCGAAAGACCCCGGCACTCCCGAAGGCATCAAGGCACGCGCAGCCGGAATGGCCGCGTTCATTGCCGCCGGCGGCAACAGAAATGTCGGCGTGGTGCCACCGCCCCCCGCCCAGCCCGCAGCGATCCCCCCGGCCCCCGCCACCGCACCTGCAAAGACACCATGAACTTTCGCACGCTTCGCATACTGGCGCCCGTCCTTGCCGCCAGCCTGCTGCTTTCCGGCTGCAGCACGTTCGATTTCATGGACAGCTGGTTCACCGGCGTCTCGAAATCCAAGCTCAAGGGCGAGCGCATTTCGGTGATGGCGACGGACGAGTCGCTGAAGGCCGACCCGTCGCTTGCCGGGGTGAAGGTGACCCTGCCCCGTCCCTATGTGAACAGCGAATGGCCCAACCCCGGCGGTTACGCGGCCAACGCGATGTATCACCTCGAGGCGAGCGGGCATCTTCGCAAAGTGTGGGAAGTGGATGCGGGCCAGGGCTCGACCACGGAATCGCGGCTGACGGCCCCGCCGGTTGTCGGCGGCGGGCGCATCTTCGTGCTCGATGCGGCAGCCAAGGTGCATGCGTTCGATGCCCGTGACGGCAGCGAATTGTGGAGCCAGTCCCTTGCCCCCAAAGGCGGCGAGGCCTCGTTCCTCAACACCGCAACCCTGGGCCTGATGGGCCAGAACAACGCGATCGACCCGACCAAGGGGTTCGGTGGCGGGCTCGCCTATGAAGGCGGCAGGCTGTTTGCGACCTCGGGCTTCGGCACCGTGGTGGCGTTTGCGGCCCAGAACGGCGGGCGGCTGTGGAAGACGGATCTGGGCGTGCCGGTGGTCAACGCGCCGGTGGCCAATGGCGGGCGCTTGTTCGTCTCGTCGGAAGACAATCATTTTGTGGCGCTGGCGCAGAGCGACGGGCGCAAGCTTTGGGATCATCAGGGCATCTCCGAAGCAGCCGGCATCCTTTCCAGCACGAGCGCGGCTGTCGCGGGCGAATTCGTGATCGTGCCCTATACATCCGGCGAGCTTTACGCGATCCGCGTTCAGAACGGCCGCCCCGCCTGGAACGACATGCTGACACGCTCGGGCCAGGTAACCGCCCTTTCCGAACTGGATGACATCGCGGGCAGGCCTGTGGTGGATCGCGACATGGTGTTCGCGATCAGCCACTCCGGCGTGATGGCCGCGATCAGCCTTTCGACCGGCGATCGCATCTGGTCGCGCGACATTGGCGGCATCCAGACGCCATGGGCCGCGGGCGACTTTATTTTTGTGCTGACGACCGATTCCCAGCTCATGTGCCTGCAACGCAAGGATGGGCGCGTGAAGTGGATCGCCCAGATGGACCGCTGGCAAAACCCCGAAGCCAAGAGCGGGGCCATCGTCTGGGCCGGGCCGGTCCTGATCTCGAACCGCCTGATCGTGGTCTCCAACACCGGCGTCATCGCGTCGGTCTCGCCCTACACCGGCAAGATGCTGGGGCGTGAGGATTTCGACGGCGGCACGATGATCGCGCCCGTGGTGGCCAACAGCACGCTCTATGTGCTGACCAAGCATGCCCAATTACTCGCCCTCAAATAGGGCGTAGGTATGGGCCATGACACTTACCCTCGCCATCGTCGGCCGGCCCAATGTCGGCAAGTCCACCCTCTTCAACCGGCTCGCCGGTAAACGGCTCGCCATCGTCCATGACGAGCCCGGCGTCACGCGCGACAGGCGCGTGACCGAAGGCCAGCTCGGCAACATCGCGCTGCGCCTGATCGACACCGCGGGGCTGGAAGACGACGAGCCCGGCAGCTTGCTCGCCCGCATGAAGGAACAGACGCTTACCGCCATTGATGAAGCCGATGTTGCGCTGTTTCTGATTGACGCGCGCGCGGGCGTGACGGCGGGCGACGAAATCGTGGCGGGCCTTCTCAGGCGCGCGGGCAAGCCGGTGATACTGGCCGCGAACAAATGCGAAGGCCGTTCGGGCAATGACGGGCTGGTCGATGCCTACAGGCTTGGTTTCGGCGAGGCGATAGCGCTATCGGCCGAACACGCGCTGGGCATCGGCGAACTCGAAGAAGCGCTCGAACCTTTCGCAGGCGAACGACCGCCGGAAGAGACCGAAGAAGACAAGCCGTTGCGGCTGGCGATCGTGGGCCGCCCCAATGTCGGCAAGTCGAGCCTGTTCAACCGGCTGCTGGGCGAAGACCGCGCGCTCACCGGGCCGGAAGCAGGCATCACGCGCGATGCGATTTCCGTGGATTGGGAAAGTGCGGGCCGCAAGATTTTGCTGCACGACACGGCGGGCCTGCGCAAACGCGCGAAGGCCGCAGGCCATGTTCTGGAGCAGCTCTCCATCGGCAGCACGCTCGATGCGATCCGTTTCGCCGATTGCGCGATTGTGTTGATCGACGCCACGCAGCCTTTCGAGGAACAGGATCTCAAGATCGCGGCCCTCATCGCCAAGGAAGGCCGCGCGGTGGTGTTCGCGATCAACAAATGGGACCTGATCGAGGATCGCAACAAAGCCCTGAAAGACCTGCGCGAAAAGCTGGACGAATTGCTGCCGCAGATATCGGGAGCAGCCATGGTCACCGTGTCGGCGCTCACGGGTCAGGGCGTGGACCGCATGATGGCGGCCGTGCTCGAAGCCGACCGCATCTGGAACATGCATGTTTCGACCGCCGCCCTGAACCGTTTCCTGGAAGACGCGCTCTCGCGCCACCCGCCCCCGGCAATCAAGGGTCGCCGCGTGAAGGTGCGTTACATGACGCAACCAAAAGCACGCCCGCCGACCTTCGCGCTTTTCGGAAATCAATTGGCCGCCCTGCCGGAATCCTATCTGCGCTACATCACCAACGAATTGCGCAAGGCCTTCGGCCTGAAAGGTGTGGCGATCCGCTATGTGCTGCGCGGAAGCAAAAACCCCTACGCCTGACGCCGTTTTCAAAAAATTCTCGACGCGCGCTCAGGACGAGAAAAAATCGCAATCCCAAATCTTGCGTTCGCCGCATCGCGCAAACACAATAAAAAAATCACACATCGCGCGATTTCAATTGCTTAACCCCCACCAGCGTTACGCTGCAAATAAATTCATGCGCACTCTTGCAGCGCAACGCTCCACGAAGCAAAATATTTAAATCCCAACAATTGCGAATGAAGCGATGCGAGCCGCAAACGGCTCAGCGTTTCGTGTCGCGATAATTGACGAGCGTGGCGTTGTCGTTGAACGAAGGCGAAAGCATCTTCACGATCAGCGGCGCGATGTCGTCCGGCTTCGGCAGCGTGTCGGGATCTTCGCCGGGCATGGCCTTGGCGCGCATCGCGGTGCGCGTCGCACCAGGATTGAGGAGGTTCACACGAACATTTGTCGTTTCGCATTCCGCCGCATAGGTGAGCGCGATGGATTCCAGCGCCGCCTTGCTCATCGCATAGCCGCCCCAGAAAGCGCGATGGCTGCGCGCCACGCTCGAGGAGACGAAGAGCACGCGGCCCGCATCGGAGAATTTCAGCAGCGGGTCGAGAGACCGGATCAGGCGATAATTGGCGGTCACATTGACGTCGAGCAGTTCCTGAAAGGCTTTCGGCTGGAGATGGGAGATCAGCGTCAGCACGCCCAGCACGCCGGCATTGCCAAGAAAGCAATCGAGCTTCTTCCAGCGTTCGAAGATCGAGGCGCCGAGGCGGTCCAGCGCCTCGAAATCCTTCAGGTCGAGCGGAACAAGGGTGGCGGTGCCGCCGACGGATTTGATCTCGTCGTCGAGTTCTTCCAGCCCGCCCACGGTGCGGGCAATCGCGATGACATGGGCGCCTTCGGCCGCAAGCGCTTTGGCGGCGGCGCGACCGATGCCGCGCGACGCGCCGGTGACAAGGGCAACACGATTAGAAAGAGGCTTTTCCATCACACGCTTTTTCCGAAAAACCCACACCTACGCTGTCAAAAGGCAATCAGCAATGGGCTTTTCTCGCCCGCACGGGCCGCCACAGATGGCGGCCCGCGAGGCAGGAAAATTGTGCAATTGGATCGGATCGGACGCCGGGTTTGCTTACCCCAGCGCAGCCACGCCCTCGGCGGACCGCTTGCTGCGCTTCCACCAGCCCAGCACGCCGAACAATCCCGCGCCGAGCAACGCAAGCGTGCTTGGTTCTGCCGTCGTCGCAGTCACGCCATCGAATTGATAGGCGAGCAGGCTGCCCCCACTCGTCACGCCCACGCCATAGGTGAGGCCAAGACCAGGCTCGTTGCCGTCGCCCCACATATTGACCGTGTATCCGCCATCAACCGTGAAGGCCACGCCGAAGACATCCAAAAAGGTGCCGTAGAAAGGATAGTTGCAATCGATCGGCGACCCGTTGGGGAAGAACAGGTTGTTATAGGTAAGAGCCTTACCCGGCGTATAATCGATGAAGCTGAGGCTGGAAGGAACCAGCGGATCGAAAACCGGATCTCTTTCATTTGCCGGATTGATCGGCACCAGGCCGGTGATGGCTGCGTTGGCTATGCCGTTCGAAGTATCCGAAAACGTTCCCGTGATGCCGACAATCGCATAGGCGCCAGCGGGATCGGTGCGGCAAGGATTGTTGCCAACTGTTCCACAGCTCGGATTGGGATCGGCCGGTGCCACATTGGGCGCCACCGTGAAATAGCCGCTGCCGCTGAACCCGCCGCCATTGAATTGAAATGAGATCACATCGGCGCTGGCCTGTGGTCCGAATGCCATTGCCGCAACCAAAGCTGCCATGGCCGAAATTCTGATTTTCATATCCCGATCCCTTCCGCTGTCTGCGGTCGTTAACGGGCCGCGCGCGAAGTTACAGCACCATCGCGATATGTCCGCAATCGAAACGCGCGGATTTTCGCAAAAAATTTACTATCACACCGCGATGTTTTTCACAGTGAGCAAGATTATGTGGCGAAACGGGAAGCGCGGGCTAGGCCACTTCGGCCAGCAGCGAGAGCTGGGCTTCTTTGTGACCACCGGTAATGTCGGTCAGCTCGATGGGATAGGTGCCCGAGAAGCAGGCGTCGCAGAATTGCGGGTTCTGATTGTTGCGGCCCGCCTCGCCCGTGGCGCGGTAGAGGCCGTCCATCGAGACGAAGGCCAGCGAATCCGCATTGATGAAGCGGCGCATCTCTTCCACCGTCATGCGATGGGCGAGCAGATCTTCTTCGTTTGGCGTGTCCACGCCATAGAAGCAGGAATGCACGGTCGGCGGGCTTGCGATGCGGAAATGTACCTCGGTTGCGCCTGCGTCGCGCACCATCTGCACGATCTTCTTCGAAGTCGTGCCGCGCACGATGGAATCGTCGACCAGGATCACGCGCTTGCCCTTGAGCTTGGCGCGATTGGGATTGTGCTTCAGCCGCACGCCCAGATGGCGGATACGGTCGGATGGTTCGATGAAAGTGCGGCCCACATAATGATTGCGGATGATGCCAAGCTCGAACGGAATGCCGGAGGCTTGCGCGAAACCAAGGGCTGCGGGCACCCCGGAATCGGGCACCGGGATCACCATGTCGGCTTCGGCGGGCGCCTCACGCGCGAGTTCTTCGCCGATGTTCTTGCGCGCTTCGTAGACGTTGCGGCCTTCGACGTTGGAATCGGGGCGCGCGAAATAGACATATTCGAAGACGCAGAACCGATGCGGTTCCTTCTGGAAGGGATGGTACGATTCGATGCCATCCTTGCTGATGACAATCACTTCGCCCGGCTCGATATCGCGCACGAATTCGGCGCCGATGATGTCGAGCGCGCAGGTTTCGGAGGCGAGAATCGGCGCACCGTCGAGTTCGCCCAACACCAGCGGGCGCACGCCCCAGGGATCGCGCGCGCCGATAAGCTTCTTGGCGGTCAACGCCACCAGCGAATAGGCGCCCTCGACCTGCTTCAGCGCATCGACCAGTCGATCGACGATGGGGCCATAGCTCGAACGGGCCGCGAGATGGATGATGACTTCGGTATCCGAAGTGGATTGGAAGATCGCGCCATCGCGCACCAGTGTCTCGCGCAGAGTGCGCGCATTGGTGAGATTGCCGTTGTGCGCGAGCGCCACACCGCCCGCCGCAAGATCGGCGAACATCGGCTGGATGTTGCGCACGACGGAGCCGCCCGTGGTGGAATAGCGAACGTGGCCGAGCGCGTTGGCGCCTTTCAGCTTCTGGGCGTGAAGGCTGCCTTTGCCGAACACATCGCCCACCAGCCCTGCATGGCGTTCGGCGATAAACTGGATGCCGTCATAGGTGACGATGCCGGCCGCTTCCTGGCCGCGATGCTGGAGCGCGTGCAAACCCAGCACCGACAGCGCACCCGCATCCGGGTGGCCGAAAATGCCGAAGACGCCACATTCTTCATGCAGCGTGTCGCCGTCGAAAGGCGTGTCGTCGCGAAGTCCGGTCATGGTTTTCCGTCTTCGGATTTGTCTGTGTTTTCGATGAGGCTGTCTAGCGCGCGGCGCTCCTCGACGCCATAGGTTTTCTTCTTATGCTTTCTGGCCTGTCTATCCGTCGCAGCCGACGTTTCGTTGCGCAATTCGTTGGCTTTGTCGGCGATTCTGTCCCCGGTTTCGGCGGGAGCCAGCGACAACACCGCCGCACTCGCCTCCTGGATGTAGGGAAAGGTCCGGGCGTTCACCATCCAGCCGGGCTGCTTGCGGACCGGCTGGAACGAGGAAAAGGCGAAATAGAGCAACCCGATCACCACCGCGCCCCGCACCAGTCCGAAGAAAAAGCCGAGCGCGCGATCCAGCCCGCTGACCGGCGAGTGTTGAACGGTTTGGGAAATACGGTGGCTCAGGAACTCCAGCGGCACCAGAACGATCACGAAAACCGCCAGATACCCCAACACCGCCCCCAGCCAGGGTGGCGACAAATAAGGTTCAATCAGATTCACTGCGATATAGCCGAAATAGAGCGTGGCAAAGACCGCGGCGATCCAGGCGAAGATACCCAGGGTCTCCGCCACGAAGCCGCGATAGGTCGCGTAGATGGCTGATCCCAGCATGATCAGGACCACCAGAATGTCGACGAAGGTGAAGCCCGAACCGTCCATGATTCCTCTACTCTACCACGCCCGCGCGCGGTTTCCGGCCCGAGCCACGCACGTTGGCCACCGCCAGAAGCTCGTGCACCGATTTGACCGGGATGAGTTGCAACCCGGCATCAATCTTGGTGCCTTCCGGCACATAGGCCCGGGTGAATCCCAGCTTGGCGGCCTCCTTCAGCCGCAATTCGGCCTGAGGCGCAGGCCGCACGTCGCCCGAAAGGCTCAGTTCCCCGAAAAACACCGTCTCCGGCGGCAAAGCCTCCCCGGAGAAGGACGAGATGAGGGCGGCTGCCGCTGCCAGATCTGCGGCGGGCTCGCCGATCTTCAACCCGCCCGCGACGTTCAGATAGACATCGTGGGCGCTGATTCCGAGTCCCGCGCGCGCATCCAGCACAGCCAGGATCATCGCCAGCCGCCCGGTGTCCCAGCCCACCACCGCGCGCCGCGGGGTGCCATAACCGGCGGGCGCTACAAGGGCCTGGATTTCGACCAGCAGCGGGCGGGTGCCTTCAAGACCGGCGAAGACAGCCGCACCCGGCGACCGCGCATTGCGATCCCCCAGGAACAGCGCCGAAGGATTGGCGACTTCCGTGAGGCCGGCGCCGGTCATTTCGAAGACGCCGATCTCGTCGGTGGGTCCGAAGCGGTTCTTCACCGCGCGCATCACCCGGAAGTGATGGCCGCGTTCGCCTTCGAAATAGAGAACCGCATCGACCAGATGTTCGACCGCCTTGGGGCCGGCGATCTGCCCGTCCTTGGTGACATGGCCGACAAGCAGCAATGCCGCACCGGAGGATTTCGCGTAACGCACCAGATCGAACGAAGCAGTCCGCACCTGTGCGATGGTGCCGGGGGCTGCCTCCAGCGCGCCTGTCCAGATCGTCTGGATCGAGTCGATGGCGACGACGCCGGGGACGGGACCGGATTCGAGGGTTGCGAGAATGTCTTCGATGCAAGTGGCCGACCCCAACTGCACCGGGCAATCCGACAATCCCATGCGGGCCGCGCGCATGCGCACCTGCGCCATCGCTTCTTCGCCGGAGATATAGACCGCGCTGCCGCCATTCTTCGCGTAGGACGCAAGCGCCTGCAGGATCAGCGTGGATTTTCCGACACCGGGATCGCCGCCGATCAACAGCGCAGAGCCCGGGACCAGGCCACCACCGCAAACGCGGTCGAATTCCGCAACACCGGTGGAGCGGCGCGGTGGCGCTTCGTCGGCAGTCTTCAGGTCTTCCAGCGCGAAGCGGCGACCTTTGGTGCCGCGTCTGCCGCCACCGCCGATGGGAGGAGCAGCCCCTTCCTCGACGATGGTGTTCCAGCCGCCGCAGGCATCGCAACGGCCGGACCATTTGTTGTGAACGGTACCGCAGGACTGACAAACGAAGGTGGCTTGCGACCGCGCCACGTCAGGCCCTGACCTCCATCTTGATCGGGCCTGTGGCGCGCCCATGAATGAACTGATCCACATATTCGTTGCCGTTCGCGTCGATCTGCGAGGTCGGGCCTTCCCAGATGATCTTGCCCTTGTAGAGCATCGCGATGCGGTCGGAGATTTTGCGCGCGCTTGCCATGTCATGGGTGATGGAAAGCGTGGTGACGCCGAGATCCTTCACGGTCGACACGATCAGGTCGTTGATGACATCGGCCATGATCGGATCGAGGCCAGTGGTAGGCTCGTCGAAGAAGATGATCTCGGGGTCGGATGCAATGGCGCGCGCAAGCCCCACGCGCTTCTGCATGCCGCCGGAAAGTTCGGCGGGAGAAAGCTTCGCCACATCCGCGCCGAGCCCGACCTTGGCCAGCTTGTCGACCGCGATGTCGCGGGCCTGCTTGCGGTTCATGCCGCGGCCCTGGATCAGACCGAAGGCAACGTTTTCCCAGACGGTCAGAGAGTCGAACAACGCCGCGCCCTGAAACAACATGGAGAACTTCTTGAGATATTCGTCACGCGCACGGCCGCGAAGATTTGTGACTTCCTCGCCATCGACGAAAATCTGGCCTTCTTCCGGGCGCAATATGCCCAGCACGCATTTGATCATCACCGATTTGCCGGTGCCCGATCCCCCGATGACGACAAGAGATTCGCCGCGGCTGATCTTCAGATCCACGCCATCCAGCACGACTTTCGAGCCAAAGCGCTTCTTGACGCCGCGAAGTTCGACCTTGGGTGTTGCGTTCGCCATCGCTCAGGTCTCGAACAGGAGAGAGGTGAGGAGGTAGTTCGCCGCCAGGATCAGGATCATGGAAGACGTCACCGCATCGGTTGTCGCCGCACCCACGCCTTGCGCACCGCCCTTCGAATGAAAACCGTGATAGCAACCCATCAGCGAAACGATGAAGCCGAACGCGGCTGCCTTGATAAGGCCGGAGAACACATCCTGATTGGTGAGGAAGTTGACCGAATTGTTCAGATAGACATAGCCATTGAAGCCGAGGCTTCCCGTCGAGACCGTGTAACCGCCGAAGATGCCGATGGCATCGGCGATGCCCACCAGCAGCGGCATGGTGAGCACGGCAGCGAGCACGCGCGGCACGACAAGATATTTGAACGGGTTGGTGGCCAGCGTGGTCAGCGCGTCGATCTGTTCGGTGACGCGCATGGTGCCGATCTCGGCGGCGATTGCGGCGGCAACACGGCCCGCGAACATCAGGCCCGCGATGACGGGGCCAAGTTCGCGGCAGATGCCGAGTGCTACGACCTGCGGAACGAAGGCCTCGGCGCCGTAACGAGAGGAACCGATGTAGATCTGCAGCGCGAGCACGCCGCCGGTGAAAAACGCGGTCATCCCCACCACCGGCAATGACAGCCAGCCGATGCGGAACATTTGCTTCAGCAACAGCGACCAGTAGATCGGGGGGCGCACACAGTGGGCAATTGCCGAGCCGGTGAAAACCGAGAGTCGGCCGACCATCGCGAAAAACGCCAGAAGTGCGCGACCGACCGGTGCGAATATGTTCATCGAACGGCCTCGTAACGGTGATGCGCGCGGTGGCTCAAGGATGTGAGGATTTCATAAGGCGCGGTGCCGGAATCAGCCGCCAGCTCTTCGAGGGAAATCACATCGCCCAGGAATTCGGCTTCGTCGCCCGGTTTGGGCGCTCGCGGGAGATCGGTGACATCCAGGGTGATCAGATCCATCGACACGCGGCCGACGATGGGCGCGCGAATGCCCGCGACGCTTGCCTTTCCGCGATTGCCAAGGACACGCATCAGCCCATCCGCATAACCCAAAGCCACGGTTGCGAGCATTGAGTTCCGCCCCGCCCGGTAACTCGCTGCGTAGCCAACGGTTTGGCCGTAGTCAACGCGCCGCAACTGGAGGATCTTGCCGGTCAGCCGCACAGCCGTGCGAAAGGGATTGGGCTGGCCCGCCTGCGGATTGCCGCCATAAAGGCCAAGGCCGGGGCGCACGAGGTCGAAAGCATAATCCCGGCCCAGCAAAACCCCGCCGGTGGAGGAAAGGCTTGCCGGCGCTGGCGGCAATTTGGCGAGCGCGGTGCGGAAACGATCCCGTTGGGTCCTGTTCATTTCGTGGAGAGGATCATCGGCGCAGGCCAGATGGCTCATCAGCAAGACGACATTCACCCCCGCAAGCCGCTTTTTCGATTCGGCGATCAGGATGGCCAGCTCATCGGGTGCCAAGCCCAGCCGGTTCATTCCCGTATCGATATGTATCGCAGCATCGCGCCGGTCGGGCGATTGCCAGCTGGCGAGATCGGCCAGCGAGTTCAGCACCGGGGTAAGCCGATGGGCGATCAGGGCGGGGACAGCTTCGGCGGGTGCGCCGTCCAGCACATAGATGCGGGCTTCGGGAACGACGGGGCGCAGCGCGATGCCTTCTTCCAGGCGGGCGACAAAGAAGGTGTCACAGCCGGCAGCCTCCAATGCGCGGGCAACAGGTGCCAGACCCACACCATAGGCATTGGCCTTGACCACGCCGGCGACGGCCGCGCCGGAGAGGCGGCCGCATTCGCCCCAATTGGTGACGACCGCGCCCAGCCTGATATCGAGGCGGGAGGCCTCGAAGCCTGGGGAAAAAGAGCTTTTGAGGATGGTGGTCCGGTCCATGGGGCCGGGAGAATGACGGCGAGACTCCCCCGCGTCAAAGCCGGTGGAATCTTGGGAAGCAAGGCCCTCTTCGACCCTGCGAGGCGCGTGGAGCCCAAATTCCGGGACTCACGAAACGGCGGCGTTTTCCCGGGCAAGCGTCGCCAGGTGGGCATCGGCGTTTTGAGCGTTCGAATCGCTGGCCACCCAGGCACCGAATCTCGCGCCGGCCGCGCGCACCAGATCCCAGTGAGCGAGGGTTTCGATGTTGTCGACGCTGGAAAGCGCGCCCTGGCTCATGCAGAACCGGATCAGCCGGTTGGTCTCCTCGGTCACCTGACTGTCGGCAAGACCATTGCTGAGGCTGAACACGAATCCCGTCGCCCCGAGCAGTCCCGTTTGCGACAGCGGCATGGTGCGCTGTGGCAGGTGCACGAAGACACGCTTGGCGAACGGCCTCAGGCAATGGACGATATCGGCAAGCCTGCTTGCGGTGATGCCGATGGGAACGGCATCCACCTTCAGCAAAAGCAATGGATTTCCCATCGCCTGTTCGTCGCGCAGCTTCTGCTGATAAGCCTCGCGCCAGCGCGGGCGCGACAATGTTTCGTAACCGACAGACGTTCCGACCGCCGCATACAACCCGGATTGTATGAGGCGACGTGTCAGCGCGAGCGCGTGTTCAAGTGCCGAGAGATCGAAAGAGGGATCGCTCTTCAACGATTCCGAAAGCGCGCGATAGCCATAGGTGGTGCCGAACGCATTGCGGCGAAACGGCGTGCAGAACAGCGACGATATCCGGCCGGTGCGAAAATCCTCGATGGGCGTGAAGGCGAATTGAATCCCTTCCAAAACCGCAGGCGCTTCGCCTTGACGGGTGCTCTCCTTCACGCGGACAGGCGGCCTGAAACCGGGGCTGGCGGCACGCACCTCTTCTTGTGTGGCAGCGCGGAACATCCTGACAATCTGGTCGGGTGCCAGGCTTTGGCCGCCGAAGAAGAGTTGCAGCAAGCCAAGATTGACCTGGCCCGCGCGGATATGCGCGTCGGCCTCAGCACCCTCTGCGGCAACGAGAAAGAACCCGGTTTCAGAAAATACAAGGAGGTCGCCGGGTGCAATCGTTTTGACTTGGCGCTCGCAGATCGTTTGCAAACGATCGCGGTTGTTGAGCCAACGTGATTTGGCGCGCGACAACACGGCTTCGAGATCGAAAAAGAAAACGCAATCGCCTTCAAAACGTGAAAGGTCGAACAAACCATCGAGGCGGCGATGCGATGACCCGACAACGTTCTCCACAACGCCCTCCCCGGATCGCAGAATCGCGCTGCGTCCTGGTGCAAAGTCTCAGGCGAAATCCCTTACCTGAAACTTAACCGGGGGAGAAAAGATCAAAAGTATCCGTGGGTTACGGGAATTTCTGCGGCTTCTGAATAGAGGAAGATTAAAAATTTTATCAAAGCGTGCCAAAGCGTTAGGCGCGCAAACCGTGTTCGTTTCGTTAACGTATTTGTGAAAATTCGAACATCATGTTTCGCTCGCCAGATTGCTGAAGCGCGTGAAACGGTCATCAAAGAAGAGTTCGATCTTGTTGGTGGCGCCGTGACGATGTTTTTCCACCAGAACTTCGGCGCGCCGGTGACAGCGTTCCATCTTTTCAAGCCATTTGGAATGCTCGGTGGTGCCCGCTTCGGGTTCGCGCGATTTCAGATAATATTCTTCGCGGAAGACGAACATCACGACGTCGGCGTCCTGTTCGATGGAGCCGGATTCGCGAAGGTCCGAAAGGACGGGCCGCTTGTCGTCGCGCGCATCGACCGCGCGCGAAAGCTGGGAAAGCGCCAGCACCGGTACGTTTAGTTCCTTGGCCAGCGTCTTCAGGCCCTTGGTCACTTCGGTGATTTCCTGAACGCGGTTTTCGGCGCGGCGCGAGGGCTCGATCAGTTGCAGATAATCGATCACGATGACGCCGATGTTCTTCTCGCGTTTGTAGCGGCGCGCACGCGCGGCAATCTGGGCGATGGAAATGCCACCCGTATCGTCGATGTAGAGCGGCAGAGTCGAAAGGTCCTGCATGGTGAGGACAAATTTCTCCCACTCGCTTTCGGAGAACTTGCCCGAGCGGATACGCCACATTTCGATTTCGGATTGCTCAGACAGAATACGGGCCGAGAGTTGTTGCGCCGCCATTTCGAGCGAGAAGAACAGCACCGGCGCACCGCGCGAGACCGCGGCGCCGGCTTCCTGATCTTGCGTATAATAGCGCGCGGCATGGAAGGCCATATTGGTGGCGAGCGCGGTTTTGCCCATGCCGGGCCGGCCGGCGAGGATCAGAAGATCGGAAGGTTGCAGCCCCTGCAGCAATCCATCGATTTCGGTAAAGCCGGAAGAAACGCCGGAGATCCGCCCGCCGCGCTGCTGGGCGCGTTCGGCGGATTCCACCGCACGGCGCAAGCTCTCCGCAAAATCGATGGGGCCTTCGCCATAGCGCGAGCTTTCGCTGACAGCATAAAGAGCCTTTTCTGCGGATTCGATCTGAGCTTGTGGCGGCTTTTCGTGCGGCGCCTCATAGGCGGTATTGACGATATCTTCGCCAATCTGGATCAGCGCGCGCCGAACATTGAGATCCGCCAGGATCTTTGCGTAATCGCGCACATTGGGAAGTGCGGGGGCGGCTTCGGCCAGCCCTGCCAGGTAGGCGTGGCCGCCCACTTCCACCAGGCCCGGATCGTTCTTCATCGCGGCGTGGAGCGTGAGCGGGGTCATCACCATGCCACCGCGCTCGAAACCCTGAAGCATGATGTCATAGAGCCGCTGATGCAGCGGGTCGTAGAAATGCTCAGGCTTCAGCGAACCCGAGACGCGCTCCAGCGCACGGTTGTCCACCAAGATCGATCCGAGCAGGGCCTGTCTCTTATACACATCTAGATGTGTATAAGAGACAGGTGCTCTCCTTCACGCGGACAGGCGGCCTGAAACCGGGGCTGGCGGCACGCACCTCTTCTTGTGTGGCAGCGCGGAACATCCTGACAATCTGGTCGGGNCCAGCGCACGGTTGTCCACCAAGATCGATCCGAGCAGGGCCTGCTCGATCTCGATGTCGTAAGGGACGTGGCGGTAGACTTCCTGTTCCATCTGGGTTCCGGGCGTGACTGGCGTTGCTTGCTTTGGGGCGGCATTCAAAGAAGCCGCGCCGCGCTATGGCAAGGCGTGCGAGTCGGTTGCTCACAAGGATATTTCGGAATTCATCAACAGGAAACTCCTGCCAAGGCGCCCACCAAATCAGGCCAGCCCAAGCAAGTCATTGCTCTAAAAGCGCAAAGCGGGATGGAGCGACAACATGTCGGCCAGCCGCTCCAGATGCCGCGGGGAAAAATATGTGCCGGCCCTGCTCTCCACGCCTTTGTTGAAGCGCAGTTCGGAACGTGCGGCCCAGGCTTCCTCGACCGCGCGGCTGCAAGTATCGGAGGTTGTGGGAATGCCAACATGATTGAGCATCTGGCCAAGCACCATGCCGGGCGCCGAACGCAGATCACGATCGGGCTTGATGTCGAATGCTTCGAGGATGCGGCAATTGCCGGTCAGCGCCTGCATGTAAAGATTTATGCGATTTAACCGCACGTTCAGGTGTGAAAGGTCAGGCCGCGCGATTGTTGCGGGGCATATGATCGGTGCCCGAGAAAGACATGCTGCGCTCAAGGTCGTACATATAATCGCGGGTGATGGGCAAGGCGTCCACACGCTTGACGAGCTGGATCTGGAAATTCACCAGGCCTTCGCGGCGGAAGCCCATCTCCGCGCCCGCGAGATAGAATTCCCACATCCGGCAGAAGCGCTCGTCATAGATCGTGGCAATCTCGTCCCGGTTGGCGGTGAAGCGGCGGCGCCATTCTTTCAGCGTCTCGGCATAGTGCAGGCGCAGGATTTCGACGTCGGCGACCATCAATCCGCTACGCTCAATGACCGGCAGAATTTCGGAGAGTGCGGGCGTGTAACCGCCGGGAAAAATGTATTTGGCGATCCAGGGATTGGTCGCAGCCGGCCCATCCGACCGGCCAATCGTGTGGATCAGCGCCACACCATCATCTTTCATCAGGTCGCGCAACTTGGCGAAGAAGGCCTCGTAATAGGGCACGCCCACATGTTCGAACATGCCGACCGAAACCACTCGATCGAATTGACCTTCGATCGAACGGTAGTCGATGAGATCGAACTTGCAGCGTTCGGCGAGGCCGGCCTTGCGGGCGCGCTCTCGCGCCACCGCGATCTGCTCCTCGGAAAGCGTGACGCCCTTCACTTTCGCGCCGGTGTCACGAGCAATGTCGAGCGCCAGGCCGCCCCAGCCGCAACCGATGTCGAGCACGCTCAAATCCTGTTCTGCAAGATAGAGCTTGGCGGCGATGTGGCGCTTCTTGGCGACCTGCGCTTCTTCGAGTGTGTCGTCGGCAGCATCGAAATATGCGCACGAATATTGGCGGTCCTTGTCGAGAAAGAGATCGTAGAGCCGTGCGGAAAGATCGTAATGATGAGAGACATGCGCCTTGGAGCGGGAGGCGGAATTGTATTGCGCGAAGCGGCGCATGGACCTGCGCCAGATATCGGCGACTCGCAACAGTGCGGAGCGGTGGCGATGCTGGGCGAGGTTGGTCATCAACAGATCAAGAAAGAGCGCGATATCGCCCTCTTCCACCGTCAACCGCCCATTCATGTAGAGTTCGCCGAGCTTCAGATCGGGACGCAGCGCAAGTTCGCGGGCCGCACGCTTGTCCCGGAGCCGGATGGTCACCCGCGGTGCACCGGTGCCGAAGGTATGGCTTCTGTCCCCAGGCGCAATCAGCGTCAGGGTACCTTGATGGACAATGGAACGAAGCAACTGGACAAGCATTTTTGCTTCCCCGCTTAACCCCACTTTGGAATGCTAAACCCGCACGCCGGTTCCCTAAAAGAGGTAAAAATCCCTGGCCGGGGCAAAGATTTGTTTACATACAATCGCTTATCTACGACCTGGAAATATCTGGCCATAGATATCGGGCTTGAAGCCCACGACCGGCTTTCCATCTGTCTCCAGCACAGGGCGCTTGATCATAGAAGGCTGCGCCAACATGAGCGCAATGGCCTTCTCCTCTGTAAGACCTTCGCGATCCTTCTCCGGCAATTTCCGGAAGGTGGTGCCGCTGCGGTTGAGCAAAGTTTCCCAGCTTGTATCGGTCAGCCACTTTTCGAGCTTTGCACGCGCGATGCCTTGAATCTTGTAGTCGTGGAAAGTGTAGGCAACGCCGTGAACGTCGAGCCAGGCACGCGCCTTCTTCATGGTGTCGCAGTTCTTGATCCCATAAATGACAACGCTTACTCCCACTCGATTGTTCTGAAGCATCATAACGCCTTGATCCATTGAGGAAAATCTTTCCGCTGACGACGAAGGATCCTATCCCAGATCCGCCAGAAATTCTCGCTCTTGAATTCAAAGGAGAATTTCAGCGATCAGCGATTTGCTCGGTTTCAAAGACTATCGATATCGGTTGGTCTATTTTCCTCGGAGTTCTCCGCTTCAAGCGATCGCAGTTCGGCTTCCGACCGAATTACGGCAAGCGTCACCGGCGACCTGCCGGGCGTCAGTCGCGCGATATGGACAGCCCCGCGAGAAGCGGAGCGTACGCGGCGAGCCTGCGGGATACGAACTCCGTGAAGAGCCGCACGCGCTTCGTCTTGCGTGTCTCCCCCTGTGTGAGAAGCCAGAGCGTTCCGTACATGTGCAGGTCGGTGCCCGGCACCCTCACCAGTAGCGGGTCGGCATCTCC
>BFBZ01001185.1_pt1 | contig 18542 bp, 14 predicted proteins | sample 1888401 | NCBI WGS metagenome assembly BFBZ01 (sample SAMD00112614, study PRJDB3348) | symbiont metagenome | host: Chara braunii | reverse complement strand
CGGGCTCGTTCTGGCCCTGCGCCAGGATCAGATGTCCGGGAACCGTCTGTGCGGCCGCCAGGCCCGGCTGGGACAGCAGGAGGGCAGGCACCATCGTGCCCGCCAGCAGCAGTTCTCTCGTCTTGGACATGTTTCCCCTTCTCGCGGCGACGTATCGCCGGATAACTCGAGAATTAACCCCACCCATGCATCGCACATGGCAAAGGCGGCGTCATCAGGGTCAGATCGCGATGAGGATGTGGCAGAACCCCGGCGTAGCGAAATGCCGCCACGGGGCATTTCGGGCCGGGGGCACCCGCGATGACCGGCGTTCCGCGCGCCTCTGCCGGGCCGGGCCGATCACGGTCTCACCGCTCCGGGTCCCATGGGGGCGTGCGTTTCAATCAACGCGTAGCCGCCCGAAGGGTTCCCGCGCGACGGCATTTTTCCAAGCTCCGGCGCGACCGGCACACCTGCCCGCGGCAGTCGTTCAAGGCGTGGCGCAGCCGGCCGCCCGGCGATCACCGGCTCTCGGAAGCAAGCGTCGCGGCCGGCTCGTTCCTGCGCCGGGCGAACCGGAGCCGGAGGTTCTCCAGCACCAGATAGAGTGCCGGCGTGGTGTAGAGCGTCAGCACCTGCGAAACGACCAGACCGCCGATGATGGTGACGCCGAGCGGCTGGCGCAGCGCCGATCCCGGACCGTGGCCAAGCGCCAGCGGCAACGCGCCGAGCATGGCTGCGAGCGTCGTCATCAGGATCGGCCGGAACCGCTCCTGACACGCCTCCAGCATCGCCTCGCGCGGCGCCAGGCCATGATCGCGCGTCGCCTCGATGGCGAAGTCGACCATCATGATGCCGTTCTTCTTGACGATGCCGATCAGCAGGATGATGCCGATCATGGCGATGACCGAGAGATCCATGCCGGCGCCCCACAGCGCCAGTAGCGCGCCGAGCCCGGCCGATGGCAAGGTCGACAGGATCGTCAGGGGATGCACCAGGCTCTCGTAGAGCACGCCCAGCACGATATAGATGACCAGCAGAGCGGTGATGATCAGCATCGCCTGGCCGCCCGAGTTCTGCGCGAAATCCTTGGCGTCGCCGGAGAATTCCGTGCGCAGCCCCTGCGGCGGGTGCAGGTCGTCGACCGCCCGCCTGAGCGCCATCATGGTCTCGTCGAGGCTCGCCCCTTCGGCGAGATTGTAGGTGATGGTCACCGATGGGAACGGCCCCTGGTGATTGACCACCAGCGGCGCCGTGGTGGTGTTCACCTTGACCAGCGCCGACAGCGGCACCTGCACGCCGCCGGTGCCCGGCACATAGATCCTGGAAATGTCGTTCGGCGAGCGGGCGAAGCGCGGCTCGACTTCCAGCACCACCTTGTACTGGTTGCGCGGCCCGTAAATGGTCGCGATCTGGCGCTGCGAGAAGGCGCTCGACAGCGCCGCGTCGATGCTGCTCACCGCCACGCCCACCCGCTGCGCGGCCATGCGGTCGATATCGAGATTGGTCTGCAATCCACCACGTTCCTGGTCGGTCGAGACATCGACCAGACCGGGCACCTTGCGCACCGCCTCGACGATGCGCGGCACCCAGGCCTGCAATTCGTTGTAGTCGGCGTCCCACAGGGTGAACTGATATTGCGACTTGCCCGCGCGTGCGCCGACCCGGAGATCCTGGGCCTGGACGATGAACACCCGCATGCCTGGAATGTTCGACAGCGCCCGGCGAAGCCGCGCGATCACCACCTGCGTCTCGACCTGGCGCTCGGCCAGGGGCTTGAGCGAGATGAACAGCCGGCCATTATTGACCGAGCCGCCACCGCTGCCGCCGACCGAGGAGGCGGCGCCGGCGATCGCCGGATCATTGGCGATGATGGCGTTCACCCTGGTCTGCAGATCCCGCATGGCCGGGAATGAAATCTCCGGCGATGCCTCGGTCCAGGCGATCAGCAGACCGGTATCGTCCTGCGGGAAATAGCCCTTGGGCAGTTTCTGGAACAGGAAGACCGTGCTGGCGATGGTCAGCACCAGGACCAGCGCCATCGGGCCGGGATGGGCGACGACAGGCTTGAGCGTGCGCATATAGGCCCGCAGCATGGCGCCGAGCACCGCATCGATGGCACGGCCGATGAGCCAGGGCTTGCCCTCGCCGGCCGGCCGCATGCGCGCGACGATCATCGGCGTCACCGTCAGCGAGACCACCGCCGAGACCGCGATGGCGAACACCATGGTCCAGGCGAATTCGCTGAACAGCCGGCCGATCACCCCCTGCATGAACAAGAGCGGGATGAAGGCGGCGATCAGCGAAATGCTGATCGAGACGACCGTGAAGCCGATCTGCCGGGCGCCGACGATCGCCGCCTGCATCGGGTCGAGCCCCATGGCGGCGTGGCGATCGGCGTTTTCGATCATCACGATGGCATCGTCGATGACGAAACCGACCGCCACGATGATCGCCATCAGCGACAGGATGTCGATCGAGAACTTGGCGAACCACATGCAGACGAAAGCGCCGGCAAGCGACAGCGGCACGGTGATGCCGGCGGCAAGCGTCGCGCGGGCCCGGCGCAGGAATGCCAGGACCACCGCCATCACCAGCACGATCGAGATCGCCAGCGTGCGGTAGAGCTCGACCACGCTGGCGCGGATCGTCGTGGTCCGGTCGTTCATGACCGAGATGGTTATGCCAGCGGGAACCCAGCGCTGCAGCTCCGGCAGCAGCTCCCGCACCCGGTCGACCGTCTCGATGACATTGGCGCCGGCCTGCTTGGTGATGATCAGCACCACCGAGGGCTTGCCGTTGTACCAGCCGGCCGCGCGCGAATTGCGGGTCGAATTGCGCACGTCGGCGATCGCCCCGAGACGGATGACGTCGCCATTGGCGGTCCTCAGGATCAGCGCCTTGTAGTCTTCGACCTTGGTGATCTGGTCGTTGGCGCCGAGAGTGAAGGCGGTGCGCTCGCCGTCGATGGCGCCGGCCGGCGACAATGTATTGGCACTGACGATGGCCGTGCGCACCGCATCGATGCCGAGCCCGAGAGAGGCCAGCACGCCGGGGTCGACGCGCACCCGGATCGCCGGCTGCTCGGCGCCGGTGACGGTGACATCGGCGACGCCGGGCAGTTGCGAAATGCGCTGCGCCAGCACGCTGTCGGCCGCGTCATAGAGCGCGCTGGTCGGCAAGGTGTCGGAGGTCAGCGCCAGGATCAGGATCGGGGCAGCCGCCGGATTGACCTTCCTGAATGTCGGCAGGGACGGCAGATTGGGCGGCAGATCGGTCGCCGCCGCGTTCAGCGCCGCCTGGACGTCACGCGCGGCGCTGTCGATGTTGCGGCCGAGTTCGAACTGCACGGCGATCGAGGTCGAGCCGAGCGAACTGGTCGAGGTGATCTCGGTGACCCCGGCGATTTCGCCGAGGCGCCGTTCGAGGGGCGCCGCGACGGTCGCCGCCATGATCGCCGGATCGGCTCCCGGCTGGGAGGCATTCACGCGAACTGTCGGCAGATCGATGCTCGGCAAGCTCGAAACCGGCAAGAAGACATAGGCGACGATGCCGATCATCAGCAGGCCAATGGCCAGCAGGCTGGTCGCCACCGGCCTCAGGATGAACGGCGTGGAGAAACCCATCGCTCACTCTCCAGGCTTGATCGAGGGCTCGGACTTGATCGCCGGCTGCTGGCCGGGCACGTGCGTGGTTCCGCCGAGCGCCAGCCTGAGCCGTTCCAGCTCGAGATAGATGACCGGCGTCGTATAGAGCGTCAGGAGCTGGCTGAGCAGCAGTCCTCCGATAATGGTAATGCCGAGCGGAATGCGCAATTCCGAACCGGTGCCATGTTGCAGGGCCAGCGGCAGCGCGCCGAACAGGGCAGCCAGCGTCGTCATCATGATCGGCCTGAAGCGCAGGCGGCAGGCCTCGATGATCGCCGAGCGCGGATCCATGCCGTGCTCGCGCTCCGCGTCGAGCGCGAAATCGATCATCATGATGGCGTTCTTCTTGACGATGCCCATCAGCAGCACGATGCCGATCAGCGCCACCAGCGACAGGTCGTTGCCGGTCAGCCAGAGCGCCAAGAGGGCGCCGATACCGGCCGACGGCAAGGTCGACAGAATGGTGATCGGGTGAATGTAGCTTTCGTAGAGCACGCCGAGCACGATGTAGATGACCACGACGGCGGCCAGGATCAGCCAGGGCTGGCCGGCGAGCGAGCGGGCGAATTCGGCGGCTTCGCCCGCGAAGTCGCCCGACACGGAATCGGGCACGCCGAGTTCGGTGCGCGCCCGCGCGATCGCCGTCACCGCGTCGCTGAGCGCCGAGCCCGCGGCCAGATCGAAGCTGACGGTGGCGGAGGGGAACTGCTCCTGGTTCGACAGCATCAGCGGCGCCGTGCCGCGCTCGATCCGGGCCACCGACATGAGCGGCACCGGGACCGTGACGCCGGTCGTCTGATTGACGGCTGGCACATAGAGCCGGCCGATCGCGGCCGGATCGCTGGCCTGGCTCGGCTCGGCCTCCAGGATCACCCGGTACTGGTTGGTCTGGGCATAGATCGTGCTGATCTGGCGCTGGCCATAGGCGTCGTAGAGCGTATCGTCGATGCCCTGGATCGACACCCCGAGCCGGGCCGCGGCGTCGCGGTCGATGCGAATGGTCAGCCGCCCGCCGCCCTCCTGAACCTCCAGCGAGACATTGCGGAAATGGGCCTCGGTCTCGATCCGCTCGGTCAGTTGCCGGGCCCAGCTGAGCACCTCCGGACGCGACGCGCCGACCAGGGTGTATTGATAGGCCGCCCGGCTTTCGGTCGAGCCGATCTGGATGTCCGAAACCGGCCGGACGGTCACGACCAGTCCGGTCAGGTCACGCAGCGCCAGGCTTTGCAGGCGTGCGGCGATATCGCTGGCCGTATCGTCGCGGTCGTCGCGCGGTTTGAGGATGATCTGCATCCGCACCATGTTGGTGGTCGGGTTGGATGCCGCCGCACCGGCCACCGAAACCAGTCCGGTGACGTCGGGATCGGCGCGGAACAGGGTCGTCGCCTCTTCCTGCAGGCGCTTCAATTCGGGAAATGACGTGGTCGGCCCAGCCTGCAGGATCGCGGTCAGGGCGCCGGTATCCTGCGGCGGCAGGAAACCCTTGGGCATGACGATATAGAACCAGACCGTGATGGCGAGCGTCAGCGCGGTCAAAAGCAGCATGAAGACGGGTCGGTCCACCACCCAGGCGACGCTGCGGCCATAGGCGTCGACCAGCCGCGAGCTCCAGGTCGGGCGCGGTTCACCCTCGCTTTCCGGCTCGTGCTTCAACAGGCGGCTGCACATCATCGGGCTGAGCGTCAGCGACACCACGGCCGACACCACCACCGCGATGGTCAGGGTCAGCGCGAATTCGCGGAACATGCGGCCGACCAGCCCGCTCATGAACAGAAGCGGGATGAACACCGCGACCAGCGACACGGTCAGCGACACGATGGTGAAGCCGATTTCCTTCGAGCCCTTGAGCGCCGCCTCGAACGGCGCCTCGCCCTTTTCCATCCGTCGGACGATATTCTCGATGATGACGATGGCATCGTCGACGACGAAGCCGGTGCCGATGGTCAGCGCCATCAGCGAGAGATTGTCGAGCGAGAAGCCGACCAGCGACATGACGGCGAAAGTGGTGACCAGCGACAGCGGCAGGGCGACGCCGGCCACCACCGTGGCGCGCCAGGAGCGCAGGAAGATGAGCACCACCATGACGACGAGCCCGACGCTGATCGCCAGGGTGATCTGCACGTCGTGGATCGAGGCCTTGATCGTGCCGGTCCGGTCGTTGACCACGGTCAGCCTGGCGCCGCTCGGCAAGGCGCGTTCCAGGCGCGGCAGCTCGGCCAGGATGCGGTCGACCGTCTTGACCACATTGGCGCCGGGCTGACGCTGGATGTCCATCACGATGGACGGCTTGCCCTGGTACCAGGCGCCGACCCGGGTGTTCTCCAGGCCGTCGGTCACCCGCGCGAGATCCGACAGCAGCACCGGCGCGCCGTTGCGATAGGCAATGATGACGGCCTTGTAGGCGGCGACCGCCGTCACCTGGTCGTTGGCGGCGATGGTGAAGGATTGGCGCGGGCCGTCGAGCGAGCCCTTGGGGCCCGCGACATTGGCGGCCGTGATCGCGGCGCGGACATCCTCGAGCCCGATCTGATAGGCGGCGAGCCGGCTGATATCGGCCTGGATGCGGACGGCGGGTTTCAGATTGCCGGCGACCGAGACGCGGCCGACCCCGGAAATTTCGCTCAGGCGCTGGGCCAGCAAGGTATCGGCGATATCGGCCAGGCGTTCGAGCGGCGCGGTCTCGGAGGTGATCGCCAGCGTCACGATCGGCGCGTCGGCCGGATTCACCTTCGAATAGGTCGGCGGATAAGGCAGCGTCTTGGGCAGTACCGATCCGGCCGCGTTGATCGCCGACTGGACGTCCTGGGAGGCCGCGTCGATATCGCGGTCGAGATCGAATTGCAGCGTCACCTGCGACAGCCCGAGCGAACTCGACGAGGTCATGGTGGCAAGCGACGGGATCTGGCCGAGCTGTCGCTCCAGTGGCGCCGTCACCAGGGCGGCGACCGTATCCGGATTGGCGCCGGGCAGCAGGGTGGTCACCTGGATCGTCGGGAACTCGACCTGCGGCAGCGACGACACCGGCAGCCTGAGGTAGCCGAGCACGCCAGCCAGGACGAGGGCAAAAGCCAGGAGCGACGTCGCGATCGGCCGGTGGATGAAGGGCGCGGAGACGTTCATGGCGTCGCCGGCGTTGCGCGAGGCTGGCCTCCGTTTTCGGCCCTGCGCCCACGCCGTCCCTGCTGCGGCTCGGCCGGCGCGGCCGGGCTGTCCTGCGCCGTCGGGTTGCCGGGTGCCGGTGTGCTCTGCGCCGCCGGTGCATCGGCCGCGCCCCCTGGCGCGCGCTGGGCGGGCGGCGTGCCCCCCTGGCCTTGCGCCACGCGCACCGCCGCGCCGTCGGCCAGCCTGGCGAAGCCGATCGTCACGACCCGGTCCGCCGGCGTCACGCCCGACACCACCGCGACGCCCTCGGCCTCGCGCGCCACCTGGACCGGCCGGACCCCGACGCTCGTCTCGTCCTTCATCACATAGACGAAGGTGCCGTTCGGGCCGCGTTGCACCGCCTCGCCCGGCACCACCGTCACGCCCTTCAGAACATCCACCTCGAGCCGGACGGCGACATATTGGCCGGGCCACAGATGCGCGGCGTCATTGCCGAAGATCGCCTTCAGCTTCACCGTCCCGGTGGTCTGGTCGATCTGGTTGTCGACCACTTCCAGCGTGCCGGTTTCCTGCACGCGCCCGCCTTCGGCGCTGACGATTTCAGTCTTCGGCCGGCCGCGCGCCAGCGCCGCCACCACGGTACGCAACTGCTGCTGCGGCACCGCGAAGGTCACCGCGATCGGATTGACCTGGGCCACCACCACCAGCCCGGTGGTCGAACTCGCCTGAACGAAATTGCCCTCGTCGATCAGCCGGATGCCGGTGCGTCCGTCGATCGGCGAGACGATGGTGGTATAGGACAGAACCGCCTTGGCATTGTCGATCGCCGCCTGGTCGAGCCTGACCTGGGCCTCGTACTGGGCGACCAGCGCACGCTGCGTATCGGCCTGCTGGCGCGACCCGGAATTGTCGGTGGCAAGCCGGGTGTAGCGCGCCAGATCGAGCCGTGCATTGGCCAGGATCGCCTCGTCCTGGGCCTTCTTGGCGACCGTCTGGTCATATTGCGCCTGATAGACCGTCGGGTCGATCCGGGCGAGCACGTCGCCCGCCTTGACCGTCTGGCCCTCGCGGAACGTCACCTCCAGCAGCCGTCCGTCGACCTGCGGCCGCACCGTCACGTTGCGCAGCGGCAGGACCGTGCCGACCGCGTCGATATGAACCGGTACGTCGGTGATACGGGGCGCCGCCACCACCACCGAAGGCGGCGGATCACCGGCAAAGCCGCCGCGCCGGCCGCCGCCGCCGCGCTGACCGCCACCACCGCCGGGGGTCGCGGCAGCAGGCGCCTGCGCCACCTGAGCCGGACGGTAGACCGTCCACCAGTAATAGCCTCCACCCGCCGCCGCGGCGACGAGGACGAGCCAGATCAGGCCGGTCGACCGCTTCATGGCGCGCGCCTCCATTCGGCGTCCGCATTCGGAACCACGACCGTATGTGATGTTTCAGGTGTCCATCCGCCACCCAGGGCCTGGAACAGCGACACCGAGGCGAGCGCCCGGGCGAGCCGCGCCTGCGCCAGGGCGTCTTCGGACGAGAACAGCGTCTGCTGGGTGTTGAGGAGCGTCACGATATCGATGACACCGGCGGTGATGCGGTCGTCGGTGATCCGGAAGGCGCGCCTGGCCGCCGCCACCGCCTGCGCCTGATAGCGCACCTGCTCGGCGGTCTGCCGGGATCCCTCGAGCCCGTTGCTGACATCCGACAAGGCGGTCAGCACGGTCTTGCGATAGGTCTGCAGCGATTCGTCGTAGAGGCCGCGCTGCAGCTCGAGATTGCCGCGCAAGGTGCCGGTATCGAAGATCGTCTGGGTGGCGCTTGCCGCCACCGAATAGATCGCCGAATGCGGTTGCAGCAGCAGGCCGAGCGCCGCGCTCTGGAACCCGCCCTGGCCGGTCAGGCTGATGGTCGGGAAATAGGCGAGCCGGGCGGCCCGGATATTGGCATCGAGCGAGGCCAGCTTGATCTCGGCCTCCTTGATGTCAGGCCGGCGCTGCAGCAGGTCCGAAGGCAGGCCCGGCCGCACCGCCGGGATCGACAGGCTCGCCAGCGAGCCGCCGCGCTGGCCGAATTGCTGCGGCACGCTGCCGACCAGAATGGCCAGCGCGTTGCGCGTCGAAACCACTTGCTGGCGCAGGCTCGGCACGGCCGCGCGCAGGCTCGCGGCAAGCGCCTCCTGCTGCGAGATCTCGAAATCCGAGACGGTGCCTGCGGTGGCGCGCGCCCGGATGGCGCCGAGAATGCGCGCCGCCGACGCGGCATTGCGTTCGGCGATGGCCACCCGGTCCTGCAGCGCCAGGAGCTGAAAATAGGTCGAGGTCACGGTCGACGCCGCGACCAGCGCGACATAGTCCTTGTCGACGCGGCTCGCCGCGGCGGTGGCCTGAGCCGCCTCCAGCAAGGTGCGGTTGCGGCCGAAGACGTCGAGAATGAAGGTCGTATTGACGCCCAGCGCGAACGAACTGGTCTCGAATCCGGCGCCCGACGTGCGTGCGCGGCTGCCGCTGGTCGTGCCGTTGAGCGTCGGCAGCAACGGCGCCCGCGCCGTCATGATCTGCGCCTCCGCCTGCCGGATCCGCGCGATCGCCGCGTTGATATCGAGGTTCTTCTCCAGCGCGGTCTCGACCAGCTGGGTCAGCGGCGCCAGCCGGTAGGCGCGCCACCAGTTCGGGCTGATATTGCCGGTCTGAGGTAAGGCTTCGGTATAGCGGGCGGGCATCTGGAACCCGAGTTCCCGCGTTGGCGTATCGGTTGAGCAACCACTAATGGCCAAGCCCGCAACGGTCATCATCACCGCGCGAAATACCCGCGATTCTCTCTTCGAATATCGGTCTATGCGTTCAACGGTCGTCGACATGATGCAGTTCTGTTACAATCAAAACCAGCCGATCCGAGGATATCTGGTCACTCGTCAAGTCATCCACCGCTTGTCCGGACGGGGATGCGGTCTCGCAAGAGTGCACTGATCCCATCTGTTTGTGTCATTACAATTTGTCCATGGCGCATGGTGTATCATTACGTTTCCAGTTGTCATTGCGCGGCGAGATGCCACGCCGCCTTTCCTGGCCTCCGCCATCATTCGTCCACAGCTTTGCGGAGCCATTGCGCCGATCAGGTGAGACTGGCGCGCGCCGGTTCAGGGGCGTATGGCGGGGGTCTCGACCGGCATGCCCCGCGCCCGCGTGGCCAGATAGAGCTCGAGCGCGATCGCCTCGGCGGACCCCGCCGCGAAAGGCTCGGCCCTGACGCCGACCATGCAATTGCGCAGGCGGCGCGTGAGCGAGCCCATGCCCTGCCATTCCAGGCGGTAGATCGGATAGCCGGTCGGATGCGCCTGCGGGATGACGCTGCTGCCGAGCCGGCGGCCCCAGTTGTCGTCGTGACACTGGCTGCAGGACAGATTGAGCTGCCCCATGCGCCGCCGGAACAGATCCTCGCCGTCGGCCTGGAAGGGCGCGAGCCGGGCATCATCGGGTGGCGCGACCGCCATGCCGCGCGACTGCCGGCCGATGAAGGCGGTCAGCGCCAGCATGTCCTGGGCCTCGGCCGGCAGGCTCGCGACACCCTGGCGCTCGCCGCGGCACAGATTGATGCGGCCGGTCAGGTCGATCGGTCGGCCGCTGCCGGCATCGAAAGCCGGATAGCGCGCCGCGACGCCGCGCATCGAGACCGCGGCATCGCCATGGCAATCCGCGCAAGCGCGGCTCGCCGGCCCGGCCTTGGCGTTCCACAGGGCCTCGCCCGCGCGGACCGCCAGCATGCCCGGATTGGACGTATCCTCCCGCTGCATGGCCTGGGTTTCCGGCTGCATCTGGTCGAAGCCCGAGAGACGTTCGGCCGGCGCGATGTCGCGGGCCATCAGCGGCAGCGAGACCAGGCCCAGCAGCATCAGCGCGGCAGCGGCCCGCATCGTCATGCCACCGTGATGACCGCGGTCTCGCGCCAGACCTGCCCCTTTTCGTCGGTCCACTCGAACGCCAGCGCGCCGCTCCTGGTCGCGATGGTGGAAAAGACGATGAAAGGATTGGCAGCGACCGCCTGGGTCAGCTCCATCCGGAACACCTCCGCGCCGTCATAGCGGCAGGTGAATAGGCGGATGATGTCGCGCGGCACCGGCTGGCCGCTGTCGTCCCTGTTGTAACCGGTGTGCATGGGGTGTGCGATCAGCGTCTTGATCTCGATGATCTCGCCGGGTCTAGCGGTTTTCGGAACATTCAGGAGGGCGGCCATGGTCAACCCTCCAGGCAGGCGGCGAGCGTCACGATCACTTCCGCGGTCGCCGACCAGAACGTGCCGTCGCTCATCCGGGCGACCGCGATGACCTGCTGGGTATCGGCGAGCCGGATGCGCGTCTGGAAGCCGGCGCGGCCCGATCGTGGCCCGAAATAACCGGTGGCGACATTCGGTTGCGGGTTCTTCTCGTTGAACACGGCGATCGCCGTGACGTGGTCGGCCGCGGTCATCGGGCTTTCGACGCTGACGGCGAGCGGCACCGCATTGCCGTTTTCGACCAATGGCGGGATGTCGAGCCGGACCCGGCCGACAGCCACGGCATCGCCACCGGTGAAGCTCCTGATCGCCTCGGCCATCTCGGCCGGCGTCGTCCGCGCCTGGGGCGCCACGGCAAGCCAGACGAGGCCGGCGCCGGCCGTGAGGCAGGCTCGGCGCGACGGCAGGCCGCGATCGATCGTCCGGTGCATCGGCTCACTCCTTGAGGCTGGCGAGATAGGCGACGACATCCTCGATCTCCTGCGCGGTCAGGATGGTCCGGCCACGCAGGGCCGGGGCCATCCGTTCGAACCCTTCGGTCCGAAAATAGGGCGGCATGATCGTCTCGGGGTTGAGCCGCGAGGCATCGATCAGCCGGGCCCGCAGCTCCGCGGCGCTCCAGCGCCGGCCGGCGCCATCGAGCGCCGGTGCGAGATTGCCCATGAAACGTTCCTCCGGGATCGGGCCCGAATGACACAACAGGCAGAGACCCTTGCGCCGGTCGGCGACGATGGCGCGGCCGCGCGCCGGGTCGCCCGGCACGTCGGTGAGCGCGACCGCCCCGGGGTCCGCCCCGGTCGATGGCGATCCCGAACCTTGGGCCACAGCCCCGGCCAGGCTCGCCATGACGAGGCCAAGCGCAAGCACCGCCCTAGCCATAGACATCGCTGGTGATGGTCTGAAACCAGGCTTCGGCATAACGCGCCTCGGCATTGCGCTGCTCGCGCGGCGCATCCAGCGGGCTGGTGCCGCCGGCGCCCTCGATATCGGCGAGCAGGCCATTGGCCGGCCGATAGACGCCGGCGACCGAGATGCCGTAATCGGGCGCGACCAGGCTGTAGCAGGTATTGATCAGCCGGACCGGCGGCGGCTCGCCGCCACGCAGCAATGCGGCCACCGCCAGCGCGCAGGCCTTGGCCTGGGCATTGGCGGAAAAGGCGGATTTCGGCATGGCGCCCATGATGCCGGCATCACCGACGACATGAATGCCTGGCTGGCGCCGCGCTTCGAAGGACACCGGATCGACCGGACACCAGCCGCTGCGATCGGCGACGCCGGCGAGCTCGGCGATGCGGCCGGCGCGTTGCGGCGGAATGATGTTGACGACGTCCCCCTTGTGCCGGCCGAAATCGGTGACCAGCGTCTTTTCGCCGACCTCGACCGAGGTCACCGTGCCGCCGGCCGACTGGCCGACCCATTCGACCAGCCCGGGATAGAGCTCGCTCCAGGCCTTCTGGAACAGCCGTTGCTTGGAGAAGGTGTCCTTGGCGTCGAGCACGATCAGTTTGGAGCGCGGCTTGCGCGTCTTCAGGTACCAGGCGATCAGGCTGGCGCGTTCATAGGGGCCGGGCGGACAGCGATAGGGATTGGCCGGCACCGACATGACCACCGTGCCGCCATCGGCCATCGCCTCGAGCTGACGCGCCAGCAATGTCGTCTGCGCGCCCGCCCGCCAGGCATGCGGCAGAATCTCCGCGGCTTCGGCGCTATAGCCCTGGATGCCGCCATGGTTGAGCGCGATGCCGGGCGCCAGGATCAGCCGGTCGTAACCAAGCGTCGCGCCGCCCGCCAGCGTCACCCGCCGCGCCGCCGGATCGACAGCCGTGGCATTGTCGATGACGAGCTTCACCCCGGCACCGGCGAGCCCGTCATAATTGAAGCGCTGCTGATCGAGCCGGCGCAGGCCGACCAGGACGGCATTGCTGAACGGACAGGCGAGGAAAGCCGCGTCACGCTCGACCAGCGTCACGGCATGGCCGGTGCGGGCCAGCGCGCGCGCGGCCGTCGCGCCGCCGAAGCCGCCGCCGACCACCACCACCGCCGGCTGCCCCTGCGCCCGCGCCAGCCGCGGCGCGGCAAGACCCGCCGCCGCGGCGAGCCCGGCGCCCAGCACAGTCCGGCGATCGGGACGGGATCTCCTCATGGCGGCGTCTCCCGGGCAAACCAGTCGGCCAACGCCTTGATCTCATCCTCCGAAAAGCCCTTGGCGATACGGTCCATGACCGTGGCCGGACGCGCCCCGGCGCGGAAGGCCAGCATGGCCGCTGTGATCGCGTCGGCCGGCATGCCGGCCAGCGGCGGCACCAGGCCGCCGGTCGAGGCCGGATGGCAACCGCCGCAGGCGAGTGCTCCAAGCGGGATCGCAAGGGGTTTGGATTGCGGCATCGGCTGAGCCTGGACCGGCCCTAGACCGCCCGCGAGCACCGTCGCGACGAGCGCCGTCGCGACGATCCTGACAACGCCGATCGCTGGCCGCCTTTGGGTCACCTCAGGCCAGTTGCTGGTTCTTCAGCGGAATCGACCGGATGCGTTTGCCGGTCGCCGCGAAGATGGCGTTCAGCACCGCCGGCGCAGCGACCGCGATGGTCGGTTCGCCAACCCCGCCCCAGAACCCGCCCGATGGCATCAGCACGGTTTCGACCTTCGGCATCTCGTCCATCCGGAGCACGTTGTAGCTGTCGAAATTCTCCTGCTCCATCCGCCCGCCCTTGACGGTGCACTCGCCGTAAAGAAGCGCCGAAAGCCCATAGGCGAAGGAACCGGCGATCTGCGCATCGACCTGCTGCGGGTTGACGACATGGCCGGGGTCGGTGCTGGCGACGATGCGATGGATCTTCAGCCGCCCCTTGTCGACCGAGACTTCGGCGCAAGCGGCGATATAGCTGCCGAAGGCCATCAGATGGGCGAGCCCGCGGAACACGCCTGCCGGCGCCGGCGTGCCCCAGCCGGCCTTTTCGGCGACCGCATTGAGCACGGCGAGATTTTTCGGGTTGCCGGCCATGATCTCGCGCCGGAACGCCAGCGGATCCTTGCCGGCGGCCTTGGCGAGCTCGTCCATGAAGCACTCGACATAGATGGCGTTCTGATTGGCATTGACGCCGCGCCAGAAGCCCGGCGGCACATGCGGGTTGCGCATGGCGTGGTCGACCAGGAGGTTCGGAATGGTGTAGCCGAAGGCCGCCTCGCCACTTGGCGCGACGCCCTGGAACACCACGCGATCGACGCCGTTCTGCATGTTCTGCGGTGCCAGGCCCGCGAGGATCGACTGGCCGGAAATGCGCATATGCAGGCCGACCAGCTTGCCGTCGGCATCCAGGCCGCCGACCATCTTGGCTTGGGTGATCGGGTGGTAGCGCCCGTGCAGCATGTCCTCTTCGCGCGACCACAGGAGCTTGATCGGCGTGCCCGGCATCTGCCTGGCGATCAGCACCGCCTGGCGGACGAAATCATGGGTCGCGCCGCGCCGGCCGAAGCCGCCGCCGAGATGCAGCTTGATGACGTCGCATTTCTGCACCGGCAACTCGGCGGCGGCCGCCGCCGCGGCCAGCGCTGCCTCGCCGTTCTGGGTCGGGCACCAGACCTCGCATTTGTCGGCGGTGAACAGCGCGGTGGCGTTCATCGGCTCCATGGTGGCGTGGTTCTGGAATGGATAATTATAGACCGCCTCGACGGTCTTGGCGGCTCCGGCGATGGCCTTTCTGGCATCACCCGCCTCGTTGCCGACAAAGGCCTGGGGAGCGTCGAGGCCTTCCTTCAGCATGGCGTCGATGGTCGCGCTGCTGATCTGGGCGTTCGGCCCCTCGTCCCAGACGATCGGCAGGACCTCGAGCGCGGTCTTGGCCCGCCACCAGGTATCGGCGACCACGGCAACCGCACTGTCGCCGACCTGCACCACCCGCTTGACCCCAGGCTTCGACGCGATCGCCGCGGCATCGAAACTCCTGACCTTGCCGCCGAAAACCGGGCAATCCTTGATCGCCGCGTTCAGCATGCCCGGCAGCACCAGATCGGCGCCATAGACCTGCCGGCCGTTCAGCTTGTCCGCGGTATCCAGCCGCGGCAAGGGCTGGCCGGCGATGCGCCACTCCTTGGGGTCCTTCAGCGGCACCTCCTTGGGCGGCTCGATGCGCGCCGCCGCGGCCGCCACCTGGCCATAGCTGACCGACCGGCCGGAGGCCGCATGGCTGATCCGGCTGTTGGCCGCCCGGCATTCGGAGGCCGCCACGCCCCATTGCTGGGCGGCGGCCTGGATCAGCATGACCCGCGCCGCCGCGCCGCCCTGTCGGACATAGTCCTGGCTTTCGCGGATGCCGCGGCTGCCGCCGGTCGAATAATTGCCCCAGACGCGGTTGCGCGCCAGGTTCTGCCCGGGCGTCGGATATTCGGTCGTCACTTTCGACCAGTCGCATTCGAGCTCTTCGGCGACCAGCTGGGCGAGCCCGGTCAAGGTGCCCTGCCCCATTTCCGAGCGGGCGATGCGGATGACCACGGTATCGTCGGGCTTGATGACGACCCAGGCATTGACTTCAGGAGCCATGGCCTGGGCGAGCGCCTCGCCCTCGAAAGGCACGTGGAAGCCGAGGGTGAAACCGGCGGCCGCCGAACCGGCCAGGAACGAGCGGCGCGAGACATCGAGCATTGTCATGGCAATCTCCCGTTTCCGCCGTCAGCCGCGCCGCACGCCGCCATCGGCGGCGAGATGGATTGCCGCACGCACCCGGTTATAGGTGCCACAGCGACAGATATTGGTCATTTCCGTATCGATATCCGCGTCGGTCGGTTTCGGATTGGCCGCCAGCAGCGCCGCCGCGGCCATGATCATGCCCGACTGGCAGTAGCCGCATTGCGGCACGTCGAGCGCCGCCCAGGCCTTCTGGACCGGGTGCGAGCTATCGGCCGACAGACCCTCGATGGTGACGATCTTCTGCTCGGCCGTAACCGAGCCGACCGGCATCGAGCAGGAGCGCACCGGCTGGCCGTCGATATGCACGGTGCAGGCGCCGCACTGGGCAATGCCGCAGCCATATTTGGTGCCGGTCAGGCCGACCTGCTCGCGCAACACCCAGAGCAGCGGCGTGTCGTCCTCGACCGTCACGTCGACGGCCTTCCCATTGATCATCAGTCTCGGCATGACGCTTCCCCCTTGTCGGCAAGACTCTTGGGCTTGGTTCTCGGGCGAAGCTCTCGGGACAGGCCGCGTCGCCTCTCGAAAAACTCGGCCACTCCTGCGGGCGGTCGCACGCCGAAACCCCCGATAACCCTAGCCGATCAGAACAGAATGGTTCCAAAGTGTGGGACGGCCGGTGGTGAAGCGTCAATCGGCAGTAAGCATCAATGAATTGTGATGAGCGCCGGTAGTGGCATCCGGCCATCGCGCCTGGGCCGGACCGAAGCCGGCAAGGCCTCGGACCCATCCCAGGCTCCCATATTCGGCAAACACCACTCAGACGGTTATGCGTCCTCCCAATTCGTCCGCTATATGGGCCTGGATGATGTCGGAGAAACTCCGGTCGGCGACGAAGCCGAGATCGAGCGCCCGCTTCGGCGTGAATTTCCAGGCGGCGCCCGAGACGATGCGCTGAATTGTCGGGTCCGGCTCGCGCCGGATGCGCGCCACCACCTGGTCGCCGGCGATCGCGCGCAGGGCCGCGATCTGGTCGCCGACGGTGCAGGAAACCCCCGGCATGGTGATGTTGCGGCGCGGCCCGACCAGGGCGCTGTCGAGGCCGGCGGCATGGATCAGGAAGCCGATCGCGGCGCGCGGCGAGGCGTGCCACATGCCGGCCTCGTCGCCGACAGGCAGCACCGCCTCGTGGCCGGCCAGCGGTTCGCGGATGATGTTGGAGAAGAAACCGGTGGCCGCCTTGTTGGGCTTGCCGGGCCGCACGCAGATGGTCGGCAGGCGAATGCCGATACCGTCGAAGAAGCCCCGGCGGCTGTAGTCGGTCAGAAGCAGTTCGTCGATCGCCTTCTGCGTGCCATAGGAGGTCTGCGGCACGGTGTGGAAATCATCCGTGATGGTCTCCGGGAACGGTCCGCGGAACACCCCGATCGAGGATGAAAACACCAGCCGCGGCCTGAACCCGGCATGGCGGATCGCCTCGAACAGCTTCAGCGTGCCGTGCAGGTTGACCCGGTAGCCCTTGTCGAAATCGGCCTCCGCCTCTCCCGAGACGATCGCCGCGAGGTGGAAGATCAGGTCCGGCCTGCCTGCGATGGCGGCCTCGGCGACATCGGGATCGGCGAGGTCGCCGACCGCCGTCGTCACCGGGAACGGCGCGGCGATCGGCGCCGGCTCGACGATATCGTGCAAGTGGATGCCAGTGATCGCCCGGCCGCCGAGCAAGCCGTCGGCGGCGAGCCGCCCGGCGAGTTTTCGGCCGAGCATGCCGGCGCCGCCCAGGATCAGAATGCGCATGTCAGGGGTTCCCTCGGTCGTCGCGCTTGATGGTCCGGCTGAACCGCTGCGCGCCCTTCTTGGCCGCCACCCGCCATCGGATATGATCGGCGGGTCGTTTGGCCGGTCTTTCGAACACGCCGGCCGCTGACGGCGGCCAGGCGCGCCCGAGGGTTGCACAGCGGCGACGGCAGTCAAGCCAAGGCGGAAGCAGGCCAGCAGGATGCGCGATTTCCCACCCCGACGGATCGTCTGCCTGACCGAGGAAACGGTCGAAACGCTTTATCTTCTCGGTGAACAGGACCGCATCGTCGGCGTCTCCGGTTATGCCGTCCGGCCGCCCGAGGTCCGGCGCCAGAAGCCGCGCGTCTCCGCCTTCACCTCGGCCGACCTGCCGAAAATCCTGGCGCTGACGCCCGATCTCGTCCTGTGCTTTTCCGATCTGCAGGCGCCGATCGCCGCCGAACTGGCGAAGGCCGGTCTTGCCGTGCACCTGTTCAACCAGCGCGACGTCGCCGGCATCCTGGCGATGATCCGCCTGCTCGCTGCCCTCGTCGGGGTCGCCGCCAAGGGCGAGGCGCTGGCCGCCGGCCTGGCGGACCGCCTCGCCGGGATCGCGGCCGATGCCGGCCGGCGCGCCCGCCGCCCGCGCGTCTATTTCGAGGAATGGGACGAACCGATGATCTCGGGCATCGGCTGGGTCTCCGAGCTGATCGGCATTGCCGGCGGCGAGGACATCTTCTCGGCGCTGCGCCACAATCAGGCGGCCAGGGACCGGATCGTTTCCCCGGAAGCGGTCGTCGCCGCCGCGCCCGACCTCATCCTGGCCTCCTGGTGCGGCAAGAAGGTCGCCATCGACCGCATCAGGCAACGGCCGGGCTGGAGCGCCATACCCGCGGTTCGCGACGGCAGGATCGTCGAGATCAAATCGCCGCTGATCCTGCAGCCCGGGCCGGCTGCGCTGACCGACGGGCTCGACGCCATCCTGCGAGCCATGGATGGCATGTGATCCAGCGTCTGGCTCGCCGCCGTATTGCCCTTAATATGAACCGATTAAGGGCGGCAGGGATTCGGCTGTGCAGCGTATCACGATCAGCATCGACGACGATCTTCTGGAGACGATCGACCAGCTCAGCGAGCGGCGCGGCTAT
>BFBZ01001184.1_pt1 | contig 18558 bp, 17 predicted proteins | sample 1888401 | NCBI WGS metagenome assembly BFBZ01 (sample SAMD00112614, study PRJDB3348) | symbiont metagenome | host: Chara braunii | reverse complement strand
CCCTTGCCACGACGATCCGGCTGGAAGAGGCGCTCGGCCGATCGCTCGGCAGCGATGCCGGGCCCGCCGCGCCGCAGCCGACAGCACTCGCACCCGAGGCGCTAGGCGCCTATTCGCGCACCGCGGCCGCCTGGCTGACCGGCGAATATCTCACCGTCCGGCCATCGTTCGAAGATCCGCAGGCGATCTTCGCCTATCACATGGACATCGTCTGGGACGAGACCGCCTCGCATCTGGTGTTCCGGGAAAAGGCCCGGCTCGATGCCGCCTTTACCCAGAAGGGGTCGGTATCGCTGCCCAATCAGTCGGGCCAGATCTATCTGATCACCAACGAGTCCGGCCAGTTCCGCCTGGCGATCCTCAACCGGCCGACGATCCAAGGCGAACTCTACGGCCTTTTGACCACCTTGCAGGCCGGATTGGGCGGCCATCTGACACCCGCCAGCCTGCCACTGGCCCTCATCCCGATGCGTCATGCGCCCGCCGCGGCGCCTGGACGCCTGCAGCCCGCCGACGCGGCCTATGCCGCCTGCCGGGAACGGCTGGAGCGCATCTGCCGCCAGGGCTATGCCCGTTTCCTGCCGGTCGCATAGTGCGGCTGCCGTTGCCGATTGGGCTTGAGCGGCAGGCCGGCTCGGGCTTTGCTGTCGGCCAGCCATGAGCATCGCCGTGACCGAGCCAATCTCGCCGCCTGCGCCATCCCGGCGGATCGAACTTGTCGATCTTGCGCGCGGCATCGCGCTCATCGCCATGTTCGTGTTTCACTTCGCCTGGGACCTGTCGCTGTTCCGGCTGATCGATGTCGATATCGCCCTGGAACCCGGCTGGCGCTGGTTCGCCCGCTGCATCGCCGGTTCCTTCCTGGTCCTCGTCGGCTTCAGCCTGGTTCTCGCCAGCCGCAACGGCATCGATCGCAAGGCCTATCTGCGGCGGCTGATCCTGGTCGCCGGCGCCGCGGTGCTGGTCACGCTCGGCACCTGGTTCGCCCTGCCCCACGCCTATATTTTCTTCGGCATCCTGCACCATATCGCACTGGCCAGCGTGCTGGCCTTGCCGTTCCTGCGCCTGCCGGTGCTCGCCGTCGCGGGGGGCGCGATCACCTGCTTCGCCCTGCCGGAGCTGGTCGCCAGTCCGTTGCTGGACGCCCGCTGGCTCGCCTGGCTCGGCCTCGGCCGGCTACCCCTGAACACCGCCGACTATGTTCCTCTGTTGCCCTGGTTCGGCTGTGTTCTGGCCGGCATGGTCGCCGCCCGCCTCAGCCTCGCGAGCCCGCTCGCCGACAGGCTGTTCGCCTGGCGGCCCCGCTTCGGCCCCGCCCGACTGATTGCCTGGGCCGGCCGCCATAGCCTGCCGATCTATCTGCTGCACCAGCCGGTCTTCTTCGGCACCCTGCTGCTGGCGACCTGGCTTGTCGCCCTGCCGGTCGCCGGCACCCGGCCGTTCATCGGCGCCTGCGAACGCAGCTGCGTGGCGACCGGCCAATCCGCCGGTGTCTGCAGGCGCGCCTGTGCCTGCACGGTCGAGGGCCTGAAGCGCGACCTGCTCTGGGACAAGGTGCTGGCCGGCTCGCTCACCGATGACGAGCGCGACCAGATGATCGACATCACGCAGGCCTGCAATCCGCCGCGCTGACCGCGGTCCGACGCGCCCTCGTCCAGAAGCGCTGGTGGATCCGCGCGAGGCCGCGTCACGGGCAGAGGGCTCGGCGACCACCGCGGGCGCGGACGTCCCGGCTGAATTGCATAGCTCCTGAATGCGGCGAACCGTTAGGCTTCGGCCTCGCCGGGCGACGGCGGCGACACGCCGGAATGCCGGGCCCTGGAGCAGCGCATGATCGATCGGGACTATGACTATATCGTCGTCGGCGCCGGTTCCGCCGGCGCGGTGCTGGCGGCGCGGCTGAGCGAAGACCCGGCGGTGCGGGTGCTGCTGGTCGAGGCCGGACGCGATTTCCGCTCCGCCGAGACGCCCGAACATATCCGCATCCCCAACCCGATGCGCGCGATCGGCGACGACGACTACCGGTGGCCGAATTTGATGGCGCGCCGCACCGAACGGCAGGAGCCCAAACTGCTTTGGCGCGGGCGCGCCATGGGCGGCAGCTCCACCATCAACGGCCAGATCGCCATTCGTGGCGTTCCCGACGATTTCGAGCGCTGGCGCCTGGCCGGCTGCGCCGGATGGGGCTGGCCGGATGTCCTGCCCTTTTTCAACAGGCTGGAAACCGACGTCAATTTCGGCGACGCGCCCTATCACGGCAGCCAGGGCCCGATCCCGGTCTATCGCGCGCCGGTCGCCGACTGGGGCACCGTCGATGTCGCGCTGAGACAGGCAGCCGAAGCTCTGGGTTACGGCTGGTGCGAGGATCACAATGCGCCCGAGGGAACCGGCGCATCGCCTTATGCGATCAACAGCCGCGCAGGTGCGCGCGTTTCGACCAATGACGGCTATCTGGAGCCGGCCCGCGGCCGCGCCAACCTGACGATCGTGGGCAATGCCCTGGTCTCCAGGCTGCAGGTCGAAGGCAATCGACCGCATATCAGCGGCGTGCATCTGCGCGTCGACGACCAGGATTTCAGCCCACGCGCCACGCGTGGCGTCATCCTCTCGGCGGGAGCGATCCATTCACCGGCCATCCTGCAGCGCTCCGGCATCGGCCCGGCCGCCCTCCTGGCGTCGCTGGGGTTGCCGGTCCTTGCCGATCTGCCGGTCGGCGAGAACCTGCTCGATCACCCGATGATGCCGCTGTTCCTGCATCTCAGGGAGAATGCACGGGTCGGCACCATGATGCACCGCCACACCAATTGCTGCCTGCGCTATTCCTCGGGCCTCGGTGGCGCCGGCGACAACGACATGATCGTCATCGCCGGCAACCTGGTCTCGCTCGGCGGCGGTGATGTCTCGCGCGGCCGTCTGGTCGTCTCGGTCTATCAGGCGTTCAGCCAGGGGCGCGTGCGCATCACCACCACCGACCCGACGATCGACCCTGAGGTCGACGAGCGCATGCTGTCCGACGAGCGCGATCTCGTCCGGATGCGCGACGGGGTCCGCCGGCTGCGTGAGCTCAGCCTGCACGCCAGCGTCGCGGCCATCGCGTCGCGGGTCGAATATGGGTCGACCGGGCGGTCGATCGAGGATGAGCTCGATCCGAACGAACTCGACGACTGGATGTTCGACGAGTGTTCCGATGCCCAGCATGCCAGCGGCACCTGCCGCATGGGCGCCGCCGACGATCCGCGCTCGGTCGTCGATCCGGACTGCCGGGTGATCGGCTGCTCGGGACTGAGCGTCATCGATGCCTCGATCATGCCGGAGGTGGTGCGCGCCAATACCCACCTCACTACCGTGATGATCGCCGAAAAGATGGCCGCCCGGCTTCGCGCGGGTGGCTGATCCGCCGCTCAGGCCAGCGCCGCCACCTCGTCGTGGCGGAAACAGCCGACCATGTGGTCATTGGTCATGCCGACCGCCTGCATGAAGGCATAGACGATGGTCGGACCGACAAAGGTGAAACCGCGGGCCTTCAACTCCTTCGACATCTTGCGGGCGACCTCGGTCTCGGTCGGCACCTGCGAGCGCTCGGTCATCCGGGGCTGGATCGGCCGGCCGTCGACGAAATCCCAGAGGTAATTGGAAAAGCTCTGTCCCTTGTCCAGCATGTCGAGATAGACGCCGGCCGACTTCACCGTGCCGACGATCTTGGCGCGGTTGCGGATAATGCCCGGGTCGGCCATCAGCGCCTCGATTTTCTCAGGCCCGTACTGCACGATGAGCTCTGGCCGGAAGCCGTCGAACACCTTACGGAAATGCTCGCGCTTCCTGAGGATGGTGATCCAGGACAGCCCGGCCTGGAAGCCGTCGAGGATCAGCTTCTCGAACAGCGCCCGGTCGTCCCGCTCCGGCACCCCCCAATCGGTGTCGTGATAGGCGACATAGAGCGGGTCGTAGCCCGGCCACGAACAGCGCGGCTTGCCGTCGGGGTGGTCGGTGATGAGCATCGGGCGTCTCCGCGAATTGCTTTAGACTTAAAATATTTTTTGCCGCCGGGGTTGTTCGCGAAAATTCCGGCGTAATAATGCCTTCGCATCGGCCGCGACCACGGACAAGCCCGGGGCGGCGTACGGGTGGGGAGATTTTCATGAAGCGCGTTCTGTCGACGCTGGCCGCGGGCCTGGCCTTGGCTCTGGCCGCCACGGCGTCTCAAGCCCAGGAGCCGATCCGTATCGGCGTCATCGAAACCCTGTCCGGCCCATCCGCCGTGCTCGGCCAGCACGCCCGCGACGGCTTCCAGCTGGCGGTTCGCCAGCTCGGCGGCAAGATGGGCGGCCGCGAGGTCCAGGTCATCGTGGTCGACGACGAACAGAAGCCGGATGTGGCGATCCAGCGCGTCCAGGGTCTGCTCGACCGCGACAAGGTCGATTTCGTCGTCGGCCCGATATTCTCCAATGTACTGCAGGCGATCCAGGCGCCGGTGGTCAATTCGCGCGCCTTCCTGATCAGTGCCAACGCCGGCCCGTCGAGCTATGCCGGCAAGGCCTGTCACGAGAACATGTTCGTCACCTCCTACCAGAACGATCAGGTTCACGAGGTGCTCGGCGCCTATGCCCAGGCCCGCAACATGCGCCGGGTGTTCCTGCTGGCGCCGAACTATCAGGCCGGCCGCGACGCCATGGCCGGGTTCAAGCGCCATTTCCGCGGCGAGATCGTCGACGAGGCGTTCACCCCGCTCGGCCATCTCGACTTCGCCGCCGAACTCGCCCGCATCGGCTCGTCCAGGCCCGACGGCATGTTCACCTTCATGCCTGGCGGCATGGGCGTGAACCTGGTCCGCCAATACCGCCAGGCCGGCCTGGTCGACCGCATCCCGTTCCTGTCCGCCTTCACGGTCGATGAATCGACCCTGCCGGCGCAGCAGGATGCCGCCATCGGCATGATCGGCGGCATGACCTGGGCGCCCAACATGGACAATCCGCAGAACAAGAAATTCGTCGCGGATTTCGAGGCGGCCTTCGGTTACGTGCCGGGCTCCTACGCCATGCAGGCCTATGACTCGGCGATGCTGATCGACAGCGCCATCCGCGCGGTCAGCGGCAACCTGAGCAATCGCGACGCGGTCCGCACCGCCCTGCGCAAGGCCGATTTCGTCTCGCTGCGCGGCAATTTCCGCTTCGCCAACAACCACTACCCGATCCAGGACTTCTACACCGTGCGCGCCGCCAAGCGCCCGGACGGCAAGTTCCAGACCGAAATCGTCGAGCGGATCTTCACCAATTACACCGACGTCTACGCCCAGGAATGCCCGATGCGCTGGTAACGGCATCGCGCGGCCTCGCCTTCATGGTGAGGCCGCGTTCCGATTTGGAACTTGCTTCGTTTGAGGACCCTTGCGTCATCCCCGGCCGAGCGAGCCCGACAGGGCAAGTGAGGGGAAGGGGATCCAGGGGTTGCAGGGCAGCGCGTTGGCCCCTGGACCCCCTTCCCCTCGGCTGACGCCTCGGCCGGGGGTGACGTCAAGTGCATGATCTTGGGGCTTGCGCCCCTCACCCGGCGCCTCCAGCGCCACCCGCTCCTTATGGGAGGGGGGTCGATCAACGGCGGCCTATGTCCTCGACGCTTTTCATCATCCAGACATTGAACGGGCTGCAGCTCGGCGTGCTGCTGTTCCTGATCGCCGCCGGCCTGACGCTGGTGTTCGGCGTGATGGACTTCATCAATCTCGCCCATGGCGTCCAATACATGCTGGGCGCCTACCTCGCCGCCATGTTCGTCGCCTGGACCGGCAACTTCCTGCTCGGCCTCATCCTGGCGCTCGTCTCGGCGCTCGCCTTCGGCCTGCTGCTCGAAGTCGCGGTCATGCGCCATCTCTATGACCGTGACCACCTGGAACAGGTGCTCGCCACCTTCGGCGTCATCCTGTTCCTCAACGAGGGGGTGAAGATCGTCTGGGGCGCGGCGCCGCTGCAGGTGCCGGTGCCGGACATGCTGTCGGGCTCGATCGCCATTGCCGACGGCGTGCTCTATCCGGTCTGGCGCATCGCCATCATCCTGTCCGGCCTGGCGGTGGCGCTCGGGCTCTATCTGGTGGTCGCCAAGACCCGGGTCGGCATGCTGATCCGCGCCGGCGCCACCAATGCCCCGATGGTCTCGGCGCTCGGTGTCGACATCCGCCGCCTGTTCATGATCGTCTTCGGCTTCGGTGCCATGCTGGCCGGCTTTGCCGGGTGCATGGCCGCGCCGGTCCTGTCGGTCGAGCCCGGCATGGGCGACAACCTCCTGATCCTTGCCTTCGTGGTCATCGTGATCGGTGGCATCGGCTCGATCCGCGGCGCCTTCATCGGCGCGCTGATCGTCGGACTGACCGACACGCTGCTGCGCTCGTTTTCGGTCGACCTCCTGCGCATGGCCGGACTGTCGTCATCGGACGCCCGCACCATCGGACCGGCGATCGCCTCCATGTCGATCTATATCCTGATGGCGGCGGTGCTGTTCTTCCGGCCGACCGGCCTGTTCCCGGCGAAGGGCTGAGTCATGACCAATGCTTCGCCCCTCGCCTCGCCGGCGGCCGCGACCAGCCCGGCACTGGCCTCCGACTGGAAACGGCTGGCGATCCCGCTGATCCTGTTTGCCGGTCTGGCGGTGATGCCCTTGTTCTTTGCCAGCGACCGCTACACCCTGTCGCTGATCACCCGCGCCATGATCTTCGGCATCGCAGCGCTGTCGCTCGACCTCATCCTCGGCTACGGCGCCCTCATCTCGTTCGGCCATGCCGCCTTCATGGGCCTCGGCGGTTATGCCGCCGCCATCCTGATGTTCCATGGCACCAACGAAGCCTTGATCGCCTTTCCCGCGGCCATCGCCGCCGGCGCGCTGTTCGCCCTGGTCACCGGCGCCATTTCGCTGAAGACCCGCGGCGTCTATTTCATCATGATCACGCTGGCCTTCGGCCAGATGGCCTTCTTCACCGCGACCTCGCTCTCGGCCTATGGCGGCGATGACGGCCTGCGCATGGTGCAGCGCAATGTGGTCGCCGGAGCGCGCATCCTGCACAACGACACCAGTTTCTATTTCGTCGTGCTGGGCCTGCTGGTGGCCTGCTACATGCTACTCAGGACGCTGGTCGGATCTCGCTTCGGCCGCGTCCTCAGGGGTGCCAAGGAAAACGAGCGGCGCATGCGGGCGCTCGGCTTCGATCCGTTCCGTTACCGGCTGACCGCCTATGTCATATCAGGCGCCATCTGCGCGCTGGCCGGCGCCCTGTTTGCCAATCTCGGCCTGTTCGTCGCGCCAGCCTACATGACCTGGCCACGCTCCGGCGAGCTCATCGCCATGGTCGTGCTGGGCGGCACCGGCTCGCTGCATGGCGCGATCATCGGGGCTGTCGGCATCATCCTGGTCGAGGAATGGCTCGCCGAGCTGACCCAGCACTGGAAGGTGATCTTCGGCCCGCTGGTGGTGCTGGTGGCGATCTTCGCCCGCGGCGGCATCATCCGGCTGATCGACCGGGGCAGCCGCGGATGAGCGCGCCCATCCTGTCGCTGAATGGATTGCGCAAGGCTTTCGGCGCGCTGGTCGTCACGGACGGCGTGTCGCTCGACATCGCCGCCGGCGAGTTCCACGCCATCATCGGCCCGAACGGTGCGGGCAAGACCACGCTGATCGGCGAAATCACCGGCGAACTGTCGCTGGATGCCGGCAGCGTCACTTTCGCCGGCGAGGACATCACGCGGCTGCCGATCCATGCCCGGGCGCTGAAGGGCTTGACGCGTTCGTTCCAGATCACCCAGGTCCTGCCGGCCTTCAGCGTCATCGACAATGTCGCGACATCGGCCCAGGCCCATGCCGGTTCGTCATTCCGCTTCTTCGGCCGGGCCGCGGCCGAACGCGCGTTGAACGACGAGGCCATGGCGGCGCTCGATCAGGTCGGCCTCGGGGCCCGCGCCAAGGTGCCGGCGGCAAGCCTGTCGCATGGCGAGAAGCGCCAGCTGGAGCTGGCCATGGCGCTGGTCGCCCGGCCCAAGCTGCTGCTGCTCGACGAACCCATGGCCGGCATGGGCCGCGAGGAAACCGAAGGCATGGTCGAACTGCTGCTGTCCCTGAAGGGCCGCTATCCCATCGTGCTGGTCGAGCATGACATGAACGCGGTGTTTCGCCTGGCCGACCGCATTTCGGTGCTGGTCTATGGCCGCCTCATCGCCTCCGGAAGCCCCGACAAGGTCAGGGCCGATCCGGCGGTGCGCGAGGCCTATCTCGGCGAGGAGGAGTTCGCATGAACGAACCACTCGACGCCGAAAGCCGGCTCGCCCATCAGCCGCGCGACGCCCGCCCGGAGCTCAGGCTCTGGCTGCGCCTTCTGACCTGCACCAATCTGATCGAGCGCGAGATCCGGCGCCGGCTGATGGACCGCTTTGCCATCACCCTGCCGCGCTTCGACCTGCTGGCCCAGCTCGACAAATCACCCGACGGCCTGACGCTCGGCGACATTTCCCGCCGCATGATGGTGACCAATGGCAATGTCACCGGCCTGGTCGACCGGATCGCCGAGCAGGGCTATATCGAGCGCCGCCGCGACGCCACCGACCGGCGGGCGCAGCGCATCGTGATGACCGACAAGGGCCATGCCGATTTCTCGCGCATGGCGCGTGAGCACGGCATCTGGATGACCGAGCTGCTGGGCGACCTCGAGCCCGGCGAGCGCGAGGTTCTGATGAGCCTGCTCGGCCGCACCAAGGCCTCGGTCGCGCGTGCCTTGGCGCAGCGCGTCGAAGCGGCGGAGTAGGCCATGCTCAAGGTCACCAATCTGGAAGCCGGTTATGGCGACGTGCAGGTGCTGTTCGGCGTGTCGCTGAGCGTCGCCAATGGCGAGGTGGTGACCCTGCTCGGCCGCAACGGCATGGGCAAGACCACGACGATCCGATCGATCTTCGGACTGCTGAAACCGCGCGGCGGCGCCATCGAGGTCGATGGACTGGCACTTGCCGGGCGGCCGCCCTACCGGATAGCGCAGGCCGGGCTCGGCCTGGTGCCGGAGGGGCGGCAGATTTTCCCGAACCTCGACGTCGAGGAAAACCTGGTCGCCACCTCGGCCAACCGTGACGCCAAGACGTCGACAGGCAAGACATCGACAGGCCAGGCGCCGGCGGCCTGGACGCTCGACCGGGTCTATGAGTTCTTCCCGCGCCTGAGGGAGCGGCGCCGCAACATGGGCAACCAGTTGTCCGGCGGCGAACAGCAGATGCTCGCCATCGGCCGCGCGCTGATGACCAATCCGAAGCTCCTGGTGCTCGACGAGGCGACCGAGGGCCTGGCGCCGGTCATCCGCGCCGAGATCTGGGCCTGCCTCAAGCGCCTGAAGCAGGACGGCCAATCGATCCTGGTGATCGACAAGAATGTCGATGCTCTGGTCAAACTGGCCGACCGGCACCTGATCCTGGAAAAGGGCCGGATCGTCTGGGAAGGGTCGAGCGCAGCCTTTGTCGCGAGCCCCGACCTGAAGGATCGCTACCTGCACGTTTGAACGCAGCCAAGTCTGAACGCCGCCAAGTCTGAATACCGCATCGAGGACCGCCGATGACCACGCCGCTCGCCGCCAAGATCGCCCGCGACTATGGAACACCAGCCGTGGTCATCGACATGGACCGGGTGGAGCGCAATATCGCGCGTGTCCAGGCGGCCTGCGATGCAGCCGGGGTGAACAACCGCCCGCATATCAAGACCCACAAGAGCCCGGAGCTCGCCCGGCTGCAGGTCGCCGCCGGCGCCAAGGGCATTACCTGCCAGAAGATCGGCGAGGCCGAGGTGATGGCGGCCGCCGGCATCGACGACATCCTGATCAGCTACAACCTGATCGGCGAGGAGAAGATGGCCCGCCTCGGCGCATTGCTCGGCACGGCCGAGGTGACGGTCGCCGCCGACAATCCGGTGGTCATTGCCGGCCTGCCGCAAGCCGGGCTGCTTGCCGGCCGTGATCTCGGCGTGGTGATCGAATGTGATACCGGGCGCAAGCGCGCCGGCGTCGAAACAGCAGGCGAAGCGATCGCACTGGCCCGGCAGATCGCCGCCTCTCCGGGCATCGCCTTCAAGGGTTTCATGTTCTATCCCACCGAGGACGGCTGGGCGGAAGCGCAGCGCTTCTATGACGAGGCCCTGGCGGGCGTCCGCGCGCTGGGCCTCGAACCGACCATCGTCTCGACCGGCGGCTCGCCCAACATGCCGAATGTCGGCAAGCTGAAAGGCGCGACCGAGCACCGGCCCGGCACCTATATCTATAACGACCGCATGCAGGTCGCGGCGGGCGTGGCGAGCTGGGACGATTGTGCATTGCAGGTCTATTCGACCGTGGTGAGCCGGGCAGCCGCCGATCGCGGCATCCTGGATGCCGGATCCAAGACGCTCACCGCCGATCCGGGCGGCGGTCTGGAGGGCTTCGGCCTGATCCTGGAGCATCCGGAAGCCAAGATCGCGCGCTTCGCCGAAGAACATGGCATGCTGGACCTGACCCGCTGCAACGAGCGGCCGAAGGTCGGCGATGTCGTGCGCATCGTGCCCAACCACGTCTGCGTGGTGGTCAACATGGTCGACGAAGTGGTGATGGTACGTGGCGACGAAATCGTCGGCATCCTGCCGGTCGCCGCCCGTGGCAAGTTGAGATGATCGGCGCTTCGCGCCACAGTCCGCATTCGACGTTCAGGAGCCGCCAATGACGCCCGAAGACAAGCTCGCCAAGATGGGTCTCGAACTGCCGCCGGTGCCGACGCCGGCGGGCAACTACGTGCCGTGGAAGCGGGTCGGCGACATCGCCTATCTGGCCGGCCAGGGGCCGCGCAAGGCCGACGGCGCCTTCGCCACCGGCAAGGTCGGCGCCGACGTCACCGTCGAGACCGCCTATGAGCATGCCAAGCTGGTCGGCCTGCAGATCCTGGCCGCGGCCAAGGCGGCGGCCGGCGGCGACCTTACCAAGGTCGAGTTCATCAAGGTGCTCGGCATGGTCCATGCCGTCTCCGACTTCGGCGACCAGCCGCGCGTCATCAACGGCTTCTCCGACCTGATCGTCGCGGTGCTGGGCGATCGCGGCCGGCATGCCCGCTCGGCGGTCGGCATGGGGTCGCTGCCGATGGGGATCACCGTGGAGGTCGAGGCGATCATCAAGATTCACGACTGATCGCAGCTGCCTCAGGTTGGAACGGGGCCGGCCGGGTTCACCGGACGGCCGGCATTGCGGAGGATCCGGCCATGGCGCGCGCGCCGGTCTATTACGCCGATTACCTGAAACTCGACCGGTTGCTGTCGTCGCAGCAGCCGGAGAGCCTGAAAGAGGGCGTCGATGCCCATGACGAGATGCTGTTCATCATCGTCCATCAGGCCTACGAATTATGGTTCAAGCAGATCCTGCACGAGCTCGACCGGGTCGAGCGGGATTTCGGCACGGTGCCGGTATCCGACGATGCCATGGCGCGCATCGTCCACGACCTCGAGCGCATCCACGAGATCCTCAAGCTGACGGTGGCCCAGCTCGACGTGCTGGAGACCATGACGCCGTTCGACTTCCTGGACTTTCGCGACCTGCTGATGCCGGCCTCGGGTTTCCAGTCGCTGCAGTTCCGCGCCATCGAGACCCGTCTCGGGCTCGCCAGCGAGACCCGCGTGCCGCTCGACGACAAGGCGATCGAGGAACGGCTGTCGCCCGGCGACCGCACGACGCTCGGGCAGGTACGCGAGCGGCCGACCGTCTTCGCCATGCTCGACCAATGGCTCGCCCGCACGCCCTTCCTCGATTGGGGCGGCGCGAGCTTTCGCGACGCCTATCGCGCCGCGGTCGAAAAGCACCTGGCGCGCGATGCCGACTTCATTCGCGCCGACATGGCTATGCCCGAGGAAAAGCGCGAACGCGAGCTGAAGGCGATCGACAAGGCGATCGCCTCCTTCGCCGCGATTTTCAACCCCGAAGACGACAGCGGCGGCTGGCGGTTGTCGGGCCCCGCGGTCCAGGCCGCCCTGTTCATCACGCTCTATCGCGACAAGCCGGCGGTGCAGCCGGCATTCCGGCTGCTCGCGACCCTCATGGACATCGACGAGACGATGACGCTCTGGCGCTATCGCCATGCGCTGATGGTCGAACGAATGATCGGGGTGAAGATCGGCACCGGCGGCTCGTCGGGCCACGCCTATCTGCGCACCACCGCCGAACGGCACCGGGTCTTCGCCGACCTGTTCCGGCTCTCGACCTTCCTGATCCCGCGCGCAGCGGTGCCGGCGCTTCCGGCCAGCGTCCAGGCGCGCCTCGGCCTCGTCTATTCGACATGAGCGCGCTCGACCTGACGGCCCATTTCGCCCGGTTCCGCGCGGCCGCGCCGGAGCGGATCAATCTCGCCGCGCACAGCCATCACGACTGGCCCGACGTGACGCTGGCGGCCCAGGAGGCCTGCTGGCGGGATGCCGCAGCCCTTGCCGGCGACAAATGGGGCAAGGTGTTCGGCGAGCTGATCCCGGCGGTCCAGGCGGCCCTCGCCCGCACCTTGCGCCTGCCGGATCCGGCAAGCATCGCTGTCGCCCCGAACACGCACGAGTTCCTGCGCCGCATCCTGTCCTGCTTTCCCGCTGACCGGCCTGTCTCGATCCTGACCAGCGATGCCGAATTTCATACCGCGCGGCGGCAGATGGCGCGGCTGGAAGAGGATGGGCTGGTCACCGTCGAACGCGTCGCGGCCGAGCCGCTCGACAGCTTTACCGAGCGTTTCGGCAACCGCCTCGCCGAGGGCCGGCACGATCTCGTTTTCGTCAGCCAGGTGTTCTTCACCTCGGGTGGGACCTCGGGCGACATCGCCCGCCTCGCGGCGGCGGTGCGCTCGGCCGAGACACTCGTGGTGATCGACGGCTATCACGGCTTCATGGCGCGACCGACCGATCTCTCCGATGTCGCCGACCGCGTCTTCTATCTCGCCGGCGGCTATAAATATGCCATGGCCGGCGAGGGCTGCTGCTTCCTGCATTGCCCGCCGGGTTATGGACCGCGGCCGCGCGATACCGGCTGGTTCGCCGATTTCGGCGCTCTGGCCGCGCCTCCGGGCAAATCGGTCGGCTATCCCGAAGACGGCGGCCGGTTTCTCGGCGCGACCTTCGATCCGAGCGGGCTCTACCGGCTCCAGGCGGTGCTCGACTGGCTGGCGGCGACCGGTCTGACGGTCACCATTGTGCATGACCACGCGCGCGCGCTGATGGCGCGCTTCCTCGATGCCGTGGAAGCCATGGAAATCGCCGGCTTGACCCGGGGCGATCTCATCACGCCCTTCGGCCCGCAGGCCGAGCACGGCAATTTCCTGACCTTCCGCACCGAGCGCGCCGGAGAAATCGAGGCGCGGCTCGCCGCCTTACAGGTGCATAGCGACCATCGCGGCGACCGCCTGCGCTTCGGCTTCGGCCTCTGCACCAATGCCGATGATGTCGACCGCGCGATCGAGCGGATCGGCCGGGCCTTCGCCTGAGAGGAGATTTCCGGCGCCTCGGATAGCGATCCTTCGAGGTCTTCGAACTCGGGATGGGGCAGCGGCATGCGCCAAGTACCGACAACCTAGCGGAACGTCGACCAGAGAGGCCCTTACGTCCCCCCCGGCGAGCGAAGCGAGGGAAGGCGGTCCAGGAGCCAACAGGCCGCGTCTTCCGAAAATATTTCAATGAACTGAGTGGTATCGAGCCAAGTGCTCTGCAACTCCTGGACCCCCTTCCCTCGCTTCGCTCGCCGGGGGTGACGTAGAGTGTTTTCCAGCTACTGATCAGCCCATTTCACTTCTACTCGGATGGGCCTGTCAATACTGCTATTCCGCGACCACCGCGGTCGCCTCGATCTCGATCTTGGCTGCCTTTTCGACCAGCCTGACGACCTGGACCACCGCCATGGCCGGATAGTGCTGGCCGAAGATCTCGCGATAGGCCTGGCCGAGCGGCCTCAGATGGGCGAGATATTCCTCGACATCGGTGACGTACCAGGTCAGCCGCACGACATGGTGCGGGCTGGCGCCGCCTTCGGCCAGGATCGCCCGGATATTCTCGAAGCACTGGCGCGCCTGGCCGGCGAAGTCCGGCTTGAAATTGCCCATGACGTCCCAGCCGACCACGCCGCCGGTGACGATGAGGCGGCCTTTGGCGCTCATGCCGTTGGCATAACCGCGCGGCTCCGGCCAGCCCTTTGGATTGAGCGTCACCGGACGCTCATCCTCGTCGGCGAGCGGAAACGGGATCACAGGTGTCGTCGGCTTGGTCATGTCTTTACTCCGCCGCTGTGCGGCTCGAGGCGGCATCGCGCGCGGCGATCTCACGCAGCGCGAAGCGCTGCAGCTTGCCGGTCTCGGTACGCGGCAATTGGTCCACGAAAGCGATGAGGCGTGGGTATTTGTAAGGCGCGATCTCGGCCTTGACGAAAGCCTGCAGTTCCTCGGCCAGGGCCGGCGTCGCGGCGAAATCCGGCTTGAGCACCACATAGGCCTTGACGATGGTGCCGCGCTCCTCGTCGGGCTGGCCGACGACGCCGCATTCGGCGACGGCCGGATGGCTCATCAGACAGGATTCGACCTCCGGTCCGGCAATGTTGTAGCCGGCCGAGACGATCATGTCGTCGCTGCGCGCCTGGTACCAGAAATAGCCGTCGGCATCGACCACATAGGTGTCGCCAGTGACGTTCCAGCCGTCGATGACATAGCGGCTCTGGCGGTCGTCGGCGAGATAACGGCAGCCGGTCGGGCCACGCACGGCGAGACGGCCGGGCTGGCCCGGCCCGAGATCCTCGCCGTCCTTGCCGATCACCTTGGCCTCGTAGCCTGGCACCGGCAGGCCGGTCGCGCCGGGGCGTATCTTGCCCTCGGGCGCCGATATGAAAATGTGCAGCATCTCGGTGGCGCCGATACCGTCCATCATGTCCAGGCCGGTCGCCTGTTTCCAGGCTTCGAAGGTGGCTTTCGGCAAGGCCTCGCCGGCCGACACGCATTTCCTGAGAGAGTGCCAGTCGTGATCTTTCAGCACAGGGATCATCGCCCGATAGGCTGTCGGCGCGGTGAAGCAAATGGTCGGCTTGAAGGCCGCGATCGCCGGCAGGAGTTCACCGGGCGGCGCCTTTTCCAGGAGCACGGTGGAGGCGCCGACCCGGAACGGGAATAGCACGAGCCCGCCGAGCCCGAAGGTGAAGGCGAGTGGCGGCGAGCCGATGAAACGGTCGTCGGCGGCAGGCTTCAGGACATTCCGGCCATAGGCGTCGCAGATCGCCAACAGGTCGCGATGGCCATGCATGGTGCATTTCGGCGTGCCGGTGGTCCCGGAGGTGAAACCGAACAGGCAGATATCGGTCGCGGCCGTGTCGACGGCAGTGAAATCGAGCGAGGCCGTGGCCGCGAGGCCGGCGAGTTCGCCGAAGCTGACGATGCGCTTGAGCGGTGTCGTCTGCGCCGTGGCCTTGGCCAGTTCGTCGGTCAGCCGGTCGTCGCAGAGGGCGAGGCCGATCTCGGCCTTTGCGATGATGACGCCAAGCTCCTTGGCGCGCAGCAGCGGCATGGTGGCGACCACGATGCCGCCGGCCTTGATGACCGCCAGATAGGCGGCGACCATCATCGGATTGTTGGGCGCCCGCAGCAGCACGCGATTTCCGGGAACAAGGCCCATGTCCTGCACCAGGACATGGGCGATGCGGTTCACCTGCGCCTGCAAGTCGGCATAGGTCCAGGTCAGGCCGCCGGGCGCCAGGATGGCGATGCGCCCGCCCTCGCCCGCCGTCACATGGTCGTCGACGAAATCCGTGACGCAGTTGATGCGCTCGGGATAAACCAGCTCCGGCCGGTCGAACAGGAAGACCGGTTGAAGCTCGGCCGGCGGCAGGCCGCGGGCGGCGAAGTCGTCGACATGCGCTGAGGGCGCGGACATCAGCGATCTCCCTGAACGGCAGCTTTGGTCGAGTGCGCGCGGGCTTCGCGCTCGGCGAGATGCGCCCGGGCGATGACGATCTTCTGGACCTCCGTGGCACCTTCGTAGATGCGCAGGGCCCGGATATCCCGGTAGAGTTCCTCGACCTTCTCGCCCTTCTTGACACCGAGGCCGCCGAACACCTGGATCGCCCGGTCGATCACCTTCTGGGCGTTTTCGGTGGCGACCATCTTGGCGATCGCCGCCTCCTTGGTAATCCGCGCCTTGCCTTGGTCCTTGGCCCAGGCGGCGCGGAAGATCAGCAGGGCCGAGGCTTCGAGCTCGGCGATGGAATCGGCGAGCGCTGCCTGGGTCAGTTGCAGGTCGGCCAATGGCGCACCGAAGATCTGCCGTTTCGCCGCCCGTTCGGTCGCCTCGTGCAGAGCCCGGTTGCCCATGCCGAGCGCCGCGGCGGCAACGGTTGAGCGGAACACGTCGAGTGTCGCCATGGCGATGCGGAAGCCATCACCGGGCTTGCCGAGCAGCGCCTCGGCCGGCACCAGGCAATTGTCGAATTTGAGCGTCGCCAGCGGATGCGGCGCGATCACCTCGATACGCTCGGCAATCGTCAGGCCAGCTGCCTGCGCGGGCACGATGAAGGCGGAGAGACCGCGTGCGCCCGGCGCCTCGCCGGTGCGGGCAAAGACCACGTAGCGATCGGCAATGCCGCCATTGGAGATCCAGGTCTTCAGGCCGTCGAGACGATAGCCTCCGGCAACCCTGGTCGCGGTGGTCGTCAGCGCCGCGACGTCGGATCCGGCGTCCGGCTCGGACAAGGCGAAGGCGGCGATCGCCCTGCCGTCGCGCACCGACGGACAGCAGGCGGCCTTCTGCTCCGGCGTGCCGAACAGCGAGATCGGCCCGGTACCCAGGCCCTGCATGGCGAAAGCGAAATCGGCGAGGCCGTCGACATAACCGAGCGTCGCGCGGGTGATGCACAGCGTACGGACGTCAAGCGTGTCGCGCAGACCGCCCTGGTCGCCGGGCACGCAGCTCTTGAGGAAACCGGCCGCGCCCATGGCGGTCACCAGCCGCCGGCATGAGCCGTCGACGTCATGATGATCGACCAGCGGCGGGATGGCGCGCACGGCCCATTCGCCCAAGCGCGCGGCATAGGCGCGGTGGCCGTCATCGAAAAAAGGCAGGGCGAGAAGGTCGGGGGCCAACATGTCAGAGGCCTCTTTTGAAATGACGACGACATTGCGCGCTCGACGCCATCTCCAAGGCAAAGCAATTGCCTTGCCGGGGCCGCGCGAAGCGAGGGGAAGAAGATCCAGGGGTTTCAGAGCTCGACCCGCATGCCGAGAAACCAAGGGAAAGCGTGCACGACGAGCGCGGCGCGATGGCCCCTGGACCCCCTTCCCTCGCCCTTCGGGCTCGCCGGGGGTGACGTCGGAGAAACGAGAAGGACATGGCTCAATTCCCCTCGAAAATCGGCTTCTGCTTGGCCGCGAACGCGTCGAAGGCACGGCGGAAATCCTGGGTGTCCATGCAGATCGCCTGCGCCATGGCCTCGGCCTCGATGGCCTCGTCCACCGACATGGTCCATTCCATGTGCAGCATGCGCTTGGTGATGCCATTGGCAAAGGTCGGGCCGGCCGAGATCTCGTCAGCGAGCGCGATGGCTTCGGCAAGCACCGCTTCGGGCGCGGCGAGCCGGTTGAAGAAGCCCCAGGCGAGCCCCTCCTCACCACCCATCATGCGTCCGGTATAGAGCAGCTCGGACGCCCGTCCCTGGCCGATGAGACGCGGCAGGATGGCGCAAGCCCCCATGTCGCAGCCGGCAAGGCCCACCTTGTTGAACAGGAAGGCGACCTTGGCCTTGGCCGTGCCGATGCGCAGGTCGGAAGCCATCGCCATGATCGCGCCGGCGCCGACGCAGATGCCGTCGATCGCGGCGATGACCGGTTGCGGGCAGGCGCGCATCGCCTTGACCAGTTCGCCGGTCATGCGGGTGAACTGCAGCAGCCCCGGCATGTCGCGCTCGGTCAGGGGTCCGATGATCTCGAACACGTCGCCGCCGGCGCAGAAATTGCCGCCGGCCCCGGTGACCACGACGGTCTTGATCTCGGTGTCGAAGGCCAGGGCCCGGAACAGGTCGCCGAGCTCGGCATAACTCTCGAAGGTCAGCGGGTTCTTCCGGTCTGGCCGGTTCAGCGTGATGGTGGCGACCTTGCCCTTCACCTCCCAGAGGAAATGCGTGGCTTTCCAATCGGTCAGGCGCTGGCGATGCGGGATCGTGTGCATGGCGGTTTCCTCAGGCAATTTCGCCGCCGGCGACCGGCAAAGCGAGGCCGGTGACGGCGGCCGCTTCGTCGGAAGCAAGCCAGAGGACGGCATGGGCCACCTCTTCCGGCTTGATCAGGCGGCCGATGGGCATGGTGCGGGTCAGGTCGGCCAGCGCCGCGTCCGGCGTGCGGCCGGTCTTGGCGACAATGGTCTCGATCGAACCGGCGACGAGATCGGTCTCGGTAAAGCCGGGACAGACGGCATTGATGGTAACGCCCGAGGTCGCGACTTCCTTGGCAAGCGCGCGGGTCAGCCCGACGACGCCATGCTTGGCCGCGCAATAGGCGGATACGTAGGGATAGCCGGTGAGACCGGCGGTCGAGGCGATGG
>BFBZ01001183.1_pt1 | contig 18559 bp, 15 predicted proteins | sample 1888401 | NCBI WGS metagenome assembly BFBZ01 (sample SAMD00112614, study PRJDB3348) | symbiont metagenome | host: Chara braunii | reverse complement strand
ACCAGCGGATCGAACGGCACCATCTCCGCGGCGTAGTCCGGCGGCACCTGCACGGCCTCCTTGGAGGCCAGGATGTAGAACTCGCCGGGATCGAGAATGAGGCTGCCGTCGGTACGTGCCTTGATCGGCTCCCAGAACTCCTCGACCGGATAGCCGGCGCGGCGGTCGACGTCGACGACGCCGGTGTGGCGCTTGGCGCGATAGCCCACATATCCGTTCGCATTGCTGCCGGACAGGTCGACGGAAAGCGCGACGCCGCCGGTGAGATCGGCATCGTCGCGATCCACCAGTCGCTCGGCCTGGTGCAGCGCGATCAGTTCGTCCTCCGACAGGACCGCGTCGCGATAGCGGAAGCGAACCTGGGACAGGCGCGAGCCCTCGCGCAGCAGGACCGGGAACGTCTTCGGGCTGATCTCGGCATAGAGCGGGCCGTGATAGCCCGCGCCGATCATGTCGAAGCGTCGCGTGCCGTCGGCGATCACGCGGGTGAACACGTCGAGCCGCCCGGTCGAGCTTTTCGGATTGGCGGCCGCGACGATGTCCTTGGGCAGCGCCAGGCTCTCCAACAGCGGCACGATGTAGACGCAGTTGGTCTCCAGCACCGCGCCGTCGGCAAGTGCGAATTCGTGCAGCTTGAGCTCGTCGATGCGCTCGGCGACCGTCGCGCCCGGCCCGGGCAGGAAGCTCGCACGCACGCGATAGGCGACGTCGCCGAGCCGCAGATCGAGGCTCGCCGGCTGGATCTGGCTCTCGACGAAATCATATTCGGGGATGATCAGGCCAGCCTCCGTCATCGCCACGATCATGCGATCGGGGAGGATGCCGTGGGCGTCGGGGCTGAGCGAAAACGGCAAGACCTGATCCTTTGCAGGCGCCGGAACGGCGGCTTATGGAGCCAATATAGGGTCTTTTGACCGGTTATCCGATGGCTGGCTTGACGGAAAGGCCGGTTGCGACTATGAGCACGACTTATCCCGTGGTGATTTGAGCCGGCCGGCTTGCAGCCACGTTAAATAAGTCGCTAAACAGGCCGGGGACGAATGTGATCCCGGCCTTGAGGTTTTGTCCCAGGCCGGTTTTTTTGTGCCCATCGCTCAATGCGGTGGCCACGATGGAGGTCACATGTCGAAGTCCCCCGCGAAGGCGCCGGCGTCGTTCGCCCACTATCGTCCCGAAACGAGGCTGGTGCATTCTGGCACCTTGCGCTCCGAATTCGGCGAGACCGCCGAGGCGCTCTATCTCACCCAAGGGTTCGTCTACGCCACCGCCGAGGAATGCGAGGCGCGCTTCAAGGGCGAGGATCCCGGCTTCATCTATTCGCGCTTCTCCAATCCCACCACGGCGATGTTCGAGCGCCGCATGATCGAGCTCGAGGGCGCCGAGGCCTGCCGCTCGGCCGCAACCGGAATGGCCGCGGTCACCACGGCAATCCTGGCTCCCCTCCGTGCCGGCGACCACGTCGTCGCGGCCAAGGCGCTGTTCGGCTCGTGCCGCTACGTGGTCGAGGATCTCTTGCCGCGCTACGGCATCGAGTCGACCCTGGTCGATGGGCTCGACCTCGCCCAGTGGCAGAAGGCGGTCAGACCCAACACCAAGTCGTTCTTCCTGGAGAGCCCGACCAATCCGACGCTCGACGTGATGGACATCCCCGCCATCGCCGAGATCGCGCACGCCCATGGCGCGCGGCTGATCGTCGACAACGTGTTCGCCACCCCGATCTGGCAGAGCCCGCTCGCGCTCGGCGCTGACGTCGTGGTGTATTCCGCGACCAAGCACATCGACGGCCAAGGTCGCTGTCTCGGCGGTGTGATCCTGTCGTCGGAGGCGTTCATCGCCGAGCACATCCACAATTTCATGCGCCAGACCGGCCCGTCGATCTCGCCGTTCAACGCCTGGGTCCTGCTCAAGGGCCTGGAGACCCTGGCGGTGCGCGTGCGCGCGCAGACCGAGACGGCGGCGAAGGTGGCCGACTTCCTCGCCGCGCATCGGAAGATCTCGCGGCTGATCTATCCGGGCCGCGAGGACCATCCGCAGGCGGCAACCGTCCGCAAGCAGATGCGCGCCGGCTCGACCCTGGTCGGCTTCGAGGTCAAGGGCGGCAAGGCGGCTGCGTTCCGTACGCTCAACGGCCTGAAGCTCGCGCGCATCTCCAACAATCTCGGCGACGCCAAGACGCTGGTCACGCACCCGGCGACGACGACGCATCAGCGGCTGACGCCGGAGGCGCGCGCCGAGCTCGGCATCAGCGAGGGCTTCATCCGCTTCTCCGCCGGGCTCGAGCATGCCGACGATCTGATCGAGGATCTCGACGCCGCCCTCAGCGCGGCGTAGCGAATGGCGAATAGAGAGTAGCGAGTAGTAGGATCTCTTTCCCTATTCGCTACTCGCTGTTCCCCACTCGCCCTCGATCACATCGGCCGATAGGTCGGCACCTCGGCCGGTGCGTTGATGCCGAGCTTGACCTGGCCGACCGAGCGGATGATGTCGTCGCCGAGCAACTGGGCGAAGCAGGCATAGCCCCAATCGCTCATGTGCAGGCCGTCCGAGATCACGAACTCGTTGATCGGGATCGCCTGGCGCTCGTGCCAGTCGCGCATCACCTCGAAGCGCGGGAAGATGCCGGCGTGATGCAGCTCGGCAATACGCCCGAGCAGCTTGTTCATGCGGCTGGCGTTCTCCGAGCGCTCGTTGACGCGCGGCGAATATTGCAGGTCGACCAGCACGACATCGGAGGCCGCCGCCTGGATCTTGGCGACGCCATCCTCGACCAGCCTGGCGGTCTCGGCCGGATCGAGATCGCGCAGCACGGCATTGGTGCCGACCTGCCAGATCACGAGATCCGGACGCCGGTCGATCACCGACGTCTCCAGTCGCTTCATCATCTCCGGCGCATCCTCGCCGCCGACGCCGGCATTGATGACGCTGATGTCGACCATGGGATATTGCCGGCGCAACTGCGCGGCGAGCCGGTTCGGATAGGTGTAGTCCGGCGCGCTCGCGCCAAAGCCCTGCGTCGACGATGAGCCGAAGGCGACGATCACGACCGGCAGGCCGGAGGCGAGCTTGTTGGCGACGTGCGGCAGCGAAATGAAGTTCTTCTTGGCGACACCCTTCGGCGGCAGGCACGGCACGCGGTTGAAGATGTCGGTGGCCGATTTGGCGACCTGCTTGACCTTGTCGATCGCCCGCTCGGTGATGCTGCGCGATTGCGGCGGCGTGGCCGCGACGGCCTGCCCGGCTGCAGCCGGCGGCTGTGCATCGGTCATGGCCGGCGCGGTCGTCGCCGCGGGCGGCGAGGTCGTGGCCGCCGGGCGCACCGCGGCGATCGGCCCGCGCATCTGATCGTTCGCCTGCGCCAATGTGATGTGACCGATGCTCGGTCGCAGCTCGCTGATCAACGGAGGCTTCGGACCGGAGCTCTTCACATCGGAAAGCGCGGCGGGTGCAGCCGGCGCTGCGCTCTGCGCCCGTACCTTCTGCGGGCTCAGCGCGAGGGCGATGGCAATGACCGCAACGGCCGAAAGCTTCTCCCATGTCCCGGATACGCGGTGACACTCATTCGACGTCATGAACGACATAATCCTAGTTCTGCTGCGCCGGCCCGATATGCGCCGCGTCGATGATGAACTTCGACAGCGCCCGGCCGATGCAGTCATGAACCTGCCTGGCCAGCTCGACCCCGTGCGTCGGATTGAACAGGTCGAAATCGCCCTGCTCGTTCCACTGCCGCATGATGGCAAACCGATCGAACAGCGGGATGTCGCGCTGCTGCGCCACCACACGCATGTTGTCGACATAGGGCGGCACGGAGATCAATGTTTCCGTCCGCGGACTGTATTGCAGGTTCATCAAGACGACGTCAGCTCCCGCCTTCTGCAGCGTCGCCACACCGTCGTCGACCGCCTGCCGGAACTCATCAGGATCGATAGACCGCATGGCGTCGACCGTGCCGGTCTGCCAGATGACCAAATTAGGCCGTTTTCCTTCCACCAGTTTAACGAGATTGCCCGCGACCTCCTCGGCCGTCTTCTTGGGCTGCAGCTCGACGCTGAGATTGACGGTGACGGCCGGCAGCTTGTCCTTCAGCGCCGCCTGCAGACGGGCGGGGTAGGCATTTGCGTCGGAGGTGCTGACAATGGAGGATGAGCGGCTTCCGACGACGAGAATATCCAGCGTGCGGCCATTCTTGACGGCGTCTGCAACCTTCGGGAGCGGGCTCTCGGTTGTCAGCAGGTAGGCCGGCACCTCGCAGTTCTGCGGCGCATCTTCCGCGCGCGCGGAGGCCGCCAGCGAAACAGCCAGCGCTGCGATACCCAACCTTAACCACGAGACGGACTTCATCAGCCCCCTCCCGCCAGATCGGCGTTGCTGCGCGCACCTTTTCGCGCGGCCCCCTTATCGGCCTCACGCTTGTACCACGAAATCAACGACGCCACCCCCCACATGATGAGGATGCCGCAAAGGCTGATCACCGCGTGCATCATGGCGCCGCCGGACACTTCGGCAAGGACGAAGTGGCCCGCAAACGCCAGAAACACGCCAAGACAGAAGATCTCGAGCGAGTGTTGCCCACAAACAATCAGCGGACGCAGCCACGGCGACTTCAAGAGCGGCCAATCCTTGCGCAAATAGTGCACGGTGAGTGCTGCGAGTGCGAGAAAATGCGCGAAACGCAACACGTCAAGGTCGGTCTTGTCGATCGGATACATCCACTGCTCGATTCGGCGCGGCATCAGATGGCCGAGCTGCGGAATGTACCAGGTCAGGGTCACGCAGAAGGCCGCGACCAGATAGGCGACGCAGAGCCCGAGCGTGATCGGTGAGTTGATGATGCGCGACATGCGCTGGGCGCCCCCGAGCGCGCACCAGGCCCCGAACACGAACAGGAGCTGCCAGGCGAACGGGTTGAACGCCCAGAAGCCGTTCGGATAGGCCGTCAGATAGAGATCGAGCTCCCAGGTGAGTGCGTAGAGAACGACCGAGAGCCCGAGCGTGACGTCAGGACGCCAGCGCATCAGCCACAGGATCAGCGGCAGGAACAGCATCAGCACGATGTAGAGCGGCAGCACGTCCATGTTGACGGGGCGGAAGCGCAGGATCAGCGCCTGCACGATCGTCACGTCCGGCTGCTTGAGAAAGTCCATGATCCCCATCTCTTCGGTGTAGAGCGGGTTCTCGAAGCTGGTCGCGACGTAGGAGATCTCGGCAAGGAAGATCGTGAACAGGAAGACGTGGGCGACGTAGATCTGCCAGACGCGGCGCAGGATGCGCGCGGTGGCGACGATGAAGCCGGCATCCTGCATCGCCCGGCCATAGACGAATGCCGCCGTGTAGCCGGAGATGAAGATGAAGATCTCGGTGGCGTCGGAGAAGCCGTAGTTGCGGATCGTGAACCAGGTCAGCAGGTTCGGCGGCAGGTGGTCGATGAAGATCAGCCAGAGCGCCAGCCCGCGAAACAGGTCGAGCCGCAGCTCGCGCTCGCCGACCGCCGGGAAGGTGATCGCAGGAGCAGCGGTGGTGGCGGGTGCAGCGGTGACGGCCGGCGCCGCCGCGACGGCAGATGCAGATGCAGATGCAGCCGCGCTCACCGCGGCGGCAGTCTCCGCAGCCGGCGCGGGTGCGGCGCTGGCGGCGGGGGCGGACGGTCCGGCAGGGCGATCGACAATCGACGTCATCAGGCACCGCGTCAAGGCTGCCAGCCTTCGAGGCCCGGCAGGGGAAATGTAGGGCTGCGCAGATTTTACGCAAGCGATGAAGGACTTATCAGCTGGGCCGCGCCCAGTTTTTCGACCTTGGCGGACGGTTGGTGGGCGATCGCACGACGCAGGACAGGTCGATCGCCCCCAGGGTGCTGCCTGCCGCGCCCGATCCGAGTCCAAGGAACGGATCGCGCGTACGGCCGACAAAGTCCGCGATTCTTGTGCCATAATGCGGAACTGTGTTGAAAGCACGATGGCGTCGCGATTGGTTCCGGCGCGGGTTTCCGCTACAATGCCACCATGTATCGCGCCGTGACTCGCCACATCGAAGTGACCGTCGAACCGAACTTCCTGCCTGAGAAGTCGTCGGTGGCCGATGGCCGCTGGTTCTGGTCCTATACCGTCGTCATCACCAACAGCGGGGAGGAGACGGTGCGGCTGCGCAGCCGGCACTGGATCATCACCGATGGGATCGGCCGGCAGCAGGAGGTCCGCGGCGAGGGCGTGGTCGGCGAGCAGCCGGTGCTCGCGCCGGGCGAGCGCTTCGAATACACCTCCGGTGTCCCGCTCACCACCGCGTCCGGCTTCATGGCCGGCTCGTATCAAATGGAGAGCGAGAGCGGCGAGCACTTCGACATCGCCGTGCCGGCCTTCTCGCTCGACAGCCCCGAGGGCAAGCGGGTGTTGAACTAGCTGAGAAGGCATGCAGTCCGACTGCCCCAAGTCTCGTCTGCTCGCTGTCTCTTGTGCTGCAATACGACAGATCCTGCACCCGCGCCGCACGAAATCGTTCTCGCGACGCATCCCGCGCCCGAGCCTTGTCCATTCACCCGCCCTCTGCAAATAGAGGGCGCAGGGAAGGCCGGGCCTCGGCTGAGGCCTGCGGCCCGCCTGCAGAAAAAAATGCAGGCGGCAGGTACCACAGGTCCAGCCGGAACGACCCGGCCCTCCCTGCGCGACGGTTTTAACGGCTGCTTCGCGTTCTCCCTGGTGCGCCGGGCTTGTTGGCCACCATCCTCAACGCGAAGCGGAGCTTCAGCGTGAGTTGATATCAGCATCGGGATATCAGGACCGCGCGACTTGACCGTACGTGCATCGCCGTTCGTCCGCGCAGACTGACTACGCTGCGGCCATGCACGCCCATCGCGTCCCGCTGCCAACGGTCCGTGACGGTCGCGAAACGCCCCTCGTGCGGCAGCAAGACGCGCGGAAATGTGCCAGTGATTTGCCCGACGGCACAAGCGGTTTGTTGCTGCGACCAATCAACGCGACGGGCATGGATGTGGCGTCGATCAGCGAGAAAGCCGATTTTCAACAACGAACTAATCGAGATCGCCGGCGCACACGAACTCCCGACGTTTTCTCCGATGCCGTGCGACGCAGCCTATCAAGCGTCGTCGCGAGGAGCGAAGCGACGACGCGATCCAGAACTGTCGAAGCGACTGCGGATCGCGTCGCTGCGCTCGCGATGACGTACGGAGGGTTGTCGCTCGACCACGATCGGTACGACGCGCGGAGCGAGCGCAACAGAGTCAGTTCTCCGTCACGCCGGCTTCGTGCGGGGTGAAGTGATAGACCGAGGAGCAGAACTCGCAGGTGACGACGACCTTGTCGTCCTTGACCATGTCGGCGCGGTCCTGGGGCGAGAAGCTCTTCAGCATGTTGGCAACCGCATCGCGCGAGCAGGAACAGCGCGCCTGCAGCGGCACGAGGTCGAACACGCGCACGCCGCGCTCATGGAACAGGCGATACAGCAGCCGCTCGCCCGACAGCGCGGGATCGATCAGCTCGATATCCTCGACGGTCGCGACCAGCGACTGGCCCTCGACCCAGGCCTCGTCCTCCTCGATCGCATGCAGCTCGGTGCCTTCGGGCGCATCGCCGGGATGCAGGTCGGCTTGGCGCAAGCGCTCCGGCGCCTGCGGCAAAAATTGCGTCAGGAGGCCGCCGGCACGCCAGCGGTGCTTGCCGCCGCTCCACTCCTCGCCGACGGCGAGGCGCACGCGGGTCGGGATCTGCTCGGAGCGCAGGAAGTATTCATGAGCGGCCTCCTCCAGGCTGCCGCCGGTGAGCGCGACCAGCCCCTGGTAGCGGCTCATGTCGGCGCCCTGGTCGATGGTCATCGCCAGATGCCCCTTGCCGAGCAGGCCGCCGGAATCCTTGGCCTCCGCCAGCCGGGCTTCGTCGAAGCGGGCATAGGCACGCAGGCGATCGGGTGCCTGGAAGTCGACCACCAGGAACGACACCGGGCCGTCGGTCTGGGTCTGCAGGATGAAGCGGCCGTCGAATTTCAGCGCGGAGCCGAGCAAGGTCGTCAGCACGATGGCCTCGCCGAGCAGCTTGCCCACGGGCGCGGGATAAGCGTGCTTGGTGAGAATGTCGTCGAGCGCCGGGCCCATGCGGGTCAGTCGCCCACGCAGATCGAGCGCCGCGACCTCGAACGGCAGCACGGCGTCGTCGACCGGCACCGCCGAGGGGGCGCGGCTGGTATCGAGGTTGATGTCGGTGTCGGGGGGATTGGTTGTCATGGGGCGTATTTGGGGATGATTGAAACGAATGGAAGGGCATCCCCGGCTGTCGTCCCGGCGTTGAGCCGGGACTCATACCGCGGATGCTATCGAGGAACGCCGGTGGTAGTCGCCGACGCTAAGCCGTAACCGACGAACCACGATCGCTCCAACTACGCCGAGCAACGGCCACAGCTGCAAATCAGTTCGATCACGCGGTATGGGTCCCGGCTCAAGGCCGGGACGACACCGGTGAAATTGCGCCGTCGAACCCTAAGCCCGCTCGCCGAAGCACCAGGCCAAGATGCCCTTCTGCGCATGCAGGCGGTTCTCGGCTTCGTCGAACACCACCGACTGCGGGCCGTCGATCACCTCGTCGGTGACCTCCTCGCCGCGGTGGGCCGGCAGGCAGTGCATGAACAGCGCCTCGGGCTTCGCCAGCGACATCAACTTGGAATTGACCTGATAGGGCTTGAGCAAATTGTGCCGATGCTCGCCATCCTTGTCGCCCATCGACACCCAGGTGTCGGTGACGACGCAGTCGGCGCCGGCGACAGCGACTTCCGGATCGTGGCCGAGATGGATGTCGGCCCGGGTGGCGCGGATGAAATCCTTCATCGGCTTGCCGGGCGACAGCTGCGGCGGGGTGGCGACGTTGAGCCGGAACTTGAAGCGCTCGGCGGCATGGGCCCAGGAGGCCAGCACGTTGTTGTCGTCGCCGGTCCAGGCCACGGTGCGGCCCTCGATGGAGCCGCGATGCTCCTCGAAGGTCATCACGTCGGCCATCACCTGGCAGGGATGCGAGCGCCGGGTCAGGCCGTTGATCACGGGCACGGTGGCATGCGCGGCAAGCTCGAGCAGCGCCTCGTGGCTGAGGATGCGGATCATGATGGCGTCGACATAGCGCGACAGCACGCGCGCGGTGTCGGCGATGGTCTCGCCGCGGCCGAGCTGCATCTCGGTGCCGGTCAGCATGATCGCCTCACCGCCGAGCTGACGCATGCCGACGTCGAACGACACGCGCGTGCGCGTCGACGGCTTGTCGAAGATCATCGCCAGCACCTTGCCCTCGAGCGGCTTCTTCGCCGGCTCGCGCGCCTTCAAGGTCTTCTTCATCGCGCTGGACAGCGCCAGCACGTTGCGCAGCTCCTCCACCGGCATCTCGGTGAGATCGAGGAAATGACGCGGCGTATTGCCCATGGTCTTGCTCATGATGCGGCCGCCTGCTTGGCAGGCCCGCCCGACAGCGCCGCACAGGCGCGATCGAGCATCTCGACCGATTGTTCGATTTCGGATTCGTTGACGATCAGCGGCGGCAGGAAGCGCACGACGTTGTCGCCCGCGCCGACGGTGAGCAGCTTCTGATCGCGCAGCGCCGTGACCAGATCGCCCGACGGCACCACCGCCTTGACGCCGATGAGAAGGCCCTCGCCGCGGATCTCGGAGATGATGTCGGGATGACGATCGAGAACGGCGGCGAGCTTCTGCTTCAACAGCAACGACATCTTGCGGACGTGATCGAAGAAGCCGGGCGCCAGCATCACGTCGAGCACGGCGTTGGCCGCGGCGACCGCCAGCGGATTGCCACCGAAGGTCGAGCCATGCGAGCCCGGCGTCATGCCCGACGCGGCCTCGGCCGTCGCAAGCACGGCGCCGATGGGAAAGCCGCCGCCGAGCGCCTTGGCCAGCGACATCACGTCCGGCGTGACGCCGAGCCAGCGATGCGCGAACAGATCGCCGGTGCGGCCCATGCCGGTCTGGACCTCGTCGATGACCAGCAACAAACCGTTGTCGTCGCAGAGCTGGCGCAGCGCCTTGTAGAACGGCAGCGGCGCGGTGCGCACGCCGCCCTCGCCCTGCACCGGCTCGACCAGGATGCCGGCGGTGTGCGGACCGATCGCCTTCTTCACGGCTTCGATGTCGCCGAACGGAACCTGATCGAAGCCGTCCATCGGCGGACCGAAGCCGTCGAGATATTTGGCCGAACCTGTCGCGGCGAGCGTGGCGAGCGTGCGGCCGTGGAACGCGCCTTCGAACGTAATGATACGATACCGTTCGGGATGTCCCTTGGCGGCGTGATATTTGCGCGTGATCTTGATCGCGCCTTCCATCGCCTCCGCGCCCGAATTGGCGAAGAATACGTAGTCGGCAAAGCTCTGCTCGCACAGCCGCGCGGCAAGGCGCTCGCCATCCGGGCTCTTGAACAGGTTCGACATGTGCCAGAGCTTGGCCGCCTGCTCCTGTAGCGCCTTGACCAGATGCGGATGCGCATGGCCGAGCGAATTGACTGCGACGCCCGAGGTGAAATCGAGATAACGGTCGCCATTGGTCGCGATCAGCCACGCGCCTTCGCCGCGCTCGAACGAAAGATCGACCCGGGCGAATACGGGGAGGAGATGCGTAGCGGCAACACTGGTCATGGCGGATCACATGAGCTGACGGGCCGGCCGAGACACGCGCCACGCGGCGCCATCGCGCATCAGGGACCCCACCCTGGAAAACAAAATGTGCCGCCTTTTCAAGGCGGCACGTGCATCTATTGTATGCGGGCAGCGGTGGGAGTCAACTACGCGTCAGCTGATGCATGGGGGGCCGGCCCGTGAGATTCCGGACGCCTGACACGCCTCGAGACACGCCACAGGGAACCACGGAATGTGTGGACTGCGGCCGCCGACTCTTGCGCGGGAGTCACGCCATATTGTAGCGTTTTCAACGTCGAGTACGACATCTCGTGCGGCAGTTCTGATCCCTCTCGAAGTTCTCTGAGTTTGCGTAACGTCCGGGTGCCTTGCGCGTGCCCGGCGAGGGACAAGGGATTCTGCCGCCAGGGATTTTCTTGAGACAGCATCGCAGCGCCGTCCCGGAATTGGCCGGCGCAACGCGAAGGGAAAGGTTCGATGACCGTATTGACCTGGTCCGACGATCGCGTCGAGCAACTGAAAAAACTCTGGGAAGCCGGACTGTCGGCCAGCCAGATCGCCGCGGAACTCGGAAACGTGACGCGCAACGCCGTGATTGGCAAGGTGCACCGGCTGGGCCTGTCCGGCCGCGCCAAGAGCCCGGCCACCGCGGCACCGCGCCAGCGCAAGGCGGCCCGCCCGGCACAGCCGATGATGCGGGTGGCGCGCCCGGTGGCGCGCGGCAACACGGCGCTCGCACAGGTTTTCGAGGTTGAGGCGGAGCCCGATCCGGTTGCATTCGACAACGTCGTGCCGATGAACCAGCGGCTGTCGCTGCTGGAGCTCAACGAGGCGACCTGCCACTGGCCGGTCGGCGATCCCTCGAGCGCGGATTTCTTCTTCTGCGGCGGCAAGGCGCTTTCCGGTCTGCCCTATTGCGCGCAGCATTCGCGCGTCGCCTATCAGCCCGCGGCCGACCGCCGCCGCCAGCCGGCGAAGTCGACCACGCGCTGAGGAAGTTGGCCGCGACGGGCGATGAGGATGCTCCGCATCGCCCTGGGATCTCCGGCGGCCTCAACTCACAACGACCATGGACGTGAGCCCGGCCCGCGCCGGGCCGCAGATGCGACGGGCGATCAGGCGCCCCGCGCCGGCTTCGACTGCGGAAAGCACGCCGTGAAGGCGGCACCGTTGCGCGGCACGCTTTCGATCAGCAGCCGGCCGCGATGGCGGTTGAGGATGTGCTTCACCAGGGAGAGGCCGAGCCCGGTGCCGCCTTGCGCGCGGCTGTCGCCGACATCGACGCGATAGAAGCGCTCGGTCAGGCGCGGCAGATGCTCGGGCGCGATGCCGGGGCCGAAATCGCGCACCTTGACCCGGATCTCCGGCGCGTTCTCGGCGGAGACGGCCTGCTCCAGCGAGACGATCACGCGCCCGCCCGAGGCGCCGTATTTCAGCGCGTTTTCGATCAGGTTCTCGAACACGCGCAGCAGCTCCTCGCGGTCGCCGGCGATCGTCACCGGCACGTCCGGCAGGCTGGTCTCGATCACTACCTGGCGCTCGCGCGCCAGCGACTCCAGCCCGTCGGTGACCTGGCGGATGATGGGGACGACGTCGACCATGGCGTGGGGCTGGACATGCGCCGACAGCTCCACCCGTGACAGCGACAGCAGATCGTCGATCAGCCGCGCCATGCGCGTCGCCTGGATGTGCATGATGCCGAGGAAGCGCTCGCGCGCCTTCGGATCGTCCTTGGCCGGCCCCTGCAGCGTATCGATGAAGCCCGAGAGCGCCGCCAGCGGCGTGCGCAGCTCGTGGCTCGCATTGGCGACGAAGTCGGCGCGCATTTCCTCGACCCGGCGCAGCGGGGTCAGATCGTGGAACGTCATCAGCATGCATTTGTCCGTGCCGCCGAACGCCGTCGGCACCGGCACCGGCGTGATGATCAGCTCCATCCAGCGATCGACCGGAACGTGATCGTGATAGGTGGCACGGCGGATCTCGGTGGTGGCGATCGCCTCGCGCAGCGCAGTGATGATCTCCGGCGTGCGCAGCGCGAACTGGGCGAGCTCGCCCTTGCGCAGGGCCGGCGCGAGCTGCGCGGCAGCGGCATTGAGGTGGATGACTCGGCCGGCGCGGTCGAGCAGCACGGCGGGATCGGGGATGCCCTCGACCACCGCGCTGACGGCCGGCGCCTCGACCGGGTTGGCGTGGCGCTCCTCCTCACGCTTGGCGACCGCGCCATGCAGCCGCCACGGCACCAGGGCGGCGGCGGAAATACACAGGAATACCGCCAGGGCCCGCAGCGGCAGCAGCTCGTCCAGCAGCACGAGCCCGGCAAGCGCGAGCGCCGCAGCGAGCAGGATGATCGCGGAATGGCGCAGCCGGTCCGGCCAGGGGGTGAAGATCGAGAGCGGCGTGTCGGAGGGAGCGTCGAGGGCCATCTCGTCCTACTGTTCCCTTGAGCTGGCGTCAGGCACCGGAATCGCTGCGTTTCCTCACAAAAGCGGCTTCCGGTGGGGGGCCCGGATCGAGGCTGAGCGCGGCCTGCCGCAGCCGTTTCGACCGCGTGCTGATGATAACCTCGCGAAACGTCAGCAAGATTACAGAAATGAGGAACGGCGCCAAATAATACAGCATCCGGAACAGGAGCATTCCGGCCAGCAGCTCCTCGCGGTCCATCTGCCACAGCCCGACCAGCATCGCGGCGTCGAACACGCCGAGCCCGCCGGGGGAATGGCTGGCGAAGCCGAGCAGGGTCGCCGAGACGAAGATCACGGCCACCACGACGAAGCCGAGATTGGGCTCGTCCGGCACCAGCACATACATCGCCAGCGCGCAGAAACCGAGGTCGATGATGCCGATCGCGATCTGCAGCAGGGTCAGGGGGCCGCTCGGCAGCACCACGGTCCACGGCCCGCGGCCGACCACGCGCGGCTTGGTCCATACCCAGGCGACATACCCCAACAGACCGACCAGGATCGCGATCGCCACCATGCGGTTGACCCAGGGCGGCAGCTGGTCGATCGAGGCGGCTGCCTCCGGATGATAGCTGATGCCGAGCCCGAGCACGGCCGCATTGCCGAGCCAGAACGTCAGGCCGGCAAGGAAGCAGATCTTGGCGACGTCGATGGCGTTCAGCCCATGGGCCGAATAGACGCGGTAGCGCACGGCACCGCCGGTGAAGACGCTGGCGCCGACATTGTGGCCGATCGAATAGCTGGTGAAGGCGGCCAGCGCGTTGACGCGGTAGGGCACGTGGTCGTGGCCAATCGCGCGCACCGCGAACAGATCGTAGAAGGTCAGCGTGAAATAGCCGGCGGCGACGAACAGCGCGGCGAGCGCGATCTGATGCGGCTCCGTGCTCTTGATCGCCTCGAGCACCTCGTAGGTGTCGATGCCGCGCAGCATGTGGTAGAGGACGTAGCAGGCGACCGCGATCACAGCGATGCTGATCAGCACGCCGAGCTTGTGCAGGACTTGCTTCTCGCGCAGGAACGTGGCCGCTCTGCGTATGGCTTCAAGCATCTACACCTCTCACCGTGATCCGATCACGACGGCCGGGGACGCCGCGCCCCGGAGGCCGCAGCATCATGTGCGCATACAACGCCCTCGTAGCGCGTTTCGACGCATTGGGGAACACGGAGCGTGCGAACAAAAGCGTACACATGGATATACTTAGCAGGCTTTGCGGAAATGCGATGCACCGTTTTGCCGCACATGAGGCAAGACATCAGGCAAAGGCATCGGACAAGGCATCATGCTGGACGGCGGGGCAGCGCACGTCCCCGCCAGCCTGCAAACCCCAGGTTAAACTTTGGTGAGGAACGCGAATCTCCGGGGCTTCCGGGGCGCCCAGCGGTTCGGCGGGTCAGCATGGCTCAACGATAAGCGCGAGCCGCGCGTTTGACAGGTTCGCGCCTCGTCAAACCTTCGTGTCTCGCAGTTGCGATGACCCGGGGCACGCGGACGGCGGGCGCGCCGCCGCAGTCTCGGCAGATGGCGTCGGGTGCAGTCCGGGGCGGCGGTCTCAGGCCGCCGATTTCGTCCGCATGCTGCGGATCACCACCAGCGCCCGCAGCCAGGTGCCGATGGCGCAGCCGACGAGGTAGGGCACGAACATGATCAGCAGCAGCTCGAGCCAGTAGCCGGCCCGGCCGGGAATCAGGCAGGCCACGGCCGTCGCGACCAGGCCGGCGGCCAGCGCCGCCAGCAGCCAGGTCAGCCAGCCCGACACGCGCGGGGCGCGATGCACCACGGCGACCCAGCCCATCGCCAGCCCGATGGCGAATGCGCCGGCCAGCCAGCCCCAGTGAAAGGCAACGAGATAGGCCATGACGTTACCTCACCACGAATTCGATGCGCCGGTTCTGCGCCCGGCCGTCGGCGGTGTCGTTGGCGGCGACCGGCTGGGTGCTGCCATAGCCGATCGCGCTGAAACGGTCGGCCGGCAGTCCGGCCTTGACCAGATAATCGACCACCGCCTGGGCGCGCTTCTGCGACAGCACCTGATTGGCGGCAGAGTCGCCGTCGGCATCGGTGTGCCCGATGATCTCGACATTGGCGGAGGGACAGCGGAACGCGATCTCGACGAGGCGGTCGAGCAGACCGGTGGAATCCCTGTCGAGGTCGCTGCGGCCGGTCTCGAACCGGATCTTGGCCTTGCCGAGCAGATCGGAGAACAGCTGCTGGCACACCGTGGGATCGACCGGGGCGGCTGCCGGCTTCACCGTGATGTCGGCCTTCACCTGCCAGCCCTGTGGGACATCTTTGGCGAGCCCGGTCCGGATCTGGGCCGCTGCGGCGTCGTAAAGCGCATCACCGGAAATCTTGATGTCACGGTCGGACACCACCAGCGTGCCGGTCGACAGCCGTGACAAGGCGCCCAGCGCCGGCACCACCGCATTCACGAAATTGGTTGGCGCGCCGAGGCTGTTCTTGAGATTGTCGACGACCTTCTCGCTGAAGAATTTGCGCGATGAAGAGCCGACGACGACGGCGTGGATGTTCTCGTCGGGAACGTTGCCTGCAAGCGTCACGGTGACCGCGACCGGGTCCTTGTAGGCCTGGAAGACATAGGGCGGCGCCTTGACCTCGTTGCTGGCGACCTTGAAGCCGTCCGGCAGCTTTCCGAGCGCGGCCGCGATCGCCTCGCGGCCGCCGAGCTCGCGCGCCATGCCGGACAATGTGACGTCGCCGTCGGAGATCGTGAACTTGCCGTCCTTCAGCTTGGCGATCTGGCCGATCAGCAGCAGCGCCACATCCTCGAAGCGCGCCGGCGCGCCGCGCGCCAGGCCCATCTGATCCGCGACCTCCACGCCCGGCAACGCCGCCCGGGTCGCGTCCATCAGCTTGCCCTTCAAGGCGGGCAGCGGCGCGCTGCCGCCCAGCGTCACCCGGACGACGTCGCGCTCGGCCGACCAGACGAAGGGCTTGGCCTCGGGGACCAGCCGCGTCTCGTCGTTGACGAGCCGCACGCCGGCCACGCCGTCGACCGCAGCAACCGCATCGCGGCGTCCGGCCTCGGAAAACGCATTGGCGCGCAGCGAGACATCGCGGCCGTCCACCGTGATGCTTGTCCTGTCGAGCACCGCCCCCGTCAGGACGGCCGAACTGCGTCCGGCGAGATCATTCTCCAGGGGAACGGTGCTGGTCCAGGCCGCGAGGCCCCAAAGCACGATCAGCGGAATGACGCCAGGCCACCATTTCCCGCTCCACCTGAAAAGTCCGCGCATTCGTCATCCGTCGCATCGAGGAAGCAGAGAGAAAACAAACCCTTGCATGCCTGTCAAACCGGAAATGAGGAGCGCCGCACGGTACGTTGTGACCGCAGGCTAAGGTTTTCTTCAATCATTCGTCGGTAACCTTGTCCCGACACTCACCGGGCCGCATATTTCAGATGAGGCGATTTCGCAAAACCTTTATCCGTGCCGGCCTGGAAGCGCTGTATCTGAGCGGCGCGCATGTCTGGCTGCGCCCGATCTTCTCGGGCGTGGGTGCGATCTATACGCTGCATCATGTGCGGCCGCACCGCGACGCCGATTTCCAGCCCAATTGTCACCTCGAGGTCACGCCGGATTTCCTGCGCGAGATGTTGTCGCACCTGCGCGACCACGACATCGAGATCATCACCCTCGACGAGTTGCACAGCCGGCTGGTGGCGAAGGACTTCTCGCGCCGCTTCGCCTGCTTCACCTTCGACGATGGCTATCGCGACAATCGCGACTTCGCGCTGCCTGTCATGCGCGAGTTCGATGCGCCGTTCACCATCTATGTGACGAGCGATTTCGCATCGGGACTGGGCCGGCTCTGGTGGGTGACGCTGGAGCGGCTGGTCGCGAAGACTGACGCGATCGACATCGAGATCGGCGGGCTGTCGCTGCAGCTCGATGCATCGACGCCGGCAGCCAAATGCGTGACGTTCCAGCGCCTGCACGACTGGCTGCGCGCACTGCCGGGCGAGCACGACGTCCGGCGTGAGATCAGCGCGCTGTGCGCGCGCTACGACGTCGACGAGGCCTCGATCTGCCGTGAGCTCTGCCTGTCCTGGGACGAGCTCCGGGCGCTTTCGACTGAGCCATTGATCTCGATCGGCGCGCATTCGATCAGTCACTGCAATCTCGCCAAGCAGACCGAGGAGACGGCGCGCATCGAGATCGCCGACAGCCGCACTCGGATCGAGAACGAGTTGCAGCGGCCGGTGCTGCACATGGCCTACCCCTACGGCGACCGCGCCGCCGCTTCCCAGCGCGAATTCGTGCTGGCGGCCGCGAGCGGCTACAAGACCGCCGTCACCACCCGGCCCGGCATGATCTTCGCGGAAAGCGCCGATCATCTCACGGCCCTGTCGCGCGTCTCGCTGAACGGCCATTACCAGGACGCCCGCGTGCTGCCGGTGCTGACCTCGGGCGCGGCCACCGCGATGTGGAACGGCTTTCGCCGCATCGACGCGGCATAGCCCCGCCATAACGTTGCCCTCCGATTGAATTGCGGCGAATTCGTGCGACTGCGTCTCACTTGACGTGCTGGCGCGTCCCGCTCACAAGCGCGCATGACATAAGGAAAGGGAGGCTTCATGCTCAGGAACTTGTTCTCACTCGAAGGACGCATCGCGCTCGTCACCGGCGGCTCGCGCGGCATCGGCAAGATGATCGCATCCGGCCTGCTCGCGCATGGCGCGGCGAGGGTCTACATCACCGCGCGCAAGGCAGGGCCCTGCGAGGCGACCGCCAAGGCACTGACGACCGAATATGGCGGCGAATGCGTCGCGCTGCCGATCGACATTTCGACGATGGCCGGCATCGAGACGCTCGCGGGCGAGATCAAGAAGCGCGAGCCCAAGCTCGACATCCTCGTCAACAATGCGGGCGCGGCGTGGGGCGCCGACTTCGACGAATTCCCGGAGAGCGGCTGGGACAAGGTGATGAACCTCAACCTCAAGACGCCGTTCTTCCTGACCAAGGCGCTCGCAGCTCCCTTGCGTGCGGCGGCCAGCGCCGAACGGCCGGCAAAGGTCATCAACATCGCCTCGATCGACGGCATCTTCGTCAACCCGCTCGAGACCTATTCCTATGCGGCGAGCAAATCCGGCCTGATCCATCTGACGCGGCGCATGGCGGCCAAGCTGATCAAGGACCACATCGTGGTGACCGCGATCGCGCCCGGACCGTTCAAGTCCGACATGAACAAGGCCGCGCGCGACAACGCCGACGAGGTCGCCTCGCGCGTGCCCGCTGGGCGCATCGGCACCGACGAGGACATGGCTGGCACGGCGATCTTCCTCGCCTCGCGCGCGGGCGACTACGTGGTCGGCAATACGATCGCCGTCGACGGCGGCATCGTCTACGCGAACCCGGGCATTCCGGGTGCGGGATGGGACAGCTGAGAAGGGCGAAGGGCGAATAGCGAATAGCGAATAGCGAATAGCGAATAGCGAATAGCGAATAGCGAATAG
>BFBZ01001182.1_pt1 | contig 18574 bp, 16 predicted proteins | sample 1888401 | NCBI WGS metagenome assembly BFBZ01 (sample SAMD00112614, study PRJDB3348) | symbiont metagenome | host: Chara braunii | reverse complement strand
TGAGGCCGATGCGGGCCGCCGATGTGCCGGCCAGATCAAACAGCGTGTTGGCCGTTTCCATGGCGATCTCCGCAGTCATCGTCTGGGCCGCCGCGACGCAAAGCACGGCGTCGATCACATGATCCTCGGTAAGATTGATCTGGGCGGCATCGATCTTGCTGCCGGCGCGCTCCACGATCGCCGTGGCCGCTTCGATGCGGACGGCAATTTCTCCTATCCTTGTGATGATGAGGGGATCGTCCGCGGCGCGCTTGCTCTCGCCGTCGGCCCATGCATGCGGATGCGTGCGGACAAAGTCGATGGTCGCCGCAAGCGCGGATCGGGCTATGCCGAGATTGATGCCTGCATGGGTGAGCTGGCTCACCGACTCGGTGACTGTGGGATGCCCGGGCTTCTCGCGCTGTGACAGAACGGAATCGGCACCAAGATAGACGTTGTGAAGGATGGTCGTGCCGTTTCCGGAGGTGCGTTGGCCAAAGCCATCCCAGTCATCGATGATCTGAGTGCCCTCGGTGTTCCGCGGAATGATGGCAACGGTGATCTCGCCACTATCTTCGGTAATGAAAACGGCAATCCAGTCGGAAAACAGCACGCTGGCGGAACGCAGGCTCCGGCCATTGAGGCGATAGCCCGGCCCGTCCGATGTGAGATGCAGATCGTCCTGACCCGGTGCGCCCGCATCGTTTTCCGGGAATACGCCGCCAAAACGGTCGCCAATGATGGCTCTCGCGAAAAGCGAAGCCTTCTGCTCCTCGCTGCCGCCGACGCGCACCGCTTCCAGCACATGGAAATGCGTTTGCGGAATCTGCGCGATGGAAGGGTCGGCCTCGGCGAGAATGGCGACGACTTCAGTCAGCACCGAATTGGAAATGTCGATGCCGCCATGTTCCGAGGGCACGGATATTCCGAGCAGGCCGGATTGGGATAGAGCCTCGATTTCGTCATAGGGTAGAACGCGGTTGACGTCGCGATCGCTCGCCTGCTGGGCGAAGTTTGCGGCCAGGGACCGCGCGATATCGAGCGCTTCCTCTTCGCTTTGAATGCGATGCGCGGGCGGCCTGACGCGTTCGTGCAACTGCGAAACAGTCCCCATTCGTCACTCCATCGGCCGATGCTTCTGGCAAGGCAAATCGGTGCCATCTTAATTTCCATGGGTGTCGTGTACAACGGATTTTCTGCGCTTACGCGCACCGCGCCGTTGGCCATGATAGGTATTGAACGAACAAATTGTGAGCACTCGGCGGGATATTGCGCAGTGGTCGGCAAGAGATCCATAGCCACTGGGTGTTTGGCATCATGGCGTGGCCATCTGAGCGGCTGCTATCGTCCGGCTGAAAAGAAAGCACTTGCTAGCGGCGCGTTTTCGCGCTTTCATATACGACTAAATAAGTAGACTATAGCAATAATCCTGTTGCCCTTTTTTACAGGCGTCATGTGGGCAGCCGATTGCGGGCATCTGGTTTCGGACCAGAGTTGGACCCGCGTTTAGCATCCTTCAGCAGCGGAATAGAAACCCGATTGAAGAGGATGCGCCGAATTTTGAGAACCGTTGTGGCTTCCGTGCGTTTGATGAACCGCAGCTTGGTGGCTGTCAGGTGCTGAAAATCGGAGTTCAGGGTTTCGCAGGCAGTGCAGTGAAAAGGCCCAAGAAAGGCATGATCGACCACCTCTCGCTCCAGGAGTTGATATGACGGTTCAGGGATTATTTTCCGCCAAGGCGGATGTGGCGGGCAGGGGCTATGCGATGCCCCGCATTGCCGTTGTCGGGCGTGGTTTCTCCGGCATGATGATGGCGATCGCGCTGATGAAGACGGTGCGCTTTCCCTTTCATCTGCAACTGTTCGATCCCAATTCCAGCGTTAGCGGCGGCCAGGCGCTGGCATCCGGCCATAGCAGCGAAATCCTAAACAGCCGCGTGCGCGATCTTTCCGTCTCGGCGGGCGATCCAGACGATTTCAATCAATGGCTTAGCGCCAATGCGCCCTTCCGCAGCGCGGTTCCGGCAGCGATCCCGGGTTTTCTGCAGATCTTCGTGCCGAAGAGCATTTTCAGCGATTATGTCTATCAGCGCTTTTCGGAGGCCTTCTCATCGCGACGGGATGTCACGGTGCAGGTCAGCAGCGAGCTGGTCTTCGGGGTTCGCCGTATTCGCGGCAATCGTTTCGTGGTGGACAGCGACGGGGCCGCGAATGCGCCGTTCGACATGGTGGTACTCGCTACCGGCTACGGCATGACCGACCAGCAATCACCGGCCAGCGACCTCGCGAACATTCCGACGACAGTGCGGGCGCGCCGCCTGGTGTCGCGGCCGCACACGATCCTGCTTGGCAGCGGCCTGCGCGTCGTCGACCGGCTTCTGCAGATGCGCGACAATGGCTATACCGGCCAGATCTCCATCGTTTCGCGACGCGGTTTCCTGCCGCAGAGCCACACGCGCAACAATGCCGATCCGGTGTTTCCCGCCGACGAGATGCCCAATCAGCTGAGCGAGATCGTCCGTTTCATCCGCAAGGCTTGCGAAGGTGCGGAGGCTAACGGTCAGAGCTGGCAGTCGATCATGAACGGTCTGCGCAAGCATGCACGCTCGCTCTGGCGCTCGCTGCCCGCAGGTCAGAAGCAGCAGTTCAACCGCCATCTTCGCGCGCTCTACGACAGCCATCGCAATAGGCTGCCCGAGGCGCTGCATGTTCGCCTGCAGCAGGAGTTGGCCGAGGGCAACACCTTGCTCAGGCGTGGCCACCTGATCCGCCGCACGCCGACCGGGTTGGTACTGAGGCCGGCCGGACGACAGGACACCGAGCAGCTCTATGCCGATGACGTGGTCGACTGTCGCTGCCAGTCAGCCGATCTCAGTGTTCCGCTATTGCGGAATCTGATCGAGGCCGGTCTTGCCGTGCCGGACGAACTCGGGCTCGGTCTTGCCGTCGAGGCGACGGGTGCGCTTGAGGTGGACGGCCGCACGACGGAAGGGCTTTTTGCCATCGGTCCGCTCGGGCTCGGCAGTCTTCCGGATATCGACCTGGTGCCGGAGATCGTGACGCAGGCCTATGCGGCCGCCGAAAGCATGGCGGAGCGTTTTCATCCGCAATGCAAGGCGGTGTAGCTGTTTCTTGAATGTCCAGATGAGGTCCGTCATTTCCAAAAGAGATGACGTTTCGGAAGAAAGCGACTTGTGATAAGTTATGTAATAACGTAACAAGAATGCTATTACTGTCGCCCAGGACAAACGAAGACACATATGACATCGCCGTTGCCCGCTTCCGCTTTCTATGAGATGAATGCCGCAGATGGTGCTGCCGCCGGAGTAATCCGGCTGGTGGCTGAAAAGGGAACACGGTGCGGATTACCCATCAGGGGCCAAAACCGTGGCTGCCCCCGCAACTGTAAGCGGAGAGCGCGTTCGCAGCATGCCACTGGCGTCAAGCCGGGAAGGCGCGAACGAGTTATGACCCGCGAGCCAGGAGACCTGCCATCGACGATATCAACCGCAACGGACGGGGTGTTCCGATGGAAATTCAGTGGTTGGGCGGGGACGCCATTGCGTCCGCTGGCCCTATATTGACTTTGCCTCCGGCGAGATCTCCGGGAGGCACTCCATGGACAATGCAAGAGAAACGACGCACCGGATCACCGTGTGCACCAGCTGCCGTCATGTCGGCAAGCCGTGCCGGCCGGGTCTCGATCTTTTGAAGCATCTGCAGGCGGCCATGGCCCAGGCTGGCGCGCTCTCCGATGATTTCAGCCTTGAAGGCAGCGTCTGCATGGCAGGCTGCGAACGGCCCTGCACGGTCTCCTTTCAGGCGACGGCGAAAGCAACGTACCTCTTCGGTGACATCGAGGACGGTGCGGACATCGGTGCGCTCGTCTCCTTCGCGCAGCTCTATCGCGACCGGCCCGACGGACTGACGCGTGAGAGCGAACGTCCGAGGACGCTTGGGGGCAAGACTTTGGCGCGCATTCCCGCCGCCATCGTCTCGGCCGAGCGTCAGTCGGTATCGCTGCAGTAGGAGGTGACCATGCCGGAAGGAAGTGCAAGACTCGACGCTGAGGGCGTCACCTGGGGTGTCCAAAAAGGCATGCCCATCATCAGCGGTATCACTTTGTCCATTGAAGCCGGTGGTCGATTGGCCATCATCGGCCCAAACGGCGCCGGCAAATCGACGCTGCTGCGTTGCCTCTATCGCGGTCTCAAACCGCATCGGGGCACCGTGCGCCTTGATGGCATCGACCTCTGGTCCCTCGGTCCACGACAGGCGGCACAGCGCATTGCCGTCGTCCCGCAGGAGACGCCCAGCGATTTTCCCTTCAGCGTGCGCGACGTGGTGCTGATGGGGCGCATTCCGCACCGCAAGGGCATGGCGCGCTGGAGCGAGCGCGATCATGAGGTAACGGTGAATGCGCTTGCGCGCCTGGAGCTGGATAGCCTGGCGTCACGGCAGTTCATTTCGCTTTCGGGCGGCGAGAAGCAGCGGGCGTTGATCGCTCGTGCTTTGGCGCAGGAGCCGGAGCTGATCATTCTCGACGAGCCGACCAATCATCTCGATATCCGTCACCAGCTGGAGATACTCGAGCTGCTGAAAGGTGTTGGCCGTACGATCATCACCACGCTTCACGATATCAATCTGGCTGCTGATTTCGCAACGCATGTCGCCGTGCTCGATTGCGGGCGGCTTACGGGGCATGGCCAGCCTGACGATGTCCTCACCGTGGAACATATTTCTTCCGCGTTCCGTGTCGGTGCCAGCCTGCATCAGGCTGATCGCGGCGACAGCAGGCGCTTCTCCTTTTCCCTCAGATAGTTCGATCATTGGAGTCATTGATGTTTTCTCGTTTTTCCCTATCCGCCGCCGCCTTGCTGGTGGGCACATTTCTCGCGGGCGCAGCAATGGCCGAACCGGTCACCGTGCGCAGCTGCAATCGCGATGTCACCTTCGACAAGGCCCCGGAGCGGGCGGTTTCGAATGACGTCAACCTGACGGAAATGATGCTGGCCCTGAAGCTTCAGGACCGCATGGTCGGCTATACCGGCATTTCCGGCTGGAAGACCCTGGATGAGAAGCTGCGCGAAGGCGTCAAGGAACTGCCGGAGCTGTCGCCGAAATATCCGAGCAAGGAAGTGCTGCTCGGCGCCAATGCTGACTTCTATTTCGCCGGCTGGAACTATGGCATGAAGGTTGGCGGCGAGGTCACGCCGGAAACGCTGGCGCCCTTCGGCATCAAGGTCTACGAGCTGACGGAATCCTGCATCTTCGTCATGCAGAAGAACAAGCCGACCATGGACGACATGTTCGTGGATCTGCTCAATCTCGGCAAGATCTTCCGTGTCGAGGATAGGGCGGAAGCACTGGTGGCGGGCTATCGCAAGCAGCTCGCCGAGATCCAGGCAAAGATCGGCCATGTCGACAAGCCGACCCGCGTTTTCGTCTATGATTCCGGTGAGGAAAAGCCGTTCACATCCGGTCGCTACGGTATTCCGACAGCGTTGATCGAAGCCGCAGGCGGGATCAACGTCATGGAGGACGTCGAGAAGAGCTGGACGGAGGTTTCCTGGGAGCCCGTCATCGAGAAGAACCCGGAGGCCATCGTCATCGTCGATTATGGTCAGGTGACTGCGGCGCAGAAGATCGCGTTCCTCAAGGGTAATCCGGCTTTCAAGAATATCGATGCCGTCAAGAACGACCGCTTCGTCGTGTTGCCCTATGTCGAGGCGACGCCGGGACCGCGCAATATCGAGGCCATTGCGACCCTGGCAAAGGCGTTTCATCCGAACGCGATGTGATTGTTGCCAATGCAGGTCCGTCCAGTCCATCACTGGGCGGATCTCTTTTTACAGATTTGAATATGCGCCTCAGCCTCTCCATTCTGATTCCATTGCTCGCCATCGGCCTTGTCCTGTCGATCACCGCCGGGGTCTCGCTCGGGGCCGCGCCCATTCCGTTTTCTACTGTCTGGTCGATCGTCGGCAATAAACTGCATGCAGGCATGTTTATTGTCGGATGGTCGAAGGGCCAGGAGAGTATCGTCTGGGATGTGCGCTTTCCGCGCGTCATACTGGCGGCGCTGGTCGGGGCGGGGCTTGCCGTCACCGGCGCCGTGCTTCAGGCCCTGACCCGCAATCCGCTGGCGGACCCGCATCTTCTCGGCGTTTCCTCAGGGGCAGCATTCGGTGCCATTTTGGCATTGCTGCATACCGGGCTGATCCTCGGCCTGTTGACGGTGCCGTTGTTTTCTTTCGCGGGCGCGCTGCTCGCGACTGGGGCCGTCGGCCTCACCACGCATCTGACGCGATCCCAGTCGGCAGACAGGCTGGTCCTTTCAGGAGTGGCCGTCGCGTTCGTCTTTACCGCGCTCGGCAATCTGCTGATTTTCCTCGGCGATCCTCGGGCAACCAATACCGTGGTCTTCTGGATGCTCGGCGGATTGGGGCTGGCGCAATGGCAGCACCTCATCTATCCGGCCGGCATATTGTTCTTCTGCCTCCTTTTGCTTATTCCAAAGGCGAGGGAGCTGAATGCGCTCGCCATGGGCGATGAGACGGCAACGACGCTGGGCATAGCGGTCAAGCAGTTCCGGCTGCTATTATTTGTCACCACGGCCTTGCTGACGGGAGTGATGGTCGCGTTTTCCGGCGCTATCGGTTTCATCGGGCTTATGGTGCCGCATTTCGTGCGTCTGATTGCTGGCGGCGACAATGTTCGTGTCGTGCCGCTGAGTGCGATCTTCGGCGCGTTGATCCTGATATGGGCGGATATCGTCGCGCGCTTGATCATGGCGCCGGAAGACATGCCGATCGGCATTGTCACCGGGTTGGTCGGCGGCATGGCCTTCATCCTGATCCTGCGAAAGGGTCAGAGCTAAGGGAGGCCATTGCCAAGATCCTTCGCCGGCCTATTTCCGGCAGGCTATGCACGGTGCAATACGGCGTCGGCGAGGTGAAATGGACGATGTACGGCCTTGGACGGGGCGATAGAGCCTGATAAGGCGGGAAATGCCTTTGTGTCGCCTTTCTTTGTCTTACAAGGCGTACGCGTAAAGACTATGAAGTTCGCAATCACAATCAGGACGACTCGGGTCTTCATTCTGCGTGGCGGTTCTGGTCATCCATTGCTCATGATTTTATGTGCGACGAGGAGCTTTGCTTGCGCCTGTTGAATTTCCGCCTCCTTCTCTTGCCCGTGTTTCTGTTGGGACTGAGCGCCATCATGGCCGCCGTTCCGCTGGCGGGCCAGGATGCCTTCGCGCAAGATCAGCAGACGGCGCAACCGCCACAGCAGACAGAGCAACAGCCCCAGCCGCTTGCCAATGGATTGCTGGAAGCCGCGGTCACCGACCTGAACAAGGCGAAGAAGGAATATGCATCCCTTCAGGACAGCGCAAAGCAGCCGGGTGGCGACGATGAGACGCTCGTCGCGCTCTCGGGTCGGGCAGACGATCTCAATCGCTCCGTTGCAGCAATTTCGACGCGGCTGAAGCCCCGTAACACGGAGATCGATGCGCGCCTGACTCAGCTCGGGGCTGCCCCCAAGGAAGGGCAGCCGCCGGAAGCCGCGATCGTCACGCAGGAGCGCGAGCGCCTGAACGCTGAGCGTTCGCAGATCAGCGCCCTGATACTCGATGCCGACAATCTGACTGCGGAAGCCAATCGACTTTCGATCCAGCTCACGGAGAAGCGCCGCAAGCTCTTCACAGAGACATTGCTGAAGCGCACGGAAATTTCCTCGGGGACATTCGAGGATGCCGGATCGGCGCTGGTCGACGAGAGCATATCGTTCAGGGATGCGGTGACCAGCTGGATCGGCTTCGTGCTGAAAGCCAAGCTCGGCTCGCTGCTTGCCGCCGTCTTCCTGTCGATCGCGGCTGCCCTGATCATCTTTTCCGGCGGCTATCGGTTGTTCCATCGCTACTACGTTCAGGACGAAGCCGTCGAGAACCCGCCCTATATCAGCCGGCTTTCGGTTGCGTTCTGGTCGACCTTGATCCGCACGTTGTCGCTCGCGGCATTTCTGGTCACGTCCTTTTTCTTCCTTTCGAATTTCAACGTGCTCAGGCCGGATATCGCGCCGATCCTGGCGGCACTTTTCGGTTTCATCGGTCTCGTCTATTTCGTCGGCCGTCTCAGCAATGCCGTATTCGCGCCGTTCCGGCCGCATTGGCGTCTGGTCAAATTGTCGAACAAGGGCGCGCATTCGCTGACCTGGTGCCTGCAGGCCATGGCAGTGGTCAACGGGCTGGACTACGTGTTCGATCGTATCAGCGAGTCCATGGGATCGCCTGTGGTCGTCACGGTTGCCAAAAGCTTCCTTGCTGCCCTGCTGATCGGCCTGATCCTGATTGCGGCCTCGTTCGGTTCACCGATGTTGGCCAAGAATGGCGATCCCGATGCTCCGGGTCGCCGCTGGCCGCATGGCATGGCGCTCATCCTTCGTATTCTCGGCGCATTGGTCATCTTTATCTCGTTCATCGGCTATGTCGGCCTTGCCCGCTTCATGGCAACGCAGATGATCGTGACGAGCGCTGTGATCGCGACCATGTATCTCGGCTTTCAGCTCGGCAAGGCGGTCTCGAAGCAGGGTGTCTTTGCTGAGACGATCATCGGGCGCTTTCTGGAAAGCCGTCTCAAGCTCGGTGACGTCGCGCTTGATCAGGGCGGGCTCATTGCCGGGCTTGCGACTTATGCCGTGGCGCTGCTCACCGGCATTCCCTTGATCCTGTTGTCCTGGGGCTTCCACATCCAGGACCTCGAACTCATCGCCTACCGGCTGTTCACAGAGATCCGCATCGGCAACATATCGATCTCGCTGCTCGGCATTTGCGCCGGCATCCTGTTGTTCGCCGGAGGCTATCTGGTGACGCGCTGGTTCCAGCGCTGGCTCGACAGCAACGTCATGGCGCGCGGCCAGGTGGATCTGGGTGTCCGCAATTCGGTAAAGACCGGTATCGGCTATCTCGGCATCGCAGTCGCGGCGATCATTTCCATTTCGGCTGCGGGCATAGACCTCTCCAGCCTGGCGCTCGTCGCCAGCGCCCTTTCCGTCGGTATCGGTTTCGGCCTGCAGAATATCGTGTCGAACTTCGTGTCCGGCCTGATCCTTCTGGTCGAGAGGCCGTTCAAGGTCGGCGACTGGATCGTGTCGGGCACATCGGAAGGCATCGTCAAGCGCATCTCAGTGCGCGCCACCGAGATCGAGACCTTCCGCAAGCAATCGATCATCGTGCCGAATTCCGAGCTCATCAACGCTTCGGTCGGCAACTGGACCCATCGCAACAGGTTGGCGCGCTCGGAGATCCCGGTATCCGTCAGTTTCGAATCCGATCCGCAGAAGGTCATGGAGATCCTGCTGGAACTGGTGCGCGGCGTCCCGAAGGTGTTGAGAAATCCGGAGCCGCATGTCGAGTTCCTGCGCTTCGGCCCGTCATCGCTCGATTTCGAGATGCGTTTCTATCTGTCCGATCTTTCCGACGGTATGGAGATTCGCAACAATCTGCGCATCCAGATCCTCAAACGCTTCCGCGAGGAAGGGATATCCATTCCCTATCCGCATCAGGAACTGCACATTGTTCGCGACGGCAGGCGCGGCCAGCGTATGGATGCCGCGGGCAGCAAGCTGACGGATTCGGCCGATGGTCCCGAGACAGAGGACATCATGGCTGAAAGCATTGCGTCCCCGGCTGAAAACAATGCGCCGGAAACAAAGAGCGCAGGTCGCCGCCGCGGAAGAACCGCAGCCGAATAAGACGACGATACCGAAGAAGCTGCAGCCGGGCGTGCTTGCCAACAAGCGCGCCGTAGCCGGCTATTTTCTTCATCTTCGGGAAACCAGTCGATTTAACAAATACTCAAAGGCTTTGTTCTAGAAAAACTATAGAGGGGTAATTTCAAAACAGGTTTTTATTATGCCATTTCTAGGTGTTTCTGGAATGCAGTATTCCGGCGCGTCGCTTGCCGGCTCGCGCATTCTTCTGGTGGAAGATTCCAATCTCTTTACCTCGATGATCCGTTCCAAGCTCAAGGAGCTTCTGGATATCGACGTCGAAACCTGCCGCAATTTCGAGGAGCTGCAGCTCGCCTACGACAAGTCGTCCGAGCCAATCAAGCTGGCAATTTCGAACATGAACCTGCCGGGAGCCGAAAAAGGCGAGGCACTGACATATCTGGTCGATCTCAGCATTCCGACGATCGCCTTCACCGGCACCTTTCTGGAAGGCATGCGCGACGAGCTGATCGCCAAGGATGTCGTCGATTACATTCTCAAGGACAATATATTCGCTGTGGACATGCTGGCGGAATCGATCTGCCGCTTTCTCACCAACCACCGCCATCATGTCCTCATCGTCGATGACAGCCCAACGGCGCGGGCTTTGCTCTCCAGCCGGCTGAAGCGTTACAACTTCCGTGTCAGTGTCGCGGAAAGCGGTGCCAAGGCGCTCGAGCTCTTGAAGGCCAATCCGGATATCGGCCTCATGGTCACCGACTATAACATGCCCGACATGGATGGTTTCGACCTGACGCGGCGTATCCGCGCGACGACCGGCTCGCATGAGCTGCGCATCATCGGTGTCTCGTCATCCACCAACCGGCTTCTTTCTGCGCGTTTCCTCAAGGCCGGTGGCAATGATTTCATCCTGCGGCCGTTCATCGACGAAGAGTTCTACTGCCGCGTGAATCAAAACCTCGACACGCTGCTGCAGATCCAGTCGGCGCGAAAGGTCAGCGAAATCGCGTAGAACAGTGCCGCCAGTAAAGGGCAGTCCTTGCAAAATGTGAGGATGAGTCATTTTTTAAGTAAATACCTGCAATCTGCGGTTCCAATTTTTCACGAATCCTGTTCAGGATAATGGGAAAGACGGTTTGGAAGAGCTGCGATTGACTGAATATTCATATGCCGGAAGGCATGGGGGGAATTGAAGGGAAATGGTACTGCATGTGGGATCCCTCAGCGATAGCGGCAGCTATCGCAATGGCAGCCAGAAGATACTTCTGGTGGAGGATTCACGCATGTTTTCCGCCGTGCTGTCGCATCGATTTGAGACCGAACTCGGCTTTTCCGTCACGCATTGCTCCTCGCTGAAAATGCTGAACGAAGCATTGGCGGATGCGAGCCATAGCTTCACCATGGCGGTGATCGATCTCAATCTGCCGGATGCCGCGCATGGGGAGGCACTTGATGTTGCGGTCGCGCATCGTATCCCGACGATCGTTTTCACGGCGTCCTTCGACATGGCGACGCGCAATCGCATCATGGAACGCAATGTCGTCGATTATGTGCTGAAAGACAGTGAGTTCGCGCTGGATAACCTCGTCTCGGCGGTGCGACGTGCCATTGCCAATCGTTCGACGCGGGTGCTGGTCGTGGATGATGTGCCGTCGGCACGCAAGATGCTGACGGATCTCCTGGAAGCTCAGCAGTTCAAGGTCACCGAAGCCGGTACCGGCATCGAGGCACTGGCTGCGCTCGAGGAGTTCGAGGATATCGAGATCGTCGTTACCGACTACAACATGCCTGACATGAACGGCCATGAACTGACCCGTCGCATACGCCATCGCTACGGATCGGATTGGATGCGGATCATCGGCATCTCGTCTTCGACCGACCGGCTGTTGTCAGCGACCTTTCTGAAGGCCGGCGCCAGCGACTTCATCTATCGGCCCTTCGTTCCAGAGGAGTTGCAATGCCGCATTGCGCTGAATGTCGAGACGCTGACACAGCTGAAGAAGTTGCGCGCGGCGGCGGCGAGCGATTATCTGACCGGCCTCTATAACCGACGCTATTTCTATGATCACGGGCCGAGGCTTGTGAACGAGTGCCTGCGCCGGCAGCGGCCGAGCTCGGTCGCTATCCTCGATATCGATCATTTCAAGAAATTGAACGACACCTATGGTCACGAGATTGGCGATCAGGTGCTGAAGGCAGTCGCCGGTCGGCTTCACTCCCTCTTCGAGGGCAGCGACAACCTGCTGTCACGGCTCGGCGGCGAAGAGTTCGCAATCCTCTTCACGGAGATGAATTCGCGGGCTGCGACCGCATTGTGTGACGAGGTTCGGCTCAGCCTTGCGAACCTGAAGGTCCATGCCGATGACGAGGAACTGTCGGTGACGGTGTCTATCGGCGTGGCCGAGATTGTCGGCTACGAATCCTTTGAGAACTATCTCAACGCCGCCGATCAATTTCTCTATATGGCCAAGCACAATGGCCGCAATCAAGTCTATTCCGACTTCAGGATGACGGAAGAGGCGGCCGAGTAGGCCGCCCATATTGTTCCATTAATTTGGCTCAGGGCCTATCAGACGACGATGCCTGTGCGGTTCGTCGACATGGTCAGCTTGCGCTCGGCGCGCTCCTGCTGCGGCGAGCGGTTGTAGAGTTCGCGATAACACTTGGAAAAGTGCGAGGCGGAGACGAAGCCGCAGGCGACGGCCACTTCCACGACAGGCATGGAGGACTGCACGAGCAGGTGCCGGGCGCGATCCAGACGTATTTCCAGATAGTAGCGAGCCGGCGAACGGCCCATTTCCTGGCGGAACAGGCGCTCGATCTGACGGCGCGACAGGCCCGCGTCATCGGCGATTTCCAGCAGCGACAGGGGTTCTGCGAGGTTGCTTTCCATCAGCTCGATGATCGACAGCACCTTGGCGTTCTGCACGCCGAGGCGCGCGCGCAGCGGCAGGCGCTGGCGGTCGTGCGGGCTGCGGACGCGATCGGTGAGCTGCTGTTCGCAAACGCGGTTGACGAGGTTTTCTCCGAAATCCTGGCCGATCAAGTTTAGCATCATGTCGAGCGAAGCCGTGCCGCCGGCGCAGGTATAGAGATTGCTGTCGACCTCGTAGAGATCGGCATAGACTTCCGCCTGCGGGAAGGTCTCAGAGAAACCGGGAAGATTTTCCCAGTGGATCGCACAGCGCTTGCCATTGAGCAGACCCGCCTGGGCAAGCACATGCGCGCCCGTACAGAGGCTGCCGACGGCGACGCCGCGATTATAGGTCTCACGCAGCCAGGCATTGACAGACTTGTTGTTGAACTCCTCGACGTAAATGCCGGAGCAGACCAGTACCATGTTCGGCCGGTTTTCGCCGCCGAGATAACGACGCTCGTCGGCCAGCGCCGAATTGACCTCGAGGCCGATGCCGCTGGAGGAATAGACCTTCTGGCCGTCGGTGGAGGCAAGCCGCCACGTATAAGCGGGATAGCCCAGCATGCGATTGGCGATACGCAACGTCTCCACCGCGGCGGAAAACGGCAGCATGGTGAAGTGCGGAACGAGGAAGAAAACCAGGGAACGCGTCTTAATCGGAGTCTTGCTCATATCGTGAAAATCCATGCTCCAGGACCATTACGTATTCCTTGCGTCAAATACGTCGGCTCGATGGTCTAATAGCGACATTGGCATGGATAATCGCGGCCGCAAAGGGATATTTGCGTATACTATGAAAAATGCTGTGCTGATAAGGGAGGCAGAGGGAAGGCAGGCAATCTGCCTGAATAGCCAAATATATATGCGGGTAATTCTCAGGTTTAATCCGGCATGCGTATTCAGAGGCACAAATGTTCAAAAGGCGACACCCGCTGAGGTTGAGCGTCGCCTTTAGTTTCTACGTTTCCGTCCGATCATCGCGTGGCCTTCGGATTTTTGGTTTCAATCGCCGCCGGCCAACCCATGTCCTTTCGAACGTCGTCGGACAGGGACTCAAGCTCGCGGAGCGAACGCCACTGCTGCCAGCGATTGGCGATGCGAGAGAGGAAGGGCGTGTAGCCGCCAGACGGAAACGAGTTCCGTGAACCGCTGGCCTGTCTATAAGTTATCGTGGTCATTTCCAGGCTCCTTTCAGCCTCAAACAGTCACCCGACCGTCGAATGGTAATATGGATGCAGCATACTCATCAATCAAACGAATAGATTTTATAGCTGACATCAGTATTCTTGAACGAACGCGCTTTGGCGGACTTTCGTTCGAGAGCGGATAGCGTCCGATCCGGCGGCAGCCCGCGTGCGTTGACGTCGTCGATCAAGTGGGCGGGAAAGCGTGCTGCGATCTCGTCCAGCGTATGCTGTGCCGTCCGCTGAATTTTCCGGACATTGAAGAGTGTAAGAAGGCGAGAGGTGTCGCCGAATACCGTGCCAGCCATGGTGTTTTCTCCTTTGCGGCTGTCTGCGTTAATTTCCATTACATCTAATATGGTGCTTCGTTGACAATCAGACAAATGAAATGATATGGTGCTAAGGATCAGAAAAATTGAAAGTCACCGATATGACCGTACCGTTTCGCCGGCCTATACCGTTGCTTGATAATGAAGTTCTGCGCACCTTTGTCGCCATCGCCGAAACCGGGAATTTCTCGACCGCTGCCGATGCGGTCTTTCGCACGCCGTCTGCTGTGTCGATGCAGATCAAGAAGCTGGAAGAGCAACTCGGCGTCACGCTGTTCCTGCGCGATGCGCGCTCGGTGAGCCTGACGCAGCATGGAGAGATGCTGCTTTCCTATGCGCGGAACATTCTGGCGCTTTCCAACGAAGCGGTCTCGCGCTTCATCATGCCCGAGCTCAGCGGCGTGGTGCGGCTTGGCGCTCCCGATGATATCGGCGAGCGCTTGCTGCCGACCATTCTGAAGAGTTTTTCGGAGAGTTATCCGGGCATCATGGTCGATGTTACCGTCGACATGAGTATTCAGCTAAAGAAACGCCTCGAGGAGCAGCGGCTGGATCTGGCGTTGATCAACTGCGCGACGCGGCCATTTCCGACCGAAGGCGAGGTCATCTACACCGAACGCCTCGTCTGGGCGGGCGCAAAATGCGGCACTGCCTATCGCCGCGATCCGTTGCCGATTTCGATCTGGGAGGAGGGTTGCATTTGGCGTTCTGAAGCCATGGCGCAGTTGGAGCGGCAGAAGAGAGCCTATCGTGTCTCCTATCTCAGCGCTCATACGATGGCGCAGCGCGCCGCCATTGTCTCCGATCTTGCTGTCGCGCCGTTCCCACGCTCCTATATTACGGAGGATATGGAGATCCTTGGTCCGAATGAGGGGCTGCCGGAACTCACCTCCTTCGACATTCGTCTGCTGACGGCATCGCAGATGACCGGGCCGATGAAGGCCGTGGCGGATAGCATCCGTCAGGCATTTGTCGAGATCGGCCGGAAAATGGCCGCCTGAGCCGCGGCCGAATGCGCCTTAATCGCGGCGGCGACGTCGGCGGCCGCCGCCATCTCCGCCATCGTCGGAAATCTGCTTGCGCTCCGGCAGGGTCACGACCTTGGACAGTTCCGGGAAGGCATCGACCTTGTTCGGCAGGGCCATGGCGTAGACGAAATGCTCTTGAAACTTTGATTCAAGCGCCGTCTCTATCTTCTCGATCTTGCTGACAGTTTCCTCGATCTCACGGCGGTAGCCGCGGTTGAGCAACGACATGCGCGCGCCGGTGCCGGCGGCATTGCCGACGGCCTTGACCTTGTCGAGCGTGCAATCCGGTATCAGCCCAAGCACCATCGCATATTTCGGGTCGATGAAGGTGCCAAAAGCGCCTGCCAGACCGATGCGATCGACGTGAGCAATGCCCTGCTTGTCCATCAACAATTTGACGCCGGCATAGAGTGCCGCCTTGGCGAGCTGGATGGCGCGGATATCGTTCTGCGTGACTGTGATCCGCTGCTCGCCATCGCGCAGCAGGTAGGAATAGGTGCGGCCGTTCTGCAAAATGCGCGGCGAACGCGCCATCATGCCGCCGTCGACGACGCCGTCCTCCGAGATGATGCCGCTCAGGAACATCTCCGCGACCACCTCGATGATGGCCGATCCGCAGATACCCGTCACACCGACAGCTGCGGCGCCTTCGTCAAAACCGGGCTCGTCCGACCAGGGCTCGATGCCGATGACGCGATAGCGCGGCTCCAGCGTGACAGGGTCGATGCGGACGCGTTCGATCGCGCCCGGCGCCGCGCGCTGGCCGCTGGAGATTTCAGCGCCTTCGAAAGCGGGGCCGGTCGGCGAGGAGGCTGCAACGACGCGATGGCGGTTGCCGAGCACGATTTCGGCATTCGTGCCGATATCGACGAGCAGCATCATCTCGTCCTGACGATGTGGTCCCTCTGCCAGCGTGGCAGCAGCAGCATCGGCGCCGACGTGACCGGCGATGCAAGGCAGCATGTAGACGCGGGTGCCGGCATTCATCGGCAAGCCGATCTCGGCCGATTTCAGATGCACGGCACCGGACACGGCAAGCGCGAACGGCGCGCCGCCAAGTTCTGTCGGGTCGATGCCGAGGAAGAGGTGATGCATGATCGGGTTGCCGACGAAGACGGCATCGAGAATGTCCTGGCGCGACACGCCGCCATCGGCGCAGACCTTGTCGATCAACCCATTCAGCGCTTCGCGGACGGCATTCGTCATCGCCTCGCGGCCATCCGGATTCATCATGACGTAGGAGACGCGGCTCATCAGATCCTCGCCGAAGCGGATCTGCGGGTTGGATGTGCCCGCGGACGCAACCGTGCGGCCTGATAGCAGCGAGGAGAGGTGCATGGCGATCGTGGTGGAGCCGATATCGCAGGCGATGCCGTAGGCTTCGTTCTTGAGGCCAGGATAAAGGGCGATCAGCCGAGGGGGATCGCTCTCGTGATCTCTATGGATCGCGGCGGTGACCTTCCATTCGCCTTTGCGCAGGATCGACTGTACCTGCGGGATGATATGGAAATCGACTTCGAGATTGTCGTATTTCCAATCGGCGGCCAGGGCCGCCTTCAAACGGTCGAGATCGCCTGAGGGCTTGTGCATGTCCGGCTCTTCGACCTCGACATAGCACATGTGTACGGCCGTATCGCGGATGATCACCCGCTCGTCGGCTGCCTTTCGGACCACCTGCGCATTGATCACAGTGTCCTGCGGCACGTCGATGACCAGATCTCCCTGGATCAGTGCCGAACAGGAGAGGCGGCGGCCTTCGGGAAGATCGCGGACCTCTGCGTAACGCCGCTCCTTCGGGCCGATCGGTGACAGATGGTCGTTGGCAGAGACTATCTTGTGCTTGGCGAAGTTGCCTTCCTGCACCGAAACCTGGCAACGGCCGCATGTCGCACGGCCACCGCAGACGCTTTCGACATAGACGCCGAGCTGTCGTGCGGCTTCGAGCACCGGTGTGCCCACCGCAAAGTGGCCACGCTTGCCGGAAGGCATGAAAAGGACAAGGGGATTCGCGCTGTCGCCGGCTTGGGCCACGGATTTAGTCTTTCTGTTTGCTAAGGCGGCGCACGTTCGAGCGGACGCGCTTGGTATATGGCTTGATCGCTGCCTCGGCGATCGCATTTGCCGCCTTGTGCGACGAGGCGTTGCGCCCCATCGCGATTGCTGTCATTGCCGCGATATTCTGTTCAGCCATCGCCGTGTTGGCGGCGATGACGCTTTCTCCGGCCGCAGCCATCTTCTCGTTGATCATCCGGTTGAATTCGACCGTATCGACGCGACCGCCCATCATGGCCGTCATCCACATTTGCGAGAGGCGCATCCCGATCACCATGGGGGCCTGGATCCACAAGGTGGCAAGGTCGTCGGAAAGCTTGCGGCTGGGATAGGTCATCGCTATTCCCTCGCAGCTCCCGCGCCGGTTCGCGCTGCGCGTCCACCACGCCGGCCGCCGCCAGCTGATGGAGCCGCAGAAGCCGGGGCACTCGCTCCACCTTCCGCCGGCTTGTAATCGCGATAGGTCATAATCCAATTGGTGCAATTGGCGTCGGTGCCGTTCAGCACGTTGGCCGCGCGCACGGCTTCCATTTCCTGCGGGCGGCAGGGATTCATGATCGCCGAGGTCATGCCGGCGCCGATGACCATCGGGATGAAGCCGGCATTGATGCCGTGGCGGTGCGGCAGGCCAAAGGAAATGTTCGAAAGGCCGCAGGTGGTGTTGACCTTCAGCTCGTTGCGCAGGCGGTGCAGCAGCGCGAAGACCTGGCGGCCGGCATCGCCCAGCGCGCCGATTGGCATGACGAGCGGGTCTACGACGATGTCATGCGGCTTGATGCCATGATCCATCGCGCGTTCGACGATCTTCTTGGCGACGGCGAAACGCACGTCCGGATCCATGGAGATGCCTGTTTCGTCGTTGGAAATCGCGACGACGGGTACGTCATATTTCTTGATGAGCGGCAGGATGGCCTCGAGCTTTTCCTCCTCGCCGGTAACGGAATTGACCAGCGGCCGGCCCTTGGCGACCTTGAGAGCGGCTTCAATAGCTGCTGTCACCGAGCTGTCGATCGAGAGCGGTACGTCGACGAGGCCCTGGACGATTTCAAGCGTCTGCACCAGCAGGCCCGGTTCCGTCTCGTTCGGGTTGACCGAGGTGACGCCGGCATTGACGTCGAGCATGGTCGCACCGGCGGCCACCTGTTCGAGCGCATCCTTGATGACGGTATCGAAATTGCCCTCGATCATCTCGGCGGCAAGCTTCTTGCGCCCCGTCGGATTGATGCGTTCGCCGATCACGCAAAAGGGCTGGTCGAAGCCGATGATGATTTCGCGAGTGGCGGAGGCAACGATGGTGCGCGTCATGTTTGATCCTCTGGTCGGTCTGCCCGATAGAGCTGGTCTATCGTGC
>BFBZ01001181.1_pt1 | contig 18574 bp, 15 predicted proteins | sample 1888401 | NCBI WGS metagenome assembly BFBZ01 (sample SAMD00112614, study PRJDB3348) | symbiont metagenome | host: Chara braunii | reverse complement strand
CGCCAACACCGCCTGGTCGGTCATCAACCCCGGCGGCGACGTGATCAAGGAATCGATCGGCGCCTTCCCCAAGGTCGTGCTGTCCGAAGGCGACTACCGCGCGATCGCCAAGAATGAAGGCAAGGTGTTCGAACGCTCCTTCAGCGTCGTCAACGGCGTTGACGGCGAGGTCGAGGTGCTCGCGCGCTGAGCGGCTCGCACGCGAAATGGCCCCGCAGAAGGACACCGACTCTCCCCGCTATCTATGAGAGCCAGTCTCCGGGAGAGCCGCATGCAGATATCCCACATCATCCGCCAGGCCATCGAGATCGGCGAGCGCAAGGGCTGGATCACGTTCGACGAGCTGAACGCACTTTGCCCGGGTAACACAGTCGAACCCGAGGACATCGAGCGGATCATGCGGGCGCTCAGCGACGCAGGCATCCGTCTCGAGGAGGACTGATGCAAGAACAGCGTTTTTGGCAGGAGCGCGCCTGACCACGGGTGTCGTCCCGGCGAACGCCGGACCCATACCGCGGATGCTATCGGGGGACGTCGCTGTCAGTGGTCCGCATCACCGCGGCCGGTGGCTATGGGTCCGGCTCAAGGCCGGGACGACAGCGGTGATTGTCGAAGCAGTGGTGCGCGACACGACTCGCTAAGTCGTGCACATCTGCCCGTCGGGTTACTTTGTCGCAGTTATTAGTTCTTGTGTCGTCGGGCAAATCAGGTCGATCTTTCCGCGCATCCCGCCTCGAGATGAGGGGCGTATCGCGGTCGTCACGAGACGCGAGGCGGGGAGCGGTGGGCGTAGTGGATTGCAGCGCGAGTCTCTCGTGCCGACGAACAATTCGCTGCGCACGGTCAAGTCGCGCGGTCCTGATATCCCGATGCTGATATCAACCTCACAGCGACGCTCGCGCGTCGTGCGGGGCATGGTGGCCAGAAAGCCCGGCGCACCAGGGAGAACGCGAAGCAGCCGTTCAGCCATCGCGCAGGGAGGGCCGGGTTTCCGGCTGACCTGTGGTACCTGCCGCCTGCATTTTTTTCGCAGGCGGGCCACGGGCCTCAGTCGAGGTCCGGCTCTCCCTGCGCCCTCACATCATCATCGAGGGTGGAGAACGATGCATCAACCCGGGCGGATTCCGCCGCGGGATCGCGAGGTCGCATCATGTGCAGGGCAAGACGAGAGCGACACTACAGCGGGCGAGCAACATCATCGGACGATCGCCGTCGACCTCACGACCGGTGTCACAGTCGCTAATGCGCGATAACCATGGAACCACTTAAAACTGTCACAATCGCTGCGCGCAACGCGCGAAGCCAATGCATTTACAGCTCGTTAAAGCCGTGTCTGCTTCAGATACCGTCGGGACCGACAGGGTGGCGATTGAGTGGGAATGATGCGTGCCGCGACGACCAAGGCGTTGACGACGATCAGCAGCGATCTTTTTGACGACATTCCGGTGCTCAGGCGCAAATGGCAGGCGGCATTGAAGCCGGGCCAGCGCCTGCCGCGCTACGAGGACGTCATGCTGGGCAGCCTCGGCCGTCTCGCCGATCATATCGCGGTGCTCAACAACGAGGACGGTGGCCTCCAGATTTCGCGCAGCGGCCGCTACGTCCAGCAATGGCTGCAGGACGAGCGCTGGGACGTCGCGGTCGAAGCCGTGTCGCCGGATTGCGCCACCGTGCTGGTGGAGGCGGCCAATTGCGCGCTCGTTAGCGGCCAGCCCTATCTCGCTCATGCGCATTGCGTCCGCGACGGCATGGTCCGCAGTTATGACGTGCTGGCGCTGCCGACCAACTCGCGGTGGGGCAGTACGCTGGTCGGGACCTACGTCAACGAGCGCGACGCGCAATATAATCTGCTCGATGCGATCTTCTCGACGACGGACGACGGCGTGGTCTCGCTCGCGACCATCCGCGACAGCGTCGGCATGCCCTGCGATTTCCAGGTGGTTCATCACAATCGCGCGGCGGCCGACCTGCTCAGGCTGCCGTCGGCGACGCTGCAATGGCATCGGCTGAAGCAGGGCGGCAACATGCTGTGCACGCCCGAGGTGATGGCGCGGCTGTTCGACGTCGTCACGCACGGGCGGAGCGACCAGTTCGAGCTCGACAGCGAGGCGCGCAGTCTCAGGCTCGGCGCCCACGCCTTTGGCGACATCATTTCATTGACCATTGCCGACGTGACCGCGCTGAAGCGGCGCGAGGCCTCGTTCCGGCTGCTGTTCGACGCCAACCCGGTGCCGATGTGCATCCTCGATGCGAAGACCGCGCAGATCCTCAATGTCAACGATGCGATGGTCGGGCACTATGGCTACGGCCGGGCGGATCTGCTGTGCATGAATGTCTGGGATCTCTGGCCGCCGGGCGAATGGGAAAGCCTCGATGACGCGCTGCTGCGGCTGGCCGACGGTGATCTGTTTCACCGCGACTGGCGCCATCGCAAGGCCGATGGCAGCGAGATCGAGGTGCTGACCTACGGCCGCGAGATCACCTTCGATGGCCGCGACGGCGTGCTGGTCGCGATCGTCGACATCACCGAGCGTCGTCGCGCCGAGGCGCGCATCGCCTACATGGCGCACCACGACGGGCTGACCGGCCTGCCGAACCGCGAATTCTTCCAGCAGCGCCTCGCGCAGGAGCTCGACGGCGCCGGGGCGGCCGACCGCCGCATCGTGGTGATGTGCATCGACCTCGATCTGTTCAAGACCGTCAACGACTCCTTCGGTCATCCGATGGGCGACCGGCTGCTGCAGGCGGTCGCGGGCCGCCTGACACAGCAGATGCATGGCGGCAAGCTGGCGGCGCGGCTGGGCGGCGACGAGTTCGCGGTGATCATCAGTCAGAGCTGCGGCGCCAGCGACGCCAGTGAGTGTGCCGCCCGCCTGATCGCGGCGCTCAGCGCGCCCTATGACATCGACGGCAACGAGCTCGTGATCGGTGCCTCCATCGGCATCGCGCTGTCGCCGGGCGACGGCGCGAGCTGCGAGGAGCTGATGAAGAACGCCGACATGGCGCTGTACCGCGCCAAGCAGGACGGCGGCCGCGTGCATCGGTTCTTCGAAAAGGAGATGGACCGCCAGGCGCAGAAGCGCCGCGACATGGAGCACGATCTGCGCCGTGCCTTCGCCCAGGGCGAGTTCGAACTGCACTACCAGCCGTTGGTCGACGTCGCGACCGGCGCGATCTCCGCATTCGAATGCCTGCTGCGCTGGCGTCATCCCGACAAGGGCATGATCTCGCCCGCCGATTTCATTCCCGTGGCCGAGGACATCGGCCTGATCGTGCCGCTCGGCGAGTGGGTGCTGCGCGAGGCCTGTCACGAGGCGGCGCGATGGCCCGACGGCATCAAGGTCGCGGTGAATCTCTCTGCGGTGCAGTTCCGCAGCCGCAACCTCGTGCAGGTCGTGGTCCAGGCGCTGGCGCAGTCGGCGCTGGCGCCGGAGCGGCTCGAGCTGGAGATCACCGAGTCTATCCTGCTGGCCGAGACCGAGGCCAATCTGGCGACGCTGCATCAGCTTCGCCAGCTCGGCATCCGCATCTCGATGGACGATTTCGGCACCGGCTATTCCAGCCTCAGCTATCTGCGCAGCTTCCCGTTCGACAAGATCAAGATCGACCGCTCCTTCGTGAAGGACCTCGCGCAGCGCTCCGACTGCCTCGCCATCGTCCGCGCCATCTCCGGCCTCGGCAAGAGCCTCAACATCATCACCACCGCCGAGGGTGTCGAGACATCGGATCAGCTCGAGTGGCTGCGCGCCGAGGGCTGCAATCAGGTCCAGGGCTTTCTGTTCAGCGCGGCCAAGCCGGCCTCGGAGATCGCGGGCCTGCTGGCGCAGTTCGGCACGAGATCATCGAAGGCGGCGTGAGGATTAGAGGGAAGCGTACGGAATGTTGCACGCGGCTTCGGAGTGCCAATTAGTTGGGGGCTGAGGCGTCTCCGCACGTCATTGCGCGGCGCGGCGAAGCAATCCAGACGGCCTCCGCGGAGGAATCCTGGATTGTTTGCGCTCGCAAGGTTGGGCGGATGGAGCGTGGCGCGGCAATGAGCCGAGCGATCGCCGGGCGTCTGGTCCTCAAGGTCGCGCCGGTCCCGCGCGTGCCTTCGTCAGAACCGCGTCACGATGTCCGCGAGCGCCGGACGCGGCCGGTCCTCGCTCGGCTTGGCCGGCTTGCCGATGTGAATGAGCCCGGCGAGCTTCTCCTCCGGCTTGAGGCCGAGACCGTCCATCACGTCGCGGTCGAACATGAACCAGCCAGACAGCCAGCAGCCGCCATAGCCGAGTGCGGTGGCCGCGGTCAGGATGTTCATCGCGCTCGCGCCGGCGGAGAGCTCCTGCTCATAGGCCGGCACCTTGGGATGCGGCCGGGTGAAGCTGACGAGGCCGATCACCAGCGGCGCCTCCATGAGGCGATTCTTCTCGACCTCCAGCTCGGCGGCGCTCGCCTGCGGGTTCTTCCTGGCGAACACGGCCGCGATGACCTCGCCGGCGCGGCGGCGGCCGTCGCCCTCGAACACGATGAAGCGCCATGGCGCAAGCTTGCCGTGGTCTGGCACGCGGGCGCCGATGGTCAGAATGGTGTCGAGCTCGGCGGGCGAGGGGCCGGGGCCGCTCATCTCGCGCGGCTTCACGGAGCGGCGGGTCTTCAGCAGTTCAATCGCGTCGGTCACGTCGGTGGGTCTCGTTCGTTGCACGCGCGACAGATAGCATGGGCCTCCGCCTGCAACGAGACCACGGCACGGCGTTTTGATCGGTTCTACTGCACCCGGTGCTGCAGCCTTTGCGGGTTTCGGCGAAGACTTCGCGCGGGATGACGCGGATCGGGGCATATCCGATGCGGCCATCTGTCCTAAGCACGATATTCCCAGCGAATTGTCGAACCTTGGGCGGGCCGGTAAAAACATAGTGCTAAGAGATCCGCCGGGAGTTGCCTCGAGTGCAAGATCTGACGTGCCGATGACCGCACTGATTCCGTCACCTGACGCCGTCGCGCGGCTGCGCGGGACGGCTGGTTTCGCACGGGCGATGCGGGCGTCGACGGCATCGGCGATCAGGCTGTATCGGGGCGATCGCATCCTCAATGCGCTGCTGAGCGACCGGGCGCGGGCGCTGTTTCCGCACGTCGCGCTGTATCTGCATTTTGCCGAGGAGCGCGACGGCGAGCTCGGTCTCACCGTCGGCGCCATGAAGGAGATGTGTGCCAGGCTCGACCTGTGCAGCGGCGGCCGCTGCGAGGCCATGCTGGCGCTGATGCGGGCGACCGGGCTGGTGGCGTCGGCCTCGAATCTGGACCGCCGGCGGCGGCCGCTGGTCCCGACCGACAAGCTGATCGCGCTGCATCGCGAGCGCTGGGGCGTACAGTTCGACGCCATGAGCGCGGTGCTGCCGGCCGCCGTGGGTTACCGGGCTGCGTTGAACGATCCGGCCTTCGTGAAGAGCTTCGTGCTCGAGCTCGGCCGTCGTTTCATCGCCGGCGTCCGGATCCTCGACGGAGCGCCGGAGCTCGAGCCGTTTGCCGAACGGACCGCGGGCATGGTGATCCTGTTCAGCCTGGCCCAAGGCGCCGGGCCGGACCAGCCATTCCCGCCCGACGGCCCCGTGCCGTTCTCAATCAACGGTCTGGCGACCCGCTTTTCGGTGTCGCGCAAGCACGTGCTGACGCTGCTGCGAGACGCAGAGGAGAAGCGCCTGCTCATCCGCAGCACCGACGCCATCACCATTCTGCCGCTGGGGCGCGAGGCGATCGAGCGGATGCTCGCGACGATGTTTCTCTACATGGCCGAATGCGCCGACGTGGCGCTGCAGGCCGCGGGTCGAGACAGAGGTTCGGCGGATGCTGTCGCCAGTCTGTCGGCGTAGCCGCGTAGCCCGGATGAGCGCGCGCCGGAGCCCGTCAGGGCGACGGCGGGAGCGACATCCGGGATCTCACGCGCTGTCGCGGCGACACCGCATGTCGCTGCGCTCGTGCGGGCTACGCGCTACGACGTCACGCCGCCTCGCGCTGACGGCGCCGCACGTCCGGCGGCGTCGCCTCGTCCACCAGGGCGGCGATGGCCTCCGCGGTCGGCATCACGGTCTGGCCGTCGCGGCCGAGCCGGCGGACGGAGACCGAATGCGTCTCGGCCTCCTTCTTGCCGACGACGAGCAGGGCCGGGATCTTCTGCAGCGAGTGCTCGCGGACCTTGTAGTTGATCTTCTCGTTGCGCAGGTCGATCTCGCATCTGAGCCCGGCGCGGCGCAGCGCAGCCAGCACCTGCTTGGCGTATTCGTCGCCTTCCGAGGTGATGGTGGTGACGACGACCTGGGTCGGCGCCAGCCACAGCGGGAAGCTGCCGGCATAGTGCTCGATCAGGATGCCGATGAAGCGCTCCATCGAGCCGCAGATCGCGCGATGGACCATCACCGGCGCCTTCTTGGCGCCGTCGGCGTCGATGTAGAACGCACCGAACCGCTCCGGCAGGTTGAAGTCGACCTGCGTGGTGCCGCACTGCCAGTCGCGGCCGATGGCATCGCGCAACACATATTCGAACTTCGGCCCGTAGAACGCGCCTTCGCCTGGATTGATCTCGGTGCGGATGTGGTTGCTCTGCGCCTTGATCTCGTTCAGCACGGTCGCCATCACGCGCTCGGCGTGATCCCACATCTCGTCGGTGCCGACGCGCTTCTCCGGGCGGGTCGAGAGCTTCACCGTCAGTTCGCCCTCGAAGCCAAAATCCGAGTAGGTCGACAGAATCAGGTCGTTGATCTTCAGGCACTCGTCGGCGAGTTGGTCCTCGGTGCAGAACACATGCGCGTCGTCCTGGGTGAAGCCGCGCACGCGCATCAGGCCGTGCATCGCGCCGGAGGCCTCGTAGCGGTGCACGACGCCGAATTCGGCGAGCCGCAGCGGCAGGTCGCGGTAGCTCTTCAGGCCATGCTTGAAGATCTGCACGTGACCCGGACAGTTCATCGGCTTCAGCGCGAACCAGCGCTTGTCCTCGGCCTCGTCGCCGGCGGACTGCGCCGCGAACATGTTCTCGCGATACCAGTTCCAGTGGCCCGAGGTCTCCCACAGCGACTTGTCGAGGATCTGCGGCGCATTCACCTCGTCATAGTCGCCGGCGAGGCGCCGGCGCATGTAGGCGATCAGCGCCTGGAAGATGCTCCAGCCTTTCGGATGCCAGAACACGACGCCCGGGCCTTCCTCCTGGAAGTGGAACAGGTCGAGCTCGCGGCCGAGCTTGCGGTGGTCCCGCTTTTCGGCCTCCTCGATCTGCTTGAGGTAGGCGTCGAGCTGCTCCTGCTTGGCGAAGGCCGTGCCGTAGATGCGGGTCAGCATCGGATTGTTGGAATCGCCGCGCCAATACGCGCCCGCCACCTTCATCAGCTTGAAGGCGTTGCCGATCTTGCCCGTCGAGGTCATGTGCGGACCGCGGCAGAGATCGAACCAGTCGCCCTGGTAGTAGATCTTGATCGGCTCCTCGCCGGGAATGGCGTCGACCAGCTCGACCTTGAAGGCCTCGCCCTTGTCGCGGAACACCTGCTTGGTCTTCTCGCGGTCCCACACCTCTTTGGTGAAGGGTTTGTCGCGGCCGATGATCTCGCGCATCTTCTTCTCGATCGCGGCGAAGTCTTCGGGCGTGAACGGCTCGTTGCGGAAGAAGTCGTAGTAGAAGCCGTTCTCGATGACAGGGCCGATGGTGACCTGGGTGCCCGGCCACAGCGCCTGCACAGCCTCGGCCAGCACATGCGCGCAATCGTGCCGGATCAATTCCAGCGCGCGCGGATCGTCGCGGTCGACGAACTCGAGCCTGGCGTCCTCATTGATCGGATCGTTGAGGTCGACGAGATCGCCGTTCAGCGCCATGGCGACGGTGCGCTTGGCGAGCGAGGGCGAGATGCCCTTGGCGATGTCGAAGCCGGTGGTGCCCCGGGGATATTCACGCCGGGCGCCGTCGGGGAAGCTGATGGTGATCTTCTCGACCGGAGCGGCGGGCTTCAGGTTGCTGAGGCTGTATTGGAAATTGGACTTTTGCTGGTCGGACTTGGAATCAGGCGATTTCGGATCGGACATGGGTCACTCCTTGAGCTCACTCCTGCGAACGAGCGCAGGTAAGCGGGAGCAAGGGGTATAGCAGGGGATTTTCAGGCTGCAACCGGGAGAGGGACGGGAAAACCGCCCAATTGCGGCTGGTGCGGCGATGCGGAGATTGCCGCCGCGGGCCGGTATGATACAACTTCAAGTGTTCGGGGCGTGGGGACGCGTTTGGCGATGGAGTCTGCAGGAGAGGCGCCGCTGTCTGTGTGTCGGCGCGGCGGCATTCATGTTGGGGCCGCGCTGATCGTGTTCGTGTTGTCGAGCCTGTCGTCGCTCGCGGCCGTTCCGGCGATGCCAAAGCCGGCGACCCAGCCAAAGCCCGCGGCACATGCGAGGCCGGGTGCCCCGGCCAGGCCTGCAACGGAGTCCAGGCCGGCCGCGCGCCGCGCCGCGTCGCCGCGGGTGGCCGACGGCTCGACGCCGATTGCGTTCGCTCTCGTCAAGGGCTCCTCGGACGCCTGTGGACATGGTTGTGACAGCTGGATCGCCGCCGAAGGCAAGATCGACGGCGGCGCCGCGGCGCGCTTTCGCAAGTTCATGAAGCAGATCGGGGAGCGCAGACTGCCGATCTACTTCAATTCGCCAGGCGGCAATCTGCAGCAGGCGCTCGCCATCGGCGACATGCTGCGCGAGCGCAAGGCGGCCGTGCGGGTGGGACGCACCACCTTGCGCGAGTGTGGCTTCGAGCCTCAGGAGGGCGAAGCTTGTACCAAGCTGAAGCTGTCCGGGCGCGAGCTGCATGGCGAGGTCTGGACGCGGGGGGCGATGTGCAATTCGGCCTGTCCCTACATGCTGCTCGGCGCGCCCACGCGTGACATCGCAGCGGATGCGACGCTCGCGGTGCATTCGCCGCGCGTCATCCTGAACTTCACCGGCGGCGTGCCGACCCGCGAGATGCGGGCGCAGGCGATGCAGCAGGCGATGGCGCGGGCCGACAAGATGGTGCTCGACTACATCGCCAAGCTCGGCGCGGATCCCGCTCTGCTCACGGTGGCGCGGTCCGTTCCGTTCGAGAGCATGCGCATCCTGACGCGGGAGGAGATCGCGCGGTTTGCGCTCGACAGGCGGCAGCGGGTGGAAAGCCCCTGGATGTTCGAGACCGCCAGCCGTGGGATTGCCTACAAGACCATTCTCGCACGCAAGGACGGTGAGAGCACGTTCCAGACCACGCGCTTGCAGATGGTCTGCTTCGATCAGGACCGCTTCGAGCTCGACGTCGAGCGCATCGCGCCGGCCGGCTCGCCGCCGGGTCCGCTGGCGATGGCGAGCGGAGATATGCGGCTCAATTTCCTCTCGCCGCCGCGGCGGTCGGGCGATCGCGAGACCTGGGGCGTGTTCCTGAATGCGAGCCAGGTGAAAACGCTGTCGTTGATGCCGTCGGCCGAGCTGAGCGATTCCCTGTTGAATGTCGCGCGTCGCAATGTCTCGACATTTCCGGTGAGCAGCGAAGGCCTGCAATCTGCTCTGAAGATGCTGATCGAGAGCTGCCCGCCGTCCAAGGCCGTCGCCCGTCCGACGAGTACGCCGGTTCCGTGGACGCAGATTCCCTCGCCGCAGGCCTCGGCGGCGCAGTCCGCCCCCGCGCCCTGACGAGAATGGCGGCCAGGACGAAGGAGGGAGGACGAAAGAAAGTCATGGGCGGCATGAGACATTTTCATGCAAATGCATGAAATTCTCTGCTATTGAGGCGCGATGACATCCACTTCCGCTTCCGGGCGCTTTGCGCCGACCGCGCTCATGCTCGGCAATCTCGTCACCGGCTGCTCGGTGCTCGCGCCCGCCGGCCTGCTGTCCGAGCTCGCCTCGGATCTCGCTGTCGGCGTTCAGACGGCGGGGCTCCTGATCACCTTCGGCGCGGTGGTGCTCTGCATCTGCTCGCCCTTGACCGCCTGGCTGACGAGCCGCTTCGATCGCCGCCGTCTGCTCGCAGCGACGCTCATGGTGCTCACGCTCGGCAATCTCGCCTCGGCGTTTGCGCCCGATTATGCGAGCCTGCTGGTGCTGCGCCTGGTGATGCTCGCGGTCGGCGCGCTCTATACACCGCAGGCCGCCGGGACGGCGGCGCTGATCAGCCCGGTCGAGAGACGCGGCAGCACCATCGCCTATGTCTTCCTGGGCTGGTCGCTGGCGGCCGCCGTGGGGCTGCCCATGATCACCTTCATCGGCAGTCATTCCGGTTGGCGGGCTGCCTATCTCGCCGTCGGTGCGGCCGGCGCGGTCAGCTTTGTTCTGCTGACATGGCGCCTGCCATCCGGCCTGAAGGGCGCGCCGGTTGCGTTGAAGACCTGGACCGAGCTCGGCCGTAACCGTCTGGTGGTTCTGCTGCTCCTGGTCACGACCCTGCAGATGTCGGGGCAGTTCGTGATCTTCACCTTCATGGGACCGCTGTTGAAGCGCCTGACTGGCGCGGACTCCAACCAGATCGGGCTGGTGTTCGCGATCTACGGCGCCTGCGGCTTTCTCGGCGTCGTTATCGCAACCCGGATCGTCGATGGCTGGGGGGCCTACCGGACATCGCTCTTGTTCACCTGCCTGATGTTCGCCGGTGTGTCGGCCTGGACGCTGGCGGCGGGCACCTACGGCCTCATGGCGGTGGCGGTCGCCATCTGGGGGTTGGGGTTTGCGTCCACCAATTCGATGCAGCAGGTTCGGCTGGTGGCAGCCGCGCCGCCGCTTGCCTCGGCCTCGGTGTCGCTCAACACCTCCGTGCTCTATATCGGCCAGGCCATCGGCTCCGCGATCGGCGGCAGCCTGTTTGCACGCGACCTGCTCGGAGCCACCGGCTACGTCGCACTGATGTTCCTGACCCTGGCGTTGCTGGCAATTCTGGCCAGCCGCCAGCGCGCGCGGACCGCGGTTCCGGCCTGAGCAGCGGGTTGGCGCTTGGCAAAGCCGGCCCGACCGGATTAAAGGCCGATGTCGTGGGGGGCTGCTGGGGCGTGGATTCTGCCACGGCCGGCGAGTAGCATCGACGGACGTCCTCGCGTGCCCACGGGTCGGATGAGAGAGATATGGCATGAAGAAGATGATGTTGAGCCTGGCCGCAGTGCTGCTGTGCACCCCTGCGCTGGCCCAGAGCGCGCCGATGGTCGGTGACCGTCCGCTGGTGCAGGTCAAGCCGAAGGGGACGAAGACCGCCGCCGCCGCGCCGGCCAAGCCGCAATCGGCGGCCGCCAAGCTCCAGGCCTGCCTGGAGATCGACGACGGAACCAAGGAGCGCCTGAACTGCTACGACGCCGTCATTCCGCCGGCAGCCAAGCCGAAGGCGATGAAGGCCAAGGTGGTCGGCGACTGCAAGTTCACCAAGGAAGAGGATGAGCGGCTCGCCTGCTTCAACGGCTTCGTCGAGAAGCTTCCGAAGTCCTGAGGCATTGCGGCGGCCTCTGTCTCAGCGGCTCGACACGCGGTTCGACATGTCCTGGGCTCCGGCCGCGATCCGGATCGGCGGCTGGGCGGCCGCCATCTTGACCAGCACATCCTTGATCGGGTTGCGGGTCCATGCCTGCGTGACGTAGTCGCGATGGGTGATGCCCTCGTCGGTCTCGACGAAGACGACGCTGCCCGGGCGCAGCGGCCGGTCCATGTCCTCGGAGACTTCGATGCCGCGATTGCGCAGCATCGCCATCAGTTCCTGATCATGCCGCGCAGTGTAGCGCGTGTAGGAGCTGATGAAAAAGCCGGAGCGGTTGCGCTCGACCCAGTTGGCGAACTTGTCGAGCTGGCCGTAGACCGCATCGAGCAACACGACGCCGCGCACGCGGTCGCCGATGCCGCCGACCTCGAGGCTCCAGGCCGTGGGAAGGAAGCCACCGCTGTAGCCGACGATCACGATGGGCATGCCGGCGAACGTCTTCGCGGCGGCCGGATTGCCGGTCAGGCGGGCGAGGCTGGCCGCAGCCTCGTCCATGAAGCGCTTGAAGCCGCCGGGCTGCCAGAACTTGCCGGCGCTCGAATCGGCGGCGTCGACGGCCATCTGCGGCGCGAGCAGCACCGCGTTGACGCCGGCCGCGGTGATCTGCTGCGGCACCAACTGGCGGTCGCGCACGTCGCGCTCCAGCGTGGCGCCGTTGCCGTGGAAGAACACGACGATCACGCCCGGCTTGCGTACATCGAATTGTTCGGGGACGTGCACCAGCACACGGCTGTCGTTGTAGGTCTGGTCCTGCCAGTAGACGCGGCCGGACAAGCTGCGGTGGCCGCGGCGCTCACCGTTACTGACGTTCAGGAATGGCGCGTCGGATGCCGGATTGTTACCGAAATAGGGAAAGGCCGACGACTGCATGCTGACGAGGGTCGTCAGATCCTCACGCTGCCGCCGTTCCGACCGTTGCGGCTCCAGGGATGCGATCTGTGAGGGCGCCGGCTTCGGAGCGAAGTCGGAGGGCGTGTGAAGCCGGAAGCTCTCCTGCGCGGACGGGAAGCGGTCGCTGAATTCAGGTGCCGGAAAACGATCGTCGAAGGTCAGCCCCTGGGCCGTCGATGCGTTGGCGGCCAACGCCTCGGGATTGGGCGCCTTGCCGCAATGCGTGAAGGAAAGGCAGATTGCCAGCGCCGATGCCGCGCGCCACCAGAGGCACGAGCCCCTGCGCACAGACGTCACCGCTTTCTCGTCTTCCCCGATCATCCGTCCCCAAAGACGCGTTTGAGCCGCAACACGGCTCTTCAACCAGCGGATTTCGTTCAACCTGCGCCGCCGAAATTGAGGTCGCGTTAAGGATCGTGTCCGGTCGACCCCGGGCGTACCGGGACACACCACGCGAACGTGTCGCGATTGTGGGACGGCCGGCGGCCCGATGCAATGCCGTAGCCCAGCCCGGCCGAAATCGGTTCAAAAATACCCTTGAGGAAGGTCATATTTAACGCCCGTTAACGATGTTTGAATGCTTCGGCGGGAACCTGGGCTGAGGCAGAGGAAGGGGCGCCGGGCGTCCCTCGACGAGATGGCTGCATCCGAGGCGGACGATCCCGGCCGGGGCCGGACAGACGGCGACCGGGTTCCATCCGTGTCCTTGCCGGTCGCGACCGCGATCGTCATCGCCGACATGATCGGAGTCGGCGTCTTCACCAGCCTCGGCTTCCAGGTCCGGGACATCCCGTCCGGCTTCTCCATTCTGGCGCTGTGGGCGGTCGGGGGACTGGTGTCGATCTGCGGGGCGCTGTCCTATGCCGAACTCGGCACGATGTTTCCGCGCTCGAGCGGCGAATACAATTTCCTCACACGAGCGTTCCATCCGGCGATCGGCTTCATGGCCGGGTGGGTCTCGGCGACGGTGGGCTTCGCGGCGCCGGTGGCGCTCGCGGCCATGGCGTTCGGCGAATATGGTCGGGCCGTCATCACCAGTGCTCCGCCGATGCTGCTCGCCACGGGTGCAGTCTGGCTCGTGACAGCGGTGCAGCTCGGCGGCATCAGGCAGTCGAGCCGCTTCCAGCTGTTGTCGACCATGCTGAAGCTCGCGCTCATCACCGCCTTTCTCATCGCAGGCTACACCATTGCCGCCCCGCAGTCGGTCACTTTCCTGCCGACCGCGGCCGATATCGGCCACGTGACGAGTGCGGCGTTCGCAACCGGACTGGTGTTCGTGATGTACGCGTTTTCCGGCTGGAACGCGGCGACCTACATCATCGGCGAACTGCATGCGCCGGAGCGGACCTTGCCGCGCGCGCTGCTGCTGGGCACGGTGATCGTTCTGGTACTCTACATCGCGCTCAACGCTGTTTTCCTGCGGGCTGCACCGATGGACGCGCTCGCAGGCCAGCTCCAGGTCGCGAGCATCGCGGGCAGTCATATCTTCGGCGAGACCGGCGGGCGCTTCGTGGCCGCGATGATCTGCGTCGGACTGGTTCCTTCCATTGCCGCGATGATGTGGATCGGCCCGCGCGTGCTGATGACGATGGGCGAGGACATTCCGGCGCTGTCGGTGTTTGCGCGGCGCTCGCGTAATGGGGCGCCGGCCTATGCCGTGCTGTTCCAGCTCACGGTCGCCACCCTGATGCTGTTCACGGAAAGCTTCGAGGCGGTGCTGGACGTCGTCCAGTTCTCGCTGTTGTCCTGCTCGCTTCTCGCTGTGCTCGGACTGATCAAGCTGCGCATCGCGCAGCCCGAACTCACGCGACCCTACCGCGCCTGGGGCTATCCGGTCACGCCGTTGATTTTCCTCAGCGTGACCTTCTTCATGATGTACTATCTCATCACAACGCGGCCCTTGCAGGCAGGGCTCGGCGCAGGCGCAATGGCGTCGGGATTGGTGATCTATTGGTTCGCTCACGCGCGATCGCGCCGTATCGCCGCAACGCTCGCATCGGGTTCGGATTGAAATGCTGTTGGTCTCGAGAGTCTGGTTCGCCGTCGCATGTCTGATCCTTGCCATGAGCTTCGAGGCTCGGGCTCAGACCACCACGCCGGACGATACGGCGCGGGTGCTGGCGGGCATGCCGCCAGCAGCGGGCTCGCCGCTCCTGCCCTTCGTGCAGGATCCGGCGTGGCGGCGCCACGCGGCGTTCTTCGACAACGCCTTCAATCAGCTCGAGCAGCGACAATTGTCGAAGATCAGGGCCTGGGCGGATGCCAATCTGGCCGCGCCGCGGCCGTCGATGTTCTATTTCTTCTCGGGGCCGGATTTTCTCTATGCCGATGCCTTTCATCCGAAGGCAACGACCTATGTCCTGGCGGCACTCGAGCCGACCGGCCCGGTCCCGGACCTGACCAGATTGCGCCGAGGCAGCATCGGCCCGGCGCTGTCCTATGTCGAACGCTCGTTGCAATCGGTCCTGAGCTTCTCCTTCTTCATCACCAAGGACATGAAGGTCGACCTGCGCGAAGGCGAGCTCGAAGGGACCCTGCCGATCCTCTACGTCTTCCTGGCGCGCACCGGCAAGACGATCCGCGAGGCCAGTCTGATCTGGTTGGACGAGAACGGCGGATTGCACGGCAACGACGAGGCGCCGACGCGCAATGCGACCAAGGGCGCGCGCATCCTGTTTGCCGGCGCCGACGGGGTCGCCAAGACGCTCTACTACTTCTCCAGCGATCTCTCCGATTCCGGCGTGAAGGCGAGCGGGTTGCTCAAGTTCTGCGAGCCGCTGGGGCCGGGCGACAGTCTCCTGAAGAGCGCGTCCTATCTGTTGCATGAGAACGGCTTCGGGCGGGTCCGTAGCTGGCTGCTGAAGAACAGCGCCACCGTCATCCAGGACGATTCCGGCATCCCGCTCGCAAGCTACGAAGCGCGGGCTTGGCGTTTCCTGCCGTTCGGACGCTACGCCGGGCCGATCGACAAGTTTCCGGACATGTATCAGAGGAGCTATGCGAAGCTGTTCGAGCGCGCGCAGCCGCTGGAGTTCGGGATCGGCTATCGCTGGCGCACGCGTGAATCGAATGTCCTGCTCGCGGTGAGATCGCCTCCGGCCGACGCGACAGTCTCGGCCGAAGCGAGCGTCCTTCCAGAGACGGATTACCAGCCGCCGCCGCGCGCCCGGCGCGTGCCGCGGGCGCCGGAGCCGGTTCCTCTCTATCCGCCGCCGCGGCGCGACGATTTCATCTTCTGGCCGAGATGGTAGGGGCGAATCTCACCAGTGCACGCTCTGGCTGGGCACGATGTAGGACGTCGTCGGCGGGGGCAGGGCGGTGCTGTCCGTGAGATAGCGCCAGGCACCGACAATGACGATCAACAAAGCGATGATGCAGAGCAGGTCCACCTGGCGTGCGTCATGATGGCCGGCATGATCGGGACCGACACTCTTGCGCGCTCGGTGGCTTCTTGGGCTGATTGTCCAGCGCATCGTTGTTTCCTCCCGAAGGAAGCGTCACATCAATGCCAGTCCAAGCGGCGCGGTTCCTGCTGACAGCGCCGTCGCATTGCAGAAGCATAGTCCCGGCGTGGGATTTCGCCAGCGCCATCTGCGAGGTCGATCGATCGATTCGGTGCTTGTTGCGCTGCACCTCAGTTCGGCCCGTTGACGCCGCGCCATCGCGCATAGCGCCAAGGCAGGTACCAGCGGGCGCGCGCAGGAGCCGTCGTTGGGACGTTGTCGATGCCGGAGGTGCCAAAGGGCTGGCAGCGCAGCAGCCGGGCGAGCGTCATCCAGCCGCCTGCCCAGAGCCCGAAGCGCTCGATGGCTTCATCGGCATAGACCGAGCACGTCGGCAGGTGCCGGCAATTGTAGCCGACCAGCGGCGACAATGTGTGGCGATAAAGCCAGATCAGCGCGTGAGCCGCGCGGCGCGGGAGTCGCGCCAGCAGCGACCCGATGTGCGCAGAATGGCAGCCGATGTCGGAGCATGAATGCTTCATGAGCGAAATGCCAGATGGATGTGCGAGCTTCTGACCGGTTCCTCGGCAGGGAACCCTGCTCTCGTTCATTTGTGGTGATGTGATGCAACAATGGCCAGTTTTCAGCGGCGCCGCAGCACGCCGCAGCTGGACGGTCGGTGATTGCCCGGATACGTTTCCCGACAAGGATGTGACAGACTAATAACGGATTTGAGGCCAGCTTGTCAGGTCTTTCCGCAAGAAAACCGAGGAACTGCGTACCGAGCTATACGAGGGGGACGGATTGCGCGTGAGATTGCTGCGGTCGCATGAATTGCGCTGGATGCTACTCGGTGTGGCAGCGCTTGGTTTGGTGGTCGGTGGGGCGATCACCGTTATGTCCAACACGGCGCGCGCCGGCGGCGCGCTCGAAGAGCGCAAACTCCCGATGCGGTTCGGTTGGGTCGCCTGCGAGCCGAATTGCGGCTGGGTCAGCGCGGTCGGGATCGTTACCGGCGATACGCCGAAGGATTTCGAGGATTTCGCGAGGGATCGCGACCTGACGGGCACCACCCTGGTGCTCGACTCCAGCGGCGGTTCGGTCAACGACGCCATCACCCTGGGTCGCCGGTTCCGTGGGCTGAAGATGCGCACCACGGTCGGCATGACCCAGCGTCCGAGCCGCGCGGGTGACCGGCCGCGGGTGGTGCCCGAGGCCTATTGCGAGTCGATGTGCGTGTTCCTGCTGCTGGCTGGAACCACGCGTTACGTTCCGGACACCGCCCATGTCCGCGTTCACCAGATCTGGATGGGAGACCGCGCCGACGACGCCAAGGCGGCGAGCTATACGGCGCAGGACCTGATGATAGTCGAGCGCGACATCGGGCGTCTCGCCAAATACACCTTCGACATGGGCGGAGCGGGCGATCTGCTGTCGCTGGCGCTGAACGTGCCGCCCTGGGAGGACCTGCATGAGCTGTCGCGCGCCGAGCTGCGCCTCACCAATATCGTGACCACGGATATGGTCGCCGAGGTGCTGCCGCCAAAGGGGGCGGTGCCCGTCGCTGAGCTCGCGCCGAAGCCGCAGGCCAGGGACAAGCAGCAGGACCGCTTCCCGGCCGCGCTCGACAAGCAACTCTCCCGCACCGCCGAAGCGCTTCCGGCGGCGACGGTGGCGGCGACGCCGCCGCAATAGGCAGCGACGTCGCTGGCGAACCGGCGCCAGCGTCCGAAAGGGGCGACAGATGCCGCTACGCTCGCGCGAGCTGGCTATGCGATTTTGACGTGCGGGAGAATGATGCCGCCTCAACCCTGGGCCGCGGCCGGCTGCTCGCCGTTGGCTTTGGCCTCGATCTGGCCGATCGCATCCACCACGGCATCGAAGGTCAGCATCGTGGAGGCGTGGCGGGCCTTGTAGTCGCGCACCGGCTCGAGCAGGGCGATGTCGGCCCATTTGCCTTCCGGCGGCGCACCGTTCTCCTTCAGCATCCTTCTCACCGTCTCCCGCAGCTCGCGCAGCTCCGCGGCGCTGGAACCGATGACGTGGCGAGCCATGATCGAGGAGGAGGCCTGGCCGAGGGCGCAGGCCTTCACGTCGTGGGCGAAGTCGGTCACCACGGGCCCGTCCATCTTGAGGTCGACCTTGACGGTCGAGCCGCACAGCTTGGAATGGGCGGTGGCGGTGGCGTCCGGGTGGTCCAGCCGTCCGAGCCGCGGAATGTTGCCGGCCAGCTCGATGATGCGCTTGTTGTAGATGTCGTTCAGCATGTGCCTGACGTCCCGGAATTACCGGCGTGGCGGCCTTGGCGGCCGGGTTTCATCGCCCTATATTGCGAGTATATGGAAACGATTGGCAGGAATTCCAGCCACATCCACAGGCGTCCGGCGCGAGAGGCGCCAGCCTGCGTGTGGCACCTCTGCAGGTGACGCCCTCAAGGTGATGCTGTGCCGGTGACACTCCGGTCGGACCGCCGACCGGTCGAACGGAGTTGAGATGGACACTTTGATCAAGACGTTGCGCGCGAACAAGCCCGAGGGCAAGCCGTTAGACGCCAAGCTGACTGACCCCCGCGCTGCAGAGCTCGATCCTGCCGATTTTCTCGCCGCCGCCGTGCGGCCGGATCGGCCACGGCCGTCGCGCGCAGAAGCCGAGGCCGCGGTTTACACGCTCCTGAATTACATCGGCGAGGATCCGACCCGCGAGGGGCTGCTCGACACGCCGCGCCGGGTCGTCGAGGCCTATGATGAATTGTACCAGGGCT
>BFBZ01000008.1_pt275 | contig 18583 bp, 20 predicted proteins | sample 1888401 | NCBI WGS metagenome assembly BFBZ01 (sample SAMD00112614, study PRJDB3348) | symbiont metagenome | host: Chara braunii | reverse complement strand
CGCCGCTATCCGATCACCAACCGCTTCCGCGATTTCGGCAAGGCATTGCCGGAGCCGGACGAGAAGCTCGTGACGCGCGGCTCGCGCGCGTCGGCGGAAGCGTTCGAGGGGTAGGGCACCCGCGACAGACGCGTGAGCGTCTGCGCGGCGATGCTCAAACCAAAAGCAGCAAGCCTTACTGCTTCTTCTGCTGGATGAAGGTCGGGCCGACCGAGCGGATCTGGCCGTCGCTCGACGCCGCGGCCGGCGCGCCACCATCGGCGGCAGCGGGCTGCTGTGCGGTCGCGGCCGCGCCCTTCTTGCCGGCGGCCTTGCTCTGGGCGCGCTGCTGCATCTTCCGCGCGCTCTCCTCGGTGACGATGATGTCGCCCTGCTGCTCGACGGAGGCCTTGTCGTCGACCGCCTTCAGCGCCTCCGCCCAGCTCTGGCCGGCCGGCTTGCAGGAGCAGGACGGATTGAACTCGGTGCGGTACTTGAACGCGTTCGGCAGCGACGAATAGGACTGGCCGCTGATCGAGACCGCCTGATTGATGTCCTCGCCGGGATTGCGGTAGGCGAACAGGCTGGCCTCGGCGGCCGGGCACTGCGCCTTGCAGACCTGCTCGTCGGCGGCAAAGCGCGCCTGCGAGGTCGCGAACGAGATCGGGAAGTAGGCGCCGTCGCAGGTGCGGACGCAGACGGTGCGGAAGGTGCCGGACTGGCCGCCATATTGCGCATCGGGCGGGGGCAGCGGATTGTTGGGATTGCCGCCGCCACCGCCGCCGCCGAACAGGTTCTCGAGGAAGTTGCCGGGGCCGCGCGCGGCGGCTGCGTATTGCGGGCCGCAATTGTTCTGCGCGAGCGCGGTCAGGACCGAGCGGCGCTGGTTCTCGCGGTCGCCGCCGCCGAGCCCGCCGGTGCGCAGCCGCTCGAGGCTGGCGGTCATCTGGTCGAGATTGGCGCGCATCTGCTGGATCTGGTTGTTGACCGGTCCGCACTGCGCCGAGTTGTTATTGAAGAGCGAGAAAAACCCGGAACTGTCGCAGCCCATGCGGCGGGCCTGCGCCGTCACGCGATCGAGTTCGCCTTGCTGGCGGGTGGCCGCATCCTGGTAGCGACGGATCTGCTCGTCCTTGGCCGGATCACCACCGTTGCCGCCACGATCGATCGCCGCCAGCTGGCCCTCCAACCGGCTGCACATCGGGTTGGCCTGCGGCGCGCCTTGCGGAACCGGGCCGGGCGGGCCCGGGGGCACTTGCGCAAGCGCACCAGTGGCGGGCAGGGCGATGCTGGCCAGCATGGCGCACGTCAAAAGCCAACGGGAGAAGCGGAAATTGGAGGTATCGGGCATATCCAGCCATTCAAACGACGCCGCGCGGCGAACACTACCGAAGCGCGCGGCAGGACCACCTGCAAAGGCCGTCTGCAATAGCCGTTTCTCGGGGCAGCGTCACGTCGTTTCCGGGGCGCCGGTGTGGCAAGAACCCCTAGCGCTGGCAGGTGATCGCGACGTATTCGTCGCAGCCATTGCCGGTGCATTTGGCGTGCGCGGCGTGCGGAACCGCCCCGGTGATCTCGTCGGGATCGACGCGGCGGTAGTTGGTGGCCTGCGCAAAATCGCGTGACCGACAGTAGGCACGGGCCGCGGAAGCGCCGCAGCGGTCGCCACGCGCCAGGCACTCGTCGATGCCGTAGCCGTCGGCCTGGTTGGCGATGATGAAGACGCGGCTGTCGGCCGATGCGGCCGCGGGGAGCAGCAGGAACGTGCAGGCAATCAGTGCTGAAATCGGCCGCATGGTGCACCAATGAAAGGGGCGGGAAATCTTCGGCCCACCGGATACGCCCAATTCCTTAATAATGATTAACCATGAAGGCGTTGCCGTGATTCCGGCCCCGCACGATGGCCGAAAGGGAGCGAAAACAGGCTCTTGACGCGATGCAGGGGCCATGAGACATGGTGGAACCATGAACGGCCACCTCGCCATCTGCAGCATTTGCCGCGAGATTATGAGCTAGCGATTCGCTGGCTGAGGCCGTCTTTTCTCAATCGCCTGAGAATCACTGGACGCCTCGCCGCGAGGAACAGGTGATCCATGGATTTGCGCCTCTACGATACGCTGACCCGGGAGAAGCGGCCCCTCGTGCCGCTCGATGCCAACAACGTCCGCATGTATGCCTGCGGACCGACGGTCTACGACTTCGCCCATATCGGCAATGGCCGCGCCGCCATCGTGTTCGACGTGCTGTTCCGCGTGCTGCGCCATCGCTATGGCGCCGATCACGTGACCTATGTCCGCAACATCACCGACGTCGACGACAAGATCAATGTCCGCGCCGCGCGGGACTATCCCGGCGTGCCGCTGAACGAGGCGATCCGCAAGGTCACCGAGCTGACCTATCAGCAGTATCAGGACGACGTCACGGCGCTGGGCTGCTTGCCGCCGACAGTGCAGCCGCGCGCCACCGAACATATCCCGGAGATGCGCGCCATCATCGAGAAGCTGGTCGCCGGCGGCTTCGCCTATGTCGCCGAGGATCACGTGCTGTTCTCGCCGCAGGCGATGAACGCGGCCAATTCTGTGCTGCCGCGCTACGGTTCGCTGTCGAAGCGCTCGCTCGACGAGATGATCGCCGGCGCTCGTGTCGACGTCGCGCCCTACAAACGCGACAACACCGACTTCGTGCTGTGGAAGCCGTCGAAGCCGGGCGAGCCGTCATGGCCGTCGCCGGCCGGCATTGCGGTCGAAGGGCGCCCGGGCTGGCACATCGAGTGCTCGGCGATGGCCTGGAAGCATCTCGGCGAGAAGTTCGACATCCATGGCGGTGGCATCGATCTGGTGTTCCCGCACCATGAGAACGAACTCGCCCAGACCTGCTGCGCGTTCCACACCGACCGCATGGCCAATGTCTGGATGCACAACGGATTCCTGCAGATCGAGAGCGAGAAGATGTCGAAGTCGCTCGGCAACTTCTTCACGATCCGCGATATGCTTGAGACGCTGCCCGGAGATGTCTTGCGACTACAGATGCTTATGACGCATTATCGTCAACCTCTCGACTGGACAGAGCGTGGCACGTTCCAAGCGACGTCCGAGCTCGAGGAGTGGGCTGAAAGCCTTCACAGCTATTTCAACTTCCCGGCTGACCTGCAACCCGATGCCGTAGCTGGCGCCCTTTCTGATGACTTAAATACGCCTGCGGCCATCGCTGTCCTACGCGAACTTCACATTGCTGCGAAGAAAGGCGGGACAAAAGAGAAGCTGGAGTTCGCTGTGAACTGCAAGCTTCTCGGATTCAAGAATCTCGACAAGCCAGGGCTGTTCCGAACTGGTGTATCGGCCTTGAATGTTAGGCACTTGGCGATAGCAAAATATGAGCCCATCATTCGTCGAATGAGGGCGGCCATCGCGAACGGATTGTCTGACGCTGCTCAAAAAGCAATTCTTTCGCAAGTGATAGCTGATGGCCTCACAGTGCAACGCAGCAACAGTGGAGATCTGACCCTAGTAGAAGGTAGCGAGCAAGACGCTCGCGTGAAGATTCAACAGTTGGTCGACGCTCGTTTGGCCGCTCGTTTGGCGAAAAACTTCAAGGAGTCGGACCGTATTCGTGATGAGCTTGCGGCAATGGGTGTGGTGCTCAAGGATGGCAAGGACGCCGACGGCAAACCTGTGACCACCTGGGAGGTCGCGCGATGAGCCGCTCCGCACCCGCGTTGCGCCCCTATCTGCCTGACGATGCGCCGCTGCTGGCGGCGATCTTCGCGGCCTCGATCATGGACCTGACCGGCGACGACTACAGCGAGGCGCAGCAGGAAGCCTGGGCGATGGCCGCCGAGGACGAGGCGGCGTTCGGCAAGAAGCTCGCCGGCCAGCTCACGTTGATCGCGACGTTGCAGGGCGCTCCGGTCGGCTTCGCCTCGCTGAAGGGCACGGATTACGTCGACATGCTCTATGTGCATCCGAACGCGGTCGGACAGGGCGTCGGCGCCGCGCTGTGCGATGCGCTGGAGAAGATCGCGAGCGCCCGCGGCACCAAGACCCTGAAGGTCGATGCCAGCGACACCGCGCTCGAATTCTTCCGCAAGCGCGGCTACGTCGCGCAACAGCGCAATTCGGTCACCATCGGCGACGAGTGGCTCGCCAACACCACGATGCAGAAGACGCTCGACGGCGTTGCCGCGCCGGGAGGCCACGCATGAGCCGCGAGCGCCTCTATCTGTTCGACACCACGCTGCGCGACGGCGCGCAGACCAACGGCGTCGACTTCACGCTGCAGGACAAGCAGGTGATCGCTAGCATGCTCGATCAGCTCGGCATCGACTATGTCGAGGGCGGCTATCCCGGCGCCAATCCGACCGACACCGAGTTCTTCAGCCGGAAGCCAGCGTTCGACCACGCGCGCTTCACCGCGTTCGGCATGACACGACGGCCGGGCCGTTCGGCCTCGAACGATCCGGGGCTCGCCGGCATCCTCGAAGCCAAGGCCGACGTGATCTGCTTCGTCGCCAAGTCGTCGGCCTACCAGGTCCGCGTCGCGCTCGAGACCACCAACGAGGAGAACCTCGCCTCGATCCGTGACAGCGTCGCGGCGGCCAAGGTGCAGGGCCGCGAGGTGATGGTCGATTGCGAGCATTTCTTCGACGGCTACAAGGAGGACCGCGACTACGCGCTGGCCTGCGCGACGGCGGCCTACGAGTCCGGCGCGCGCTGGGTGGTGCTGTGCGACACCAATGGGGGCACCATGCCGCATGAGGTCGAGACCATCGTCACCGATGTCGTCACGCACGTTCCGGGTGACCATGTCGGCATTCATGCCCATAACGACACCGAACAGGCGGTGGCCAATTCGCTCGCCGCGGTGCGGGCCGGCGCGCGGCAGATCCAGGGCACGCTCAATGGCCTCGGCGAGCGCTGCGGCAATGCCAATCTCTGCTCGCTGATCCCCACGTTGAAGTTGAAGCAGGAGTTTTCTGACAAGTTCGAGATCGGCGTCACCACCGAGAAGATGGCGACGCTGATGAAGGTGTCGCGCACGCTCGACGACATGCTGAACCGCGCGCCCAACCGTCATGCGGCCTATGTCGGCGAGAGCGCCTTCGTTACCAAGACCGGCATCCATGCCTCGGCGGTGATGAAGGATCCGCAGACCTATGAGCACGTGCTGCCGGACCTGGTCGGCAATCACCGCAAGGTGCTGGTCTCGGACCAGGCCGGCCGGTCCAACGTGATGGCCGAACTCGACCGCGCGGGCATCGTCTATGACAAGAGCGATCCGCGGCTGACGCGGCTGGTCGAGGAGTTGAAGGAGCGTGAGGCGGCGGGCTTCGCCTATGAATCCGCCAACGCCTCGTTCGATCTCCTGGCGCGCCGCACACTCGGCAAGGTGCCGGAATATTTCACGGTCGAGCAGTTCGACGTCAATGTCGAGCAGCGCTATAACGCCAACGGCCAGCGCGTCACCGTTGCGCTCGCGGTGGTGAAGGTCGATGTCGCGGGCGAGCGGCTGATCTCGGCCGCCGAAGGCAACGGTCCGGTCAACGCCCTCGACGTGGCGCTGCGCAAGGACCTCGGCAAGTACCAGAAATACATCGATGGCCTGAAGCTGATCGATTACCGCGTCCGTATCCTCAATGGCGGCTCCGAGGCCGTGACGCGCGTGCTGATCGAAAGCGAGGACGAGACCGGGGACAACTGGACCACGGTCGGCGTGTCGCCGAACATCATCGATGCCTCGTTCCAGGCGCTGATGGATTCGCTGGTCTACAAGCTGGTGAAGTCGGGCGCGCCGGCGTAAGTGGTTAGTCCGTCATTCCGGGATGGTCCGCAGGACCAGGTCCGGAATCTCGAGATTCCGGGTTCGATGCTGCGCATTGCCCCGGAATGACAACCGGAGAGAGGGCAGCCAGCATGATCGACCATGTCTCCGTCGGCGTCCGCGATCTCGACCGCGCGGCGCGGTTCTATGAACCGACGCTGGCCGCGCTTGGTCTCGCCCGCCTCGTCACGCGGCCGGCGACGATCGGCTTCGGCAAGGCCTATCCCGAATTCTGGATCAATCTGCGCACCGCGATGGCGCGGGCCGCGCATGAGGGCGGCACCCACATCTGCCTGCGGGCGAAGACCACCACCGAGGTCGACGCCTTCCACGCCGCTGCGCTGGCGTCCGGCGGCCTCTCCGATGGTCCTCCGGGCCTGCGCCCGCACGACCGCGTGCGCTACTACGCAGCCTTCGTCCTCGACCCCGACGGCAACCGCATCGAGGCCGTGACGTTTCCGAGCGAGCGAGATTGATTCAGGCTGACGTTCACTTGGCCCCGTCATGCTGAGGAGCGCGGAGCGCGTCTCGAAGGATGCACGGCCACCAGTCGGGCCGTTCATCCTTCGAGGCTCGCTCCGCTCGCACCTCAGGATGACGGGGATCGTGCTGTCGGAGCTGGAGAGCTCCCACCTACAGCCGCCGTGCCACCTCGGGCGCAAGTTCCTTCGCGGCTGCCGGCTTGCCGGCCACCGCCGAACGCAGCCGCGGCAGGATCTCGTCGACACGGTCGGCCATCAACACGTTGATTGGCAGAGTCGGGCGGATGAATTCGGTCACGCGCATGTGGTTCAGCAGCGAGAGCAGGGGCTCCCAGAAATTGTCGATGTTGGCGAGCAGGATCGGCTTGTGGTGGCGGCCGAGTTGCTGCCAGGTCAATTGCTCGACCAGTTCCTCCAGGGTGCCGATGCCGCCGGGCAGCGCCACGAACGCATCCGAGCGCTCGAACATCAGGCGCTTGCGCTCATGCATGTCGGGCGTGACGATCATCTCCTGGACCGAGGTCAGCGCATTCTCGCGCGCCCGCAGGAATTCCGGAATGATGCCGGTGACGGAGCCGCCATGGTCGAGCGTGGACTTTGCGACCGCGCCCATCAGGCCGATCGAGCCGCCGCCATAGACCAGGCGCACGTTGTTTTCGGCAAGGCTCTTGCCGAGCGCGACGGCAGCTTCAACGAAGCGGGGATTGTTACCGGGGCCGGAGCCGCAATAAACACAGACAGTCTTGATTTGGTTCATACGATCCTTGTGGCACTGCAGCGTAAACAGGGTCAAGACTCGGATATGGGGATTGAGGGCCAAAAAATCCCGTAAATTCCCGCGAATCGCGAACAATTTTCGTCACAAGCCTGTACGCCGCATTCAAACGATCTATATGACGGGCACAATGGCAAATCGTGGAAAAGATGTGGCAGCGCACCGGCGCGCCATGGTGGCGAGAGCGGGCTCCTGATGGTGCCGCCGCAGCAGACTGTGACTGGCGCCGGGCAGCCCGCCGCCACGCCGCCGGCCGCCGAGAAGGGCACGCTGCTCGGCACACTCGTTCACCTCTGGCCGTATATTTGGCCGGGCGATCGCGCCGACCTGAAGATGCGCGTGATCTGGTCGGTGGTGCTGCTGCTGTTCGCCAAGCTTGCGACGCTGTCGGTGCCGTTCACCTTCAAATGGGCGATCGATGCGCTGAACGGCRCGGGCTCGGCGCCGGTCGMRSCSTCGAACTGGRTGSTSTGGCTGATCGCCTCGCCGGTGYTGATGACGATCAGCTATGGCGCKGTGCGCGTSATCATGGCGGTGCTGACGCAGTGGCGMGACGGCATCTTYGCCCGCGTYGCGATGCAYGCGGTGCGCCGGCTCGCCTACATCACSTTCGTGCACATGCACGAGCTGTCGCTGCGCTTCCATCTCGAGCGCAAGACCGGCGGCCTGACCCGCGTGCTGGAGCGCGGCCGCTCCGGSATCGAGACCATCGTGCGGATGGTGATCCTGCAACTGATCCCGACCATCGTCGAGGTCACGCTGCTGGCGGGCGTGCTGCTGTGGCAGTTCGACTGGCGCTACGTGCTGGCGGTGCTGCTCACCGTCGTCGTGTTCATGTACTACACCTACGTCGCGACCGAGTGGCGGATCGAGATCCGCCGCAAGATGAACGATTCCGACACCGARGCGAACACCAAGGCGATCGACTCGCTGCTCAATTACGAGACGGTGAAGTATTTCGGCGCCGAGGAGCGCGAGGCGCGGCGCTACGACCGCTCGATGGAACGCTACGAGCAGGCCAGCGTGAAGACCTACACCTCGCTCGCCGTGCTCAACACCGGGCAGGCGGTCATCTTCACCGCGGGGCTGACCGCGACCATGCTGATGTGCGCGTTCGGCATCCGCAACGGCACCCACACTGTCGGCGATTTCGTGCTGATCAATTCGATGATGATCCAGCTCTACCAGCCGCTGAATTTCATGGGCATGGTCTATCGCGAGATCAAGCAGGCGATCATCGACATCGAGAAGATGTTCGACGTGCTGGAGCGCGATCCCGAGGTCAAGGATGTGCCGGGGGCCAGGCCGCTCGCGGTGTCCGCCGGCAGCGTCCGCTTCGAGGATGTGCGTTTTTCGTACGAATCCGACCGGCCGATCCTGAAAGGCCTGAGCTTCGAGGTTCCGGCCGGCAAGACGGTCGCGATCGTCGGTCCCTCCGGCGCCGGCAAGTCGACGATCTCGCGCCTGCTCTTCCGCTTCTACGAGCCGCAGAGCGGGCGCATCCTGATCGATGGCCAGGACATTGCCGAGGTCCAGCAGTTTTCGTTGCGCTCGGCGATCGGCATCTGTCTCTTATACACATCTAGATGTGTATAAGAGACAGCCCTACGGCCGCTGGGATGCTGGCGACGACGAGGTGGAGGAGGCGGCGCGGCTGGCGCAGATCGACGGCTTCATCCGGATGTCGCCGCAGGGTTACGAGACCCAGGTCGGCGAGCGCGGCCTCAAATTGTCCGGCGGCGAGAAGCAGCGCGTCGCGATCGCGCGCACGGTGCTGAAGGCGCCGCCGATCCTGGTGCTGGACGAGGCGACATCGGCGCTCGACAGCCACACCGAGGCCGAGATCCAGGGGGCACTGGAGCGGGTCTCGCGCAACCGCACCTCGCTCGTGATCGCGCACCGGCTGTCGACCATCGTGGGCGCCGACGAGATCATCGTGCTGGACCAGGGCCGGATCGCCGAACGCGGCACCCATGCGCGGCTTTTGGCCGCCGGCGGCCTCTATGCCAGCATGTGGAACCGGCAGCGCGAGGCGGAGGAGGCCCGCGAACGGCTGGCCCAGGTCGATGACGACGGCGCGGCGCCGAATCGCCTGCCGCCCGCAGTCACCGAATCCTCGGAGGATTCCACCCCTGGCGCGGGTGAGAAGCCCTTGCCGACCGCCGCGGAATAGTCGATTAGGGCATGAACCGGAAAAGCGCGAAGCGGTTTTCCGAAAAGGTCATGCCCAATACAGCCAGCTCAAGCGCGACGTTCGCGCTTTGAGCTGCTCCCGCCGCAGGGGCGGGGTACCACAGCGAGTTCTGATGTCGATCGCCCATTCCATCCGCGCGCAGATCCCGCCGATCCACCCGGAGGGTTATCCGTTCATCGGTGGTTTCGCGCTGGCGAGCCTGATCCTGTTCTGGATCTGGACCCCGTTGGGGTGGATCGGGACGCTGCTCACAGTCTGGTGTGCGCTGTTCTTCCGCGATCCGGTGCGGGTGACGCCGCTGCGCGACGGCATCCTGGTGTCGCCGGCCGATGGCCGCGTCTCCATGGTGGTGCAGGCGCTGCCGCCGGCCGAACTCGGCCTCGGTGACAAGCCGCTGCCGCGCATCTCGGTGTTCATGAGCGTGTTCAACTGCCACGTGAACCGTAGCCCGGTGGCCGGCCGCATCGACCGCATCGCCTATCGTCCTGGCGCTTTCATCAATGCCGAGCTCGACAAGGCCAGCGAGGATAATGAGCGCAATTCACTGGTCATCTCGACTGCCAATGGCCGCATCGGCGTGGTCCAGATCGCGGGCCTGGTGGCGCGTCGCATCGTCTGCTTCGTCAAGGAAGGGCAGTCGATCGGCGCCGGCGAGCGCTTCGGCCTGATCCGCTTCGGCTCGCGGCTCGACGTCTACCTGCCCGAGGGGACCAAGGCGCTGGTCTCCGAAGGCCAGACCGCGGTTGCAGGGGAAACGATCCTGGCGGATTTCCGCAACGCCGATCCCGGCCGCACCTACCGCGCTGATTAACTCTGTTCGGGCCGGCCGAGCAGCCGGTTCCCGCGGCGATGGCGGAGCCGGGCCATGCTTGCTATATTTATCGAGCCATGACGCCATTCGATAATAATTCCAGCGAGCTGCGCCGCCGCCGGTTCCGTCCGATCCCGGTGCGGATGCTGGTGCCGAACATGATCACGCTGCTGGCGATCTGCGCCGGCCTCACCGCAATCCGCCTGTCGACGGAAGGGCGGATGGAGCTTGCGGTCGCTGCCATCGTGTTCGCCGCGATCCTGGACGGCATCGACGGCCGCGTTGCCCGCATGATCAAGGGCCAGTCGAAATTCGGCGCCGAGCTCGACAGCCTCGCCGACTTCGTCAATTTTGGCGTCGCGCCGGGCTTGATCCTGTATTTCTGGCAGCTGCATGAGCTCAACAACGGCGGTTGGATCGCCGCGATGGTGTTTGCGATCTCCGGCGGCCTGCGSCTGGCRCGCTTCAACGCCTCGATCGACGATCCCAACAAGCCGGCCTTCGCCGCCAATTACTTCACCGGCGTGCCGGCACCGGCCGGCGCGATCACCGTGCTGCTGCCGATCTATCTCGCCTTCCTCGGCGTGCCGATGCCGCCGGCGACGCTGACGGCGTTCTACACGCTGCTGATCGCCTTCCTGATGGTGTCGCGGCTGCCGGTGTTCTCCGGCAAGACCGTGAAGATGCGCGTGCCGCCGGAGATGGTGCTGCCGGTGTTCGTCGGCGTGGTGTTCTTCGTCGCGCTGCTGATCGGCTACCCCTGGCACATCCTGTCGGCCGGTTCGGTGGCCTATCTGATCAGCCTGCCCTGGGGCTGGAAGTCCTATCGCGACCAGGAGCGCAACCTCGCCGCGCAGACGCAGAGCGCGAGCGCGCCGGCGGCGCCATCGGCTGCAACTCCTTACGCGGCGCCTGCCGCTGACACCGACGACCACGACGATCGTCCGACGCATCTGCATTGAGGCTTCAACTCGACCCGGCCCCCTGAGATGCCCCGAGCTTTCCCCGCCGTCATTGCGAGGAGCGCTAGTGACGAAGCAATCCAACTTTGTGCTAGTGGAACGATGGATTGCTTCGCTTCGCTCGCAATGACGGAGAGGGCGGGGCGATGCACTCGTGCAAATATCAGCCATGAGCGTGCCTCGGTTGGGTTCGTCTGCGATCTCGGCTATAGGCTGAGACGGCCTCGCGAACGCCAAAAATCAGGAGAGAAACGCCGTGACGACATCCGCTTCCGCCCCGCTTCCTGCCTCCGTCCTTGAAGCGTTGGCGCGCTACGACACGCCGACGATCTGCAACGCGATGGAGATCGTCGCGCCGGAGCGCCGCCTGATCGGCTACACGGTGAAGCCGCTGGTCTGCCCGTTCCCCACCTTGCCGCCGATCGTCGGCTATGCGCGCACGGTCGCGATCCGCTCGGTGCTGAAATCCGGCCTCTCGGCCGAGGAGCAGTCGAAGCGCCGTATCGACTATTACGAATATGTCGGCACCGGCTTTGGCCCGCGCATCTCTGTCATCCAGGACATCGACGGTCCTGATGTCGGCTACGGCGCATTCTGGGGCGAGGTGCAGAGCGCAGTGCACAAGGCGCTCGGCTGCCTCGGCGTCATCACCGACGGTTCGATCCGCGACATCCCGCAATGGGCGCCGGGCTTCCAGGCGCTGGCCGGCTCGATCGGTCCGTCGCACGCCTGGGTGCACGCCGAGAGCTTCGGCGGCGAGGTCCGTGTCGCCGGCATGACGGTGCGCTCAGACGATCTGATCCATGCCGACAGCCACGGCGCGATCGTGATCCCTTATGACATCGCAGCGAAGCTGCCCGAGGCGGCGGAGCTCTGCGGCCGCCGCGAGACGCCGATCCTGGAGATCGCGCGGAGTAAGGACTTCACGCTTGAGAAGCTGAAGGATGCGCTGAAGCGCTCGTCGGAAATCCACTGACGCAACACGCTTCTTCAATTTGCGAACGGCGGGCCGAAGGGCCCGCCGTTTTGCTTTCAATTGTCAGATGGGTGCGACCTTGGCGATTTCGGATGCACCGCGGACCGTCATGTCAATTGCGACATAGAGGATCACGGCGAGGCCGACATAGGCGATCCAGCGGTGGTTCTGCAGCAGCCGTGCGATGAAGGTGGCGGCCGCGCCCATCATCGCGATCGAGAGCGCGAGGCCGAATATCAGCACGATCGGCTGCTCGCGCGCTGCGCCCGCAACCGCCAGCACATTGTCGAGCGACATCGAGACGTCGGCGACGATGATCTGGGTGGTGGCCTGCCACAGCGTCTTGCGCTGACCTTCCGCGCCGTCGGCGCCCATATCATTGGCGGGATCGTGCGACGTGGCGCGCAGCTCCCGCCACATCTTCCAGCATACCCACAGCAGCAGGATGCCGCCGGCCAGCAACAGCCCGACGATCTGCATCAATTGCGTAGTCAGCAGCGCGAACAGGATGCGCAGCAATGTCGCTGCGCCGATGCCGATCAGGATCGCCTTGCCGCGTTGCTTCTCGGGCAAACCTGCAGCCGCGAGGCCGATCACGACGGCGTTGTCGCCGGCCAGCACGAGATCGATGACGACGACTTGCAGCAATGCGCTGAGGGCGTCGAATGAAAGCAGTTCCGACATGAATCATGTTCCCCTTGAGGTCGGGGAGTGGACCGTTTCGACGAAATCGGCTGTTGCCGCCATGCCGACGGCAAATCCGCCGCGACGGTTTCACGTCGCGGGTCGAAGCAGGGCCACTCCAACTGAGTTCCAGTCCGACATCGCAGCTTGTGGCTGCCAGAGGGGCCCGGCCTGGGATTTATGGTCGCGAGACGGTTCGTAGTGCGGCCTGTTCCTCGAAGAACAGCGCCGCCTGGTCCGGCTCGCCGAGGATCGCCGCCGCGCATCCCATGAAGGTGAACGCCCCGGCAAAATCCCACAACGTGAGGTTCGCTACGCTTGTGCGCACGTGGATCACGCGCGCCGCAATCGCGGCGATGGCTGCCTCGGTGAACAACAGCAGGCTGAGCGCGGGCAGCACGAGTGCGGGCTCAACCCAACGTAGCGTCAGGATCATCGGCAGCGCCGATAGCACTGCGAACAACAGGAGCATGCCGAAAGGCTCCAGCGAGGGAGTTTTCCGCGCAATCCGGTCTGGAATGGTCGAGGACATTCCGATCCTGACTTGTCGTCGTTCTGGTCAACAATACCAGAACGCATTCATGTTGACGCGCGACGCGGCGCCGCGCGACCGCAGGCCGCGCGGCAGGCTGTACGCCGGTGGGCACCGAGGGGAGCCCGCCCGGGTCATTTGGTGCCGTTTGGCGCTGATGTGGCCATGGCAAAGTCCGCAGCGGGGATTTATCTTTGCTGGCAGCGCTGGGCGAACGATCGAAAGGCAATTTTCGATGAATATGGCAGGCAAGACCGTGCTGATCACCGGTTCCACCGACGGCGTCGGCCGCTATGTTGCGATGAAGCTGGCGGCTTCAGGCGCCCGGGTGCTGATTCACGGCCGCGACACCCAGAGGGCGCAGACCCTTGCCGACGAGATCAAGCGGGTCAGCGGCCGCGAGCCGATGTTCTACCAGGCCGACCTTTCGTCGCTCGCCGATGTCCGCGAGTTTGCCCAGCTGGTGCTCGACGACCAGGAGCGCCTCGATGTCCTGGTCAGCAACGCCGGCATCGGCTCGCAGAACGAGGGACCGGCGCGGCAGACCAGCAAGGACGGGCACGAGCTGCGCTTCGCCGTCAACTATCTCGCCGGCTTCCTGCTGGCGCATCTGCTGCTGCCGCGGCTCAAGGCGAGTTCGCCTGCGCGCATCGTCAATGTCGCTTCGCTCGGCCAGCACCCGATCGATTTCGCCGACGTGATGATCACCAGGAACTACAGCGGCGCCCGCGCATATTCGCAGAGCAAGCTGTCGCAGATCATGTTCACCATCGATCTCGCCGAGCAGTTGCAAGGCTCCGGCGTCACCGTCAATTCGCTGCATCCGGCGACCTACATGAACACCACCATGGTGCGTGCCAGCGGCGCCACGCCGATCTCGACGGTCGAGCAGGGCGGCGAGGCGATCCTGCGGCTGGTGCAGGGCGACGACGTCGCCGACCGGAGCGGGCTGTTCTTCGACGGCCTGCGCGAGGCGCGTGCTCACGCGCAGGCCTATGACGCCGAGGCCCGCAAGCGGTTGCGGACCTGTCTCTTATACACATCTCTTCATGCTGGTGAGACAGAGCTGAGATTGTCGTCCGTTCACTGCGTCCGCGGTCCGGCCAGGGCAACGACCTTGCGCCAGCGCGCGGTCTCGGCGGTGAGCATCTTGCCGAAGGTGTCCGCGTTGCCGGTGATCGGCAGCGCACCGAGCTGGCCGATCTGCTGCTTGATCACCGGATCGGCGAGCGCGGCATTGATCTCGCGGTTGAGCAGGTCGATGATTTCGGTCGGCGTGCCGGCCGGGGCGCCGACGCCATAGAACGAGCTGGTCTCATAGCCGGCCAGCACGTCCGCTATCGGCGGCACGTCGGGCAGCGTCACCGAGCGCTCCGTCGTCGTCACGCCGAGCGCGCGGATCTTGCCGGCGCGGATCAGCTCCAGCGACGAGGTGACATTGTCGAACATGGCCTGGATCTGCCCGGACATCAGGTCGGTCAATCCAGGCGCCGAGCCGCGGTAGGGAACGTGGACCAGATCGATGCCGGCCATCGCCTTGAACAACTCGCCGGACAGATGCAGCGAGGTCCCGACTCCCGACGATCCCGTGCTGAGCTTGCCCGGATTGGCTTTCGCGTAGGCGATGAACTCGGCGACATTGCGCACCGGCAGGGCGTTGTTGACCACGAGCACCAGCGGGATCCGCGCGATCCCCGCCACCGGCGCGATGCTCTTGCCGAAATCGTAATGGATGGTCGGATCGAACGAGGCGTTGATGGCATTCGCCGTGCTGGTCAGCAGCAGCGTGTAGCCATCGGCCGGCGAGGTGATCACGGCCTCGGTGCCGATATTGCTGCCGGCGCCGGGCTTGTTCTCGACCACGAAGGGATGCCCGAGCCGTTCGGTCAGGCGCTGGCAGATCAGCCGCGACAGCACGTCGGTGGCGCCGCCGGCAGCATACGGCACGATCCAGCGCACCGGTCGCGCCGGGTACGCGGCCTCGGCGAACGCTGGATGGCTACGGGCCGTCGCGGCGAGGCAGGCGGTGCCGAACAGCGAGAGGACGAACGCTCTGCGGGCGATCATGCGGGGCTTCTCCCTTTGCGCCCTTCGGACATACGGCCGCTTGGCCCGCGGCGCATCATGTTCCCGGCGGTGTGGTAAAGACCGCTTCGCCCGGATCGAAGAAACCGAGGCGCAATCCGGCCGCCGGCCATTAATCAAGGAAGAGGGATGCCGGCGTCGTTGGCGGGCTTAACCATTGCCGTTAACGTTCGCGGGCGCGCGGGCGGCTATAGCCGACGGGATGACGCGGTCCTGATGGGATGATGACCATTTCGAATCGAGCCGGCGGCAATGACGGCAAGGCGACCTCGGCCGCAAAGCTCTGGCTCAAGGCGATCGAGCTGACCTCGCGGATCGATGCCGCGCCCGATCGGGTGTTCGCCGATCTGATCGACGACTGGGCCGCGCGCAGTCCTGCGCAGCCGGCGCTGGTGTCGGACCGCGAGTGCCTCGATTATCGCGAACTCGCCGGGCGCATCCGCCGCTACGCGCGCTGGGCGATGGCCGAGCCGATCGCGGCCGGCGATTGCGTCGGCCTGCTGATGCCGAACCGGCCGGACTATCTCGCCGCCTGGCTTGGGCTCAGCCGCGCCGGCGTGGTGGTCGCGCTGATCAACAGCAACCTGGTCGGCGCCTCGCTCGCGCATTGCATCGAGGTGTCAGGCGCCAGGCACCTGATCGTCGCGGCCGAATTGCACGACGCATTCGAGAGCGCAATGCCGCATCTTGCGCGCCTGCCGAAGCTGTGGCTGCACGGCGGCGAGGCGAGCGAGCTCGCCACAGTGCTTGCCGGATATGACGACCGCCCGTTGTCGAGCTCGGAGCGCCGCGCCGTGACGCTTGACGATCGCGCGCTGATGATCTTCACGTCGGGCACGACGGGCCTGCCCAAGGCGGCCAATGTCAGCCATCGGCGCGTGCTGACATGGGCGCGCTGGTTCGAGGGCCTGATGGAGGCGACCGCCGCGGATCGCCTCTACGACTGCCTGCCGCTCTATCACAGCGTCGGCGGGGTGGTGGCGCCTTGCAGCATGCTGGCGGCAGGCGGCTCGGTGGTGATCGCGGACAAGTTCTCGGCCAGCCGGTTCTGGCAGGACATCGCGCGCTGGGAGTGCAGCATCGTCCAGTACATCGGCGAACTCGGCCGCTATCTCCTGCAAGCGCCGCCGTCCGCCGCCGAGCGAGCGCACCGGCTGCGGCTCGCCTGCGGCAACGGCCTGCGCGGCGACATCTGGGAGGCGGTCGAGACGCGCTTCGGCATCCCACGGATCCTGGAATTCTACGCCGCGACCGAAGGCAATTTCTCGCTCTACAACGTCGAGGGCAGGCCCGGCGCCATCGGCCGCGTCCCGCCATTCCTGAAGCACCGCTTTCCAGCCGCGATCATTCGCCTCGGTGCCGACGGCGCGCCGTTGCGTTCGGCGGACGGATGGTGCGAATTGTGCGAGCCCGACGAAGCCGGCGAAGCGATCGGCCGCATCGGAGCCAGCGAGGAACGCGGCGGCCGCTTCGAGGGCTACACGGATGCATCCGACACCGAGCGGAAGATCCTGCGCGACGTGTTCGCGTCCGGCGACGCCTGGTTCCGGACCGGCGACCTGATGCGGCTCGACCGTGCCGGCTACTTCTATTTCGTCGATCGCATCGGCGACACCTTCCGCTGGAAGGGCGAGAACGTCGCGACGGCGGAGGTCGATGCGGCCTTGCTCGCCTGTCCCGGCATCGTCGATGCCGTCAGCTATGGCGTCACGATCCCGGGCACCGATGGCCGCGCCGGAATGGCGGCGATAGCCATCGACCACCGCTTCGACATCGCGGCGCTGCATCAATACCTTGCGGAACGTCTGCCGTCCTACGCCCAACCGGTGCTGATCCGCATCCGCGACCGGCTCGACGTCACCGACACGTTCAAGCTGAAGCGCAACGAACTGGTCCGCGACGGCTTCGATCCTGCGATCGTCAGCGACCGTTTGCTCTACCGCGATGCCGCGGGCACGACCTATCGCGAGCTTGATGCCGGAAACTTTGCCGCCATCGTCGAGGGCAGGCTGCGCCTTTAGAGGCCGTAGATCGCAAGCTCGGTGTCTGCGAGGTCACCGAGCTGGGGCCGGTGCGGTCCCCTGAAATACTTTCGGCCCTGCGCTTCGCTGTAGCGGCCGGGAATTCCGGCCAGCGGGCCATTGGCATCGAGGATGACCACTGCCTTGCCGTGCAACAGCAGATAGCGCCCGAGCGCCGCTGCGCAGGCCGTGAAATCGGCGATCGACGGACAGTAAGCGAGTTGCATCGCCGGCATCGGGATGACGCCGCGCCGCTTGCGCAACGGCATGAAAATGAATGGCAGCGTGCGGCCGCCGCCGCGGCACACCAGGCTCAGATTGCCGTAGTCGGCATGACGCCGCAGCATCGCGGCGTCCTCGGCGCTCACGCCATCGACCGGTGCACGGCCGCCGGTGACCCGCGCGACCGACATCGCGGCGCCGCGCCATGACAGCCACGGCAATGCGAAATACTGCCCGCTGCAATAGCGCTGGTAGCCTTGTGCTTCGAGGATCGGCCAGGTCGGCTGCACCGGCGTGACGTTGAAATAGGTGATGTCCTTGCGCTTCTGCACCATCGACGCGAACAGCGCTCCGAAGTTGCGGTACGCGGGGTCGACGTACCAGCTCGAGACATTGCACTTGTCGGCGATCGCGCCGTTGATGGTCCGGCGGGTGCAGATCAGCAGCAGACAGCCGACGGCCTGGCCATCATGCTCCATCAGGTAGCCGAAGCGCGGCGCATTCGGCGGGATCTCGCGCGCCGCCTGGTGCCGCAGGCCGCGCATCCAGTAGTCGCGCGATCGGTACACGAATCCCCGCGTCAGCAGGTCGCCGACGGCGTCGAGATCCTGTTCCGTGATTTCCCGGATGCGGGGCAGTGGGCTAGCCATCGATTTACCAAGGCCTGCAAAAAGACCGGCAGAGCCGCAGCAAATTGTCGCGGGCCGGCCTATGTTTCTTGTCATAGCTGGCACGGAAAGCAAAAGGCCGATGTCGATAAGGTTAAAGATCATTGCCGAGATGCAGCAGGTCGCGCGGGAGCAGAATGTCACGCTGCCGCCGCTGAACGACGACCTGGCGCTGCACGCCACCGGGCTGGATTCCCTGGGCTTCGCGATCCTGGTCGCGCGGCTCGAGGATGAAACCGGGCGCGATCCTTTCACGGTGTCCGACGAGGTGTCGTTTCCGCTCACGATAGGCGACTTCGTCAGGGCTTATGAGAATGTCCCGGCCTGAGTTTCGGGCGCTGCGCGACTGTCTCGGTGCCGCGCCCGCGGGCCGGA
>BFBZ01001177.1_pt1 | contig 18595 bp, 9 predicted proteins | sample 1888401 | NCBI WGS metagenome assembly BFBZ01 (sample SAMD00112614, study PRJDB3348) | symbiont metagenome | host: Chara braunii | reverse complement strand
GCTCATTGGTCTGTTTGCACCTCCTGTTCTCCGGTGCGACGCTGACCGCCCTCGGGCTGGTGGGTGATTACGTGGGCCGGGTTTACGAGGAGCTGAAGGGCCGGCCGCTGTACATCGTATCGGAGGTGGCCAACCTCGTTCCCCCGTCCCTCCCGGCACGTGGGGTCTGTGTCGCTCGAGCCTCGGACCCCGGCTCGAAATTCATACACGGCGACGAGGGCGGACACGTGGAACTCGTTGCACCCACAGGCACAATTCAGAACGGAGTCGGATCGTGACCCAGTCGATCGACCGGCCGCGCTATTTCGGGCTCGATTGCGTGCGCGCGACTGCCATGCTGCTCGGCGTGGTCTACCACACAATACTGTTCTGGATGTTCGTAGCCCCGCCCGCTGGTCTGCCCGATCGGGGTGGGCCGCCGGGTATGTCCGGCGTGTCGGATTGGTTAATGGACTGGTCTCACTGCTTCCGAATGCCCCTGTTCTTCGTGATCTCGGGCTTCTTCAGTGCCATGATGTTCGAGAAATACGGCGTCGCGAAGTACATCGGCCGGCGCTGGTCGCGGATCGGGCTGCCGCTGGTTATTGGGTTGTTCACGTTCGGGCCGGTCTACATTCTGACGCGCGACGCCGTCACCTCGGGACCGAATGGTATGGGAGGTATGCCCCCCGGACCACCGCCCGCGGGTGGACCGGGGGGCCCCGGCGTTCCGCGGTTCGGTCCGGGAGGACCACCGCCGATGGGTGGCCCGAACGGAATGCCGAGCGCCCCCGGCCGTCCCGGAGCGGGTGCCAACGCGATGCCCGGTGGAGGTCCACCGGGCATGGGGCCAGGGTTCGGGGAATCAGGGAGAGCGAGCGAACAGCTCTTCGGGTCTTCGGACCGCTACTTCCACCTCAACCACCTCTGGTTTCTCTGGTACCTGTTGATTTTTGTGACGCTCGTTCCACCAGTGGTGTGGTGCGCGGCTCAGATCGTTCGGCGCGCACTTCCGCACCGAACGGCCGAATGGGCAGGGCGAGTCCTGGCAGGTCCGGTCGTGTTCCCGGTCGTGCTGGGCGTGGTCGGCATCCCGGCGCTGGACGCGACAGCCGGACCGTTCGGCTGGGGGCTCGGGCTCGCCCCGGCAATCTTCCGCGGGTTCCCAGACTTCCTCTGGCGTTTCGACGCCGACATGGCGTTCTACGCAATGGATTTCGTTGCGGGGTGGTGGTTTTTCCACCAGCGAGCCGGCCTTCCGGCCCTGGCCCGGTGGTGGCTCCTCAACCTGGCCGTGGGAATCGCCGCCTTTGCTACGGCCGCGTGGCTCCGGCCGGAGCGAGGCCCGCCCGATCCCGGAACTGTCCCGCGGTCGGACTCGGTTCGGCTTATGGGGCTGGCACTATACAGCTTGGGGTCCGCGTTCACCGCAGTCGGATTTATCGGTGTGTTCCAGCGGTTCTTGAACCGACCGACGCGCACCGGGCGGTATCTGGCCGATACCGCCCTATGGGTCTACCTGGCTCACCAACCGCTCGTCATTGTCGGACTCGCCATCGTCGGCCCTCTGGGGCTGCCGTGGTGGGCTCGGACGGTTCTGGTCTCGTTCGGAGCGGTGATCGTCGGGTTGCTCCTCTTCGAGGCCATCGTCCGTCCCACTCCGCTCATGAGGGTGTTTGGCCCGGCACGCCGAGGTGTTTCAGAACACGCGAGAGTTGAAGAGCGCGTCCAACCTGAAAGGAATTCGTATCAGGTCAACCTCTCTGTTTAAGCGGAGATCGACGTGCTCTCGGCGGCCTGAATCGCAAACCCGTACCACACATCCGGTGACGTACTACTACTCGCCCGTCAGAGTAAGAATTGCACGACGAATGCACTCAAGAAGTATCGCCCAGGTCGCGACAACACGGGTAAGTTCAAGATTAAACTCACCGCGGGTTGTCACCTCGATCGCAATACGCGCGGCCTGGGCCTCGGCGTGGATCATATCGGTTCCGCAATCGGACCCACTTCCGGCCACCCGTTCGTCACCACCCTTCCCCGCGATGGGTTGCTCGCAGCCCGGTGCCCTCCAAATCGATGAGCCGGTCTCCCGGTTCGGCGCCGGTCGCGGACGGGCGCCGCGACCTTTTTTCCAACCGATCGAAGTACCCGCTGCCCGCTCGTAACCTATGATTAAGAAGCGACACCGCGGCCCCCGGTTCATCGGCGCCGTGACGGCGCAACCGAAGGGCGGCATGCAAGCTTTTGAACCCGCGGCCGATCCGGCCACTCGTCTGGTCCGTATCTGGAACGAACTCCTCAACGAGGACCGGGCCGCGCCCCCGACCCACTTCTTCCGCGCCGGCGGCGACAGCCTCGCGGCCCTCACTCTACAGTTGCGCATCCGCGGCGCGCTCGGCGTTGCGCTCCCCACCCGGTTCGTGTTCGAACACCCGACCTTCGACGAGGTGCTCGCGGAGGTCCGGCGCCGCTCCGACGGGGCACTCGACCTCGGACCGGCGCGCGAACCGGCGCCGGTCCCCGGCCCGGCTCGGTCTCCGAGCGCGCCCGAGTTCTCGCAACTGGTCATCGACCGGTTCCGACCCGGCGCTCACCCGTACCTCGAGTGCTTCCTGTTCCACGTGTGCGGCCCGCTCGACGAGACCCGCTTGCGCCGCGGAATCGGCGCGCTGGTGCGCCGGCACCCGGCCCTACGCACCACATTCGCGCCCGGCGCCGACGGCTCGTTCGAGCGCGTCGCGCACGCCGATTTGCCCGCCGAGTTCGTGACCGCCGACCTGCGCGCCGGGGGGGCGGACGAGTGGCTCGGCGAGCAGGGGCGCCGCGGGATCGACCTGCAGCACGGACCGCTCGTCCGCGTCGCGCTCGCGCGCCTCGGGGCCGACGAGTTCCGCCTGCTGTTCGTGATCCACCACATCGCCATCGACGAGGCGTCGGTGCGCGTCCTGTTCCGCGAACTCGACCGGCTCTACGCCGACGAGGGGGCGCCCCTTCCCCCGCCGGGTGCGGCCGCACCCGTGCAACACCCGGACGCCGAACGCGACGTGCGGTGGTGGGTCGAACGGCTCCGCGGCGCCCCGTTCGGCGGCGCGCGCCCCCGCGGCGCGGCCCGCGCGCCGGCCCGCGTCCGCCGGTTCGTCCTCGGTCCAGAACTGGCCCGCGCCGTGCGGGACCAGGCCGCCGCACACGGCACGACGTCGTTCCTCCTCCTGCTCACCGCATACGCGGCCCTACTCGCCCGCACGACCGACCGCGACGACCTACTCATCGGCACGCCGGTCAGCCTCCGCGACCGGCCCGAGCTCGAGCACACCGTCGGGATGTTCGTGCAGGTGCTGCCAGTGCGGATCGACGCGACCGGCGCCCCCGGGTTCTTCGAGCTGCTGGCGCGTGTCCGGCGGGCGTTCCTCGACCTGTTGGAACACCGCCACGCCCCGTTCGAGCAGATCGCCGGCGCAAACGGCCCGGGGCGGGCGGAATTGTTCTCGACCGTCTTCGTCTACCACGAGCGCCCGCTGCCGGTCCCCGCCCTCGCCGGGACGCGGGCCGGTGCGCTGCCGTTCGCGGCCGGACCGGCCAAGTGGGACCGGCAGTGGACGATCGCCGCGAGCGCAGACGGCTTCGATTGTGCGATCGAGTCCGACCCCGACCTCCCCGATGAGGCCGACGGCGAGTACCTCGGCGAGCGGTTCTGTGTGCTGCTGCGAGCAGCGCTCGCCGACCCGGTCGCCCCGCTGTCGGGGTTCGATGTTCTGGGCGAACGGGAGCGCGGCGCGATCGAGCGCTTCGAGCGGGGTGCGTACTGTGCGCACGAGGAGACGATCTGCACCGCCTTCGCGGCGGCCGTGGCCCGCACCCCGCACGCGGCCGCGCTCCGCGCGGGGGGGGCGACGGTCACCTACCGCGCGCTGGACGCGTGGTCCGACCGCGTGGCCCAACGGCTCCAGGAGTGCGGCGTCTCAACCGGCGCGCTGGTCGCGGTCGCGCTACCGCGCTCGGTCGAAACGGTGGTCGCGGCGCTGGCCGCACTGAAGGCCGGGGCCGCCTACGTGCCGCTCGACCCGCGGGACCCGCCGGACCGGCTCCGCGCGCTGCTCGATGCGACCGCCCCGGCGGCCGTCTTCGCTCGGCCCGACGACGGGGCGCTCTTCGGCACGCGACCGGTTCTCGCGGTCGGGCCGAACGACGCGCCCCCAGCGGAGCCGTTCCGCCCGGTAGCGCTCGGCGCGGGGGACCGCGCGTACGTCATGTTTACCTCCGGCTCGACCGGGCGCCCCAAGCCGGTGGAGGTGCCGCACCGCGGGGTCGTGCGGCTGGCCCGCGGCGCGGACTACGTGCCGCTCGGTCCGCCCGCGGCCGTGCTCCACCACTCGCCGGGCAACTTCGACGCCTCCACGCTCGAACTCTGGGGGCCGCTGCTCAACGGCGGCACCGTGGTGCTGCTTCCGCCGGGGCCGCTCGACCTCCTGGAAATGAAACGCGCCGTCGACGAGGGGGGCGTGACCGCGCTGTGGCTGACCGCCGCGCTGTTCCACCTGGCGGTGGACGAGCTGCCGGCGCTGTTCGAGCACCCGCGCCACGTCCTCACCGGCGGGGACGTGGTCTCGGCCGAACACGTCGCGCGCCTGCTGGCCGCGCACCCGGGCCTGACCGTCGTCAACGGCTACGGGCCGACGGAGAACACGACCTTCACCACCTGCCGGGTGGTGACGCGCGCCGACGTGGGGCCGACCGGCCTCGCGCGCCCGGCGGGCATCGGCCGGCCCATCGCCGGGACCGTGGTGCGCGTCCTCGACGCCCGCGGGCGGCGCGCGCCGGTCGGCTCGGTCGGCGAACTGTACTGCGGCGGGGCCGGTCTCGCGCTCGGGTACTACGCGCGCCCGGAGGACACGGCCGAGCGGTTCGTCCCCGACCCGCTCGCGGACGGCGCGCGGGTGTACCGCACCGGCGACCTGGCCCGGTGGGCGCCGGACGGGGCGCTCGACTTCTTGGGGCGGGCCGACCGGCAGGTGAAAATCAACGGCTACCGGATCGAACCGGGCGAGGTGGAGGCCGCGCTGTGCCTGTGCCCGGGCGTTCGACAGGCGGCCGTGACGGACCGCGACGACGGCCGCGCCGAGAAGCGGCTCGTCGCCTACGTCGTGGGCGGCCCCGATCCGCCGACGGCCGACGCCCTGCGGGACTTCGCGCAGCGCAAGTTGCCGGCCCACATGGTTCCCGCGGCCATCGTGTTCCTCGACCGGCTGCCGCTGACGGCCAACGGCAAGCTCGACCGCGACGCCCTTCCCGAGCCGCGTCGCGCCGCTCCACTTGTGACGCCGGCCCCGTTCGGCGTGCCCGCCGATCCCGTGGAAGCGGCGCTGACGGCGATCTGGGGGGAACTGCTCGGATTGGACCGCGTCGGCGCCGACGAGAACTTCTTCGCACTGGGAGGCGACTCGCTCCTCGCCCTGCAACTGGGGCTCCGGATCGAGCGCGCGTTCCGGGTGAAGTTGTCCCTGAGCGCGTTCGTCGAAGCGCCCACGGTCGCGGCACTGGCCGCCCTGATCCGGCAGGACCGGCCGGCCCCTTCGGACACGCTGAGCCCACTCGTTGCGAGCGGCGCGGGGCCGCCGCTGTTCCTGATCACCGGCTTGGGGGGGCACGGGATCAGCCTGTTGCCGCTGGCGGAGCGGTTGGGCGCCGGGCGCCCCGTCTACGCGCTCCAGCCGCCGGGGTTCTACGACCCGGTGGCGCCGCGCTCGACGGTCGCCGCCGTGGCCCGCGCCCTCGTCGCGGCGGCAAAACGGGTCGCCCCCGCGGGCCCGTACTACCTCGGCGGGTACTCGGCCGGTGCGGTCGTGGCCTACGAGATGGCCCGGCAACTGCGCCGCGCCGGCGAACCGGTCGCGCTGCTGGCGATGATCGACAACTACGGTCCGGGGTACCCGCGGATCGCCCCGCGCCTCGTTCGCGTCGCGCTCCGGCTGGCCCGGTTCGCGCGCCGCATCCGCGCCCACGGGTGGCGCGCCGCCGTCCGCGGGCGCCACGCAACGGGGGACCTGTTGGCCGAGGTGCGGCGGGCCGCGCGCGGCGCGAGTGCGTGGTGGCGCGAGGAACTGAAGGCGTACCGGTACGAGCCCCACGACGGCCCGGTCGTGGTGGTCCGGGCGGCCGAGGTGCCGGACTGGCCGGGCGCGGACTTCTCGGACCCGCTGTTCGGCTGGGGCGAACTGGCCCGGGGCGGACTGGCCGTTCACACCGTTCCCAGCTCGCACCTGTCAATTATTAAGCCGCCCAGCGTCGATGTGCTCGCCGCGGCCCTGGCGCCGCACCTGCGAGACACGCCGTCCACCGGGGTCCCGAACCGGACCGGCGCTGAGCCGTTCCACACCGGGCCCCCGGTCGGTGAGCCGCGCGGTGCGCGGGAACTCGTCGTCCGCGATGTGGCCAGCGCGGACGACGCGGTCCGAGAACGGGGCGGAGAAGGAACCGTTGCGCGGGCGAAGCCCTGAACGATTCGCCCGCGTGGGCTTCCAGCGAGCGAAGGTGATTGCGCAGCGAGTAGAATTTCGGCACACGCGCGGCAAGCACGCCGCGGGTGGTGGACATGCTGCTTGTCAAGAAGTAGCATCGGACCGCACCGATCGCTACACCGGCCCCGACCGTCTGATCCGTCTCCGTTGCTCGCGTTTGCTGCGGCCAGCCGGTGGGCGAGTCGTGGCGTTCGGGGACATGCACAATACCGAGAGGTGAGCCATGCACGACGGCGCTGGTCGAGGCCTGTGGGCGGTTCTCATTGGGCTGCTTGTCGCGGTCCTGCCGGCGCCGGCGGTCCGGGCCGCAGACGAGAAGACCGACCCGCGCGTCTATGAGCCCGGAGCGAAGATCGAGGGCAAGACCTACGCGGAGTGGAGCGCGGCGTGGTGGCAGTGGGCACTGGCCGTCAAGAAAGACCGGAACCCGATCTTCGACAAAGATGGCGCGCTCGCGGCAGTGGGCCAGGACGGCCCCGTGTGGTTCCTGGCCGGCAACACGGGCGGGAAGACGAGCCGCACGTGCGTTGTTCCCGCCGGCAAGCCCGTGTTCTTCCCGGTCGTCAACGTGTTCGCGAGCGCGGCGCCGGATACGGCCGACGAGAAGCACCTGCGCGCCGGGGTGAAGGCGTACACGGACGGGGCCGCGGATCTGCGGGCCGACTTGGACGAGAAGCCGATCCCGGGGCTGGATCGGTTCCGTGTCGCGTCGGCCGTGTTTACGTTCACCGGTCCGGACAAGAGGGCGGACGCACCTTTTGAAGAAGCGGTCGGCAAGAACAGGGCGGCCTCCGACGGCTACTGGATCATGCTGAAGCCGTTGCCGGTGGGGAAGCACACGCTCCACTTCAAAGGGAAGGTGAAGCAAGCGGAGGGCACGGAGCCGTTCGACCTGGACGTCACGTATATGTTGACCGTCGCGGAGAAGAAATAGTCGATCACCGCCGAAGCCCGCGCCGCGTTCTCACCCGCCCGGGCTGCCCGGTGACCGGACGATTACGCATGAGAAGCGCGGAGCGAGTCGCCGCTTTTTTCGTTCTCGCCTACCCCGCCTTTCGCAAGCCGGCCGGCGAGTCGGGGGCGTTGTCCGCGACGTGCTTGAGCAGCTTTTCCCACGCGTCGTCGCTGAACGGCGTGTCGCGGGCGATGCGCTGGAGGTCGTTGAGCAGTTCCGCGGCCGATTGATACGGCTGCGCCGCCGCAACTGTGTCGCCCATCGGCGGTTCCGCATCGGCTTCGAGCCGGCGGATGACCGCCCACAGCGACTCGGGAAACGCCTTCGATCGCGCCACCCGCTTCTTGCCCGCCAACTGAGACCACCCGAACGCCACCTGTCCGAACGCCCGCAAGTCGGCCGCGAACGACACCTCGGGCGACGCGCCCGCAGCGCCCGCGAGCCACGGCGGTTCACCGAAGCCCGTCACCTTCAGCACACCGTCGGCGGTGAGGACGAACGCGTCTGATGTGAGTCGGCCGTGAACCAGACCGACGCGGTGGGCCGCGTCGAGCGCGCCGGCGGCCATCGTCGCGAGCCGGACCCAGCAGCCCGGGTGGGCGGCGAACGCCGGCCAGTCGGCGCTAAACAGACCCGTTAACCACTCCTGAAGCACGGCCGGCCGGCCGTTGATCTCCGTGACTTCCACAACTCCGGCGAGGTTCGCGTGCCCCGCGTCGCGGGCGGCCGAGAACCGCTGCCGGAACTCGTCGGGGTGGACCGCGTCGAGCATCTCGGCTTCGCTCAGGTGCCGCAACAGGTAGAACCCGCCGGACTTCTCGCCGGCGCGTTTCGGATCGTGAACGCGGTAAATCGCTTCCTTCGGGGTAACGCGGAGCCGGTCGATGACGCGGAAGCGCCCGAGGACGAGCGCGTCGAGGTTGCCGGCCTCGATGAGCGCGAGCTGGTACAGCGAGATGGCCCCGCTGGCGAGCAGCACCTGTCGGAGCGTCCGGCGCTGCCGGTTGGCTTCCGCCCAGAGCGCCGTGAGCGTCTCGGTATCGACCAGTGCGAGCGAGCGGAGCAGCTCACCGAGTTGGCGGTCACCCGGCTCCAGATCGTCCGGGCCGGCGGGCGCCGGGAGGGGTGCATCCGGACCGGGCGTGTGAAGCCGCGGCAGGGTCGGTTCGTCCTCGCCCGCGGGGGCCGCGGGGTCGGTGCCGGCGTTCGTGCGGGCGAGCTCGCGGAGCTTCTTGCGGTACCACTCGCGCATGTCGGCGAGGTGCCGCTCCATTTCGGTGCGGCGAGCGGTCAGCTCTTCGCGCTCGCGTCGCAGGCGATCGGTCTCCTCCGCGAGCTGGCGCGTGGCGTCGGCGGTGGCGGCCTGTTTGGCGTCGATGCGGGTCTCGCTGGTGGAGAGCAGCCGGCGCATGTCGGCCACGGTCCCCTGCCACTCGACCAGTTGCTGCCGGAACGCGGCGACCGCGAGCCGGTGCTCGTCTTTCGCGCGGTCGAGCGCCTCGTGCTGCTCGCGCAGCCGCTCCGCGTCATGGCGGATCTGGGCGCGGGCCGTTTCCAGATCGGCCCGGCTCGTGCGCGCGAAATCGTTCAGCTCGTTGAGGTGCCCGCGGAGCATCTCGCGGGCGGCGCCGACGCGGTCCAGCGCGAGGTTCGCCTGATCGTCCAGGTCCGGGGCCTGAGCGCGGAGCGCGTCCAGCTCGACCGTGACCTGCTGCCGGAACGCCGCGAGTTCGACGCGCTCGGTCTCGTAAGCCTCGCGGGCCTGCGACAAGCTCTTCCGCTCCGCGGCGACCGCGGCGCCGACGTCCTTCAGCCGCCCGACCTGTCGGGCGAGCGCCTGCTCCTTTTCGGCGTAGTCGGCCGACTGCCGCTCGACCGTCGCCGCACGGGCCTCGAGGTCGGTGCGGCGGGCGGCCTGTTCGTCCTCGGTCTGCTGCCGCAGCGCCTCGACCTCGGCGCGGCCCTCACCGATCGCGGCCCGGTCGGCGGCGAGTTGCCGCGCCATCTCGTCGAGGGCCTTCGCGCGCTTGCCCAGATCCTCCGAGCGGCGGCGCAGCTGTTCCTGGAGCGACTGCCGCGCCTCCTCGGACTGCGACAGCGCCGACTCGCGCTCGCGCACCGCGACGCGGTCGGCCTCGAGCCGGCTTTGCAGATCGAGCGCCTGCGACATGCGGCCCTTGAGCATCCCGGCCTGCTCGGCGAACTCGGCGGTGCGAGCGTCCAGTTGCGTTTCGCGCTCGTTGAGCCGGGCGGCCTCCGCCGCGAGCAGTTCCCGCTGGCGCCGGATCTCCTCCAGCCCGGCGGCCAGCAGCGAGTCGCGTTCGTCGAGGCGCTGGCGCTCCTGAGCGGCGTCCGCCTGAACCGCACTCAGTGCGGCCCGCACCTCCTCCGCTTCCTGAATACGCTTCCGCAGTTCGGACTGCGCCTCGTCCTCGCGGACGCGGGCCGCGGCCAGTTGCCACGCCTCGCGCTCCATGTCCTGTCGGCTGCGGTCGAGTTTCGCCCGGAACACCGCGACCACGGCCTGCTGGCTCTCGATCTGCCCCGCGCGTTCGGCCTGGAGCGCGAACCGCTCGTCGAGTTCGGCCTTCTGCCGGTCCAGCCGCTCGGCCTCGGCGCGGAGCCGCTCCTGCTCCGCGGTCACGAGCCGGACCGTCTCCTCCCACTCGCCGGTGTCGCGTTTCAGTTGCTCCAGGCGGACGTCCACTTCCTGCGTGCGAGCGGCGATCTCGCGCTCGGCCGAATCGGTGGCCGCCGCGCGGCGCTCCAGGAGCGCGAATTCGTCCTGAAACCGGGCGCGGTCCGACTCGAACGCATCGCGGGCCGCGTCGAGCCGCTCCTCACGGCGCACCACTTCGGCGTCGCGGGCCGTCAGGTCCGCTTCCCACGTGTTGAGCCGAGCCGATTCGGCCACGCGCCCGGCCTCGAAGGTGGCCCGTGCCTTCTCGAAAATGTCACGATCGGCCGCGAAGAGCTCCCGCTGCCGGGCGAGTTCCTGGGCCTGCGCCGCGGTCCGCGCCTGCTCGTCGCGGACCTCCTGTTGTACCGGCTCCCAGGCCGCCCGCTCGGCCTGGAGCTCTTCGCTCTGCCGGACGATTTCCGCACGGTACCGGTTACATTCGTCCAGCCACTGTTGCCGCAAACCAACAATTTCGGCCCGGGCGCGGCCGAGTTCCGTCGAACTCGTGACGGCGTCCACCGCCCGACGGTCGGAGAGCTCCTGGTCGAGGGCGCGGCTGCGCTCGTGCCACCGAGCGCGGTCCGCTTCGAGTTCTTCGGCCAGAGCGTCGAGCGCGCGCCGGCGGCGGATCAGGTCCGCGTCCTCGGCCGCCCACGCGGCGCGGCGGTCGGCGTCCTCCGCGTCGAGCGCCCGCTTTCGTTCCGCGAGCTGCCGGTGTTCGTCGGACGGGGTGGCGGCCGTGACCGGTTCCGGGGGCAGATCGGGCACCAGTTCGGCCGTCGGCACCTCTTCTTCGAGAGAGATGAAGCGCGGGGTGATGTAAACCGGTCTGGGTTCGGGCACGGCCGGGCGCGGCGCGACCGGCTGCACGACCGGCTGTACAGACACGGTCGGAATCCGGGCGCTCGTTGCGGCCGGGGCGGATTGGATTTGGACGGTGAGCGTCAGCCCGGCGAGTTCCAGAACGTCGCCGTCGCGAACCGGTGTTACCGTGCCGGCCGGCAGCGGGGCGCCGCTCAGGGTGACCGGAAGGCCCGCGGTCACGCGACGGACGCGGACGCCGTCCGGTTTCCGGGTGAGCTGCACGCCGACCGGGGGCGCCCCGTTGGCCGTCAGCCGCAGGTTGCAAGCTCCGGCCGCGCCAATGAGGAACTCACCGCCGCTGAAGTCGTACCCGACCGTGCGCCCGGCACCGGTGCGCACTTCGAGCCGGACTCGGGGGAGTTCGGGCCGGTCGCCGGGCGGGCTCGGTGTCGGCAGCGGGGCCATCATGGCGAAAGTTCCATCCGCTCCCGGAACGTTCCGGGTGTGCGTCCGTGCGTGTGGTCATGGCGCTGTCGCAGATTGGAACGCATTCCGCTCGCGGACACAAGCCGAAGTGCGCGAACCCGGCGGCGAACCGTTGCGCGTGCTTGACCGTACTTGTTGCTGCACCTAGCGTGATACCACTCTCGCACTTGCGCCGCCAGCTATTCAGTTATGAGGTCGTCGTGAAGCTGTCCGCACCGCCGCCTCCCCCGCCCCTGCCGCCCGAAGGTTCGCCCCCGGCGCCCCCGCCGCCCGAATCCGCGGGCGCGCCCGCGGCTCCGGACGTGCCGACGCCGACCCCGCCCTCTCCTCCGCCCGCACCAAAACCGCTGACGTGGCCGGAATGGTACTCCGGAATGGACGCGGCGCTGACGGGCCTCGTCGTCCTGTTCGCATTTGCCGCCGCATCGTTCGTCGCCCGGAACTCGGACGTGTGGCTCCACCTCGCGACCGGCAAGCGGCTCCTCACGGGCCAATACGTGCCCGGCAGCGACCCGTTCAGCTACTCCGGCGCGGACCGGCCGTGGGTCAACCACAGTTGGCTCGTGGACGCGGCGTCTTATTTGCTGTACGGCGAGCAGGGCAAGGTACTTGTGATCGCGAAAGCGCTCGTCGCCGCCCTCGCGTTCGGCGTGGTGATTGCCATCCGGCGGTCCCGATTCGCGCTGTGGCCGTGGGCCGCGGTGGCCGGCGTCGCGGTTCTGGCCTCGGCCCCGTACCTCTTCCTCCGGCCGAGCGTCGTCTCGGTGCTCTTTCTGGCGGTCACCCTGTTCCTCTTGTTCCGCACGAACCACCGACCGAACTCGTGGCGGTTCCCCGGTGCCATCGGCGTCACGTTCTGGCTCTGGGCCAACTCGGACGTGTGGTTCTTCATCGGGCCGATGGCCCTCGCGCTCTTGATTATCGGTGACCTCATCCAGACGAACCTGCTGGACGGCCCGGGTCGCCCGGAGCCCGCCGGAGCCGAAGACCCGCTCGGCCGCGTGCCGGACACGCGGACGCTCGCCAAGGCGCTCGGGGTCGGTGTGCTCGCGTGCATGCTGAACCCGCACCACGTCCGCGTGTGGGAGCTCCCGTTCGAACTGGTCGGCGCCCCCGGCCTCGACGGCGACGTGCGGTTCCGGCAACTGCTAATGTCCCCGACCAACCCCGACTTCGTCAACAACCCCGGGTACGGGCAGAACGCCAACGGGCTGGCTTATGCGGTCCTGGTTTTGGCCGGAGCAGCGGTCCTCGGCTTCGGGCCGGGCCGCGTCCGGATCGGGAACATCGCCCTCTGGATCGGGTTCGCCGCGCTCAGCCTGCGGTCGATGTTCGCCATCCCGTTTTTTGCGGTCGTCGCGGTCCCGCTGGTCGCGGGGCAACTCAACGCGTTCTCGGCCCGGGTCGGCGCGGAGAGGTGGGCCGATCCGAAGAGTCGCCCGCTCCTGATCGCCTCTTCCGTCGGGCGGCTCGTGTGCGTCCTGGCCGTGTGCGCCGGCTGCGTCCTGGCGTATCCCGGCTGGGTCCAGCCGGACATCAGTAACCCGGCATACGCGCGGCGGGTCGCCTGGGCCGTCGAGCCCGAACCGGCGCTGGTGCAGGCGGCCGAGCAGTTCCGGCACTGGCGCGAGACGGGGGCCCTGCCCGCTGACGCGCACGGGGTGGTCGCGAGCACGGACCTCGCGAACTACCTCGCCTGGTTCGCCCCACAGGAAAAGGTGCTTATCGACTCGCGGTACAACTTCCACCGGCCCGAACTGGCGGACTACTTCGCGCTCCGCAAGGGGCTGGGGCTCCTCGCGCTCGAGGGCGAACGGCCGAACCCGAAGGACACGGCCGCGGTCCTCACCAAATGGGGCGCCGAGTACCTGGCCGTGTACACGGCCGGCGTCGATGCCGTGTTCACCCGCCTCCGGGCCAACGAAGCCGCCTCGGGCATGTACCGGGACGAGGACAACTGGTCGCCCTGGTACGTGGACGGGCGCACGACCGTGTTCGGCTGGCGGGCGCCGGACGAGCCGGCGAAGCCGACGTTCGCCCGGTTGCGCCTCGACCCGGTCCTCCTCGCGTTCGGGCCGAAAGTGGTGCCGGTGCCGCCCACGGACCTGCAACCGCCCCCGCCGCCACTCGGGTGGGAGGCGGCGTTCGTTCGGCCGGCCCAAATGGCGCCGATCGGGGCCGCCGAATCGCTCGGCTGGACGCGGTTCAAGGAGGGCGCGGCCACCCGCCAGTTCCGGCGCGGGGTGGTCCGCGAAAATGTAACGGCCCCCTTCTTTGTGGTCGGTGTGCCGCCCGTCACCAACTTCTCGATGCACCAGTTCGCGGTGCTGGTTACGATCGCGTCCGGCGCGGTGCGGTTCGAACCCAACGAGGCCACTCCCGCCGGCGCGGCCGCCGCGGCCGACGCGCACGAGATGGCCGCGGTCCCGATCCTGGCCCTCCGGGCGGCCCGCCGGGCGATCGCGGAAAATCCCGACCACCCGGACGCCTACTTCGCACTCGCCCAGGCCCTCAGCGACAAGGACCTGCCGCTGTCCGAGAGCGAGCGGCAGTTGGGCATCGTGACCGCGTACCGCCAGTGCCTCGAGCGCCTGCCGCCGCCCGAGCAGTACAAGCGCGGCCAGTTCGAAACGAGCCCCACCGAAGTGGCGCTCCAGTTGGCGAACGTCTACCTGAACCCGCGCCGGCGCAGGGACCCGAAGACCGGAAAGGAGAAGTTCGTTTTCATCGGGATGCCGCTCGACGTGCCCCCGCTCGCCGAACTGCTCGGGCAATCGGTGTTCGAAGACGCCCAGGGGCGACAGATCCGGGTCATGAGTGCGATGCTCGGTCAAGCGAAGATCCCCTCGACGTTCCGACTGGTCACCGGCGAGATGCCGTACGTGCTGCCCATCGACGCGGCCCGGAAGCTGCTGGAGCGGGCCCTCGCGTACGCGCCGACCGACTTCGCCGGCGAACCCGCGGACCGGGTACAGGAACGGCTCCAGAGCATCGAATCGGTGCTAAAAGAGGTGGAGTCGAGTTTGATCCAGTCCCGGGAGCAGTACGACCAACTCAAGGACCAGGGGCTCCGAACCGCCGTCGAGGTCGCGCGCCGCAACGGGCTGCTCGTTCAGGCCGTGGACCTGCTGGTCGATAAGGAGGCCGATCTCCCGGCGGAATACAAAGAGGGCGTGCCGCAAGCCATGATTCTGCGCGTCGCGATGGAACTCGTGCTGGGGCGGATCGAACGCGCGAACGCGCTGCTCGACGCGCTCGGTACGGCGGAGTGGGACGCGCAGTTCCAGCGCGCGGGACTGGTGGGAGCGTTCCAACGGCTCCGGTACGTCAAGGCGGTGGCGGCGGGCGAGTACAAGGCGGCCGGCGATCTGTGGGAGATACTCGCCGGCGGGGGGATCGGCACACTCGATAACATGCCGCCCCCCGGCCCGACCGTGCCCGAGAAGTACGTCACCTCCACCCTGGGCGCGATACTCGGCAAACAGACGATGCCGGAGGCCCAGAAGGCGCTCAGCGCGCTGCTCCACCCCCCGCTCATTTCGAGCCCGTTCACGCAACCGCTGGCGCTGTTCCAGTTGCGGATCTTGGCGGGCGTCACGGACGAACTCCGGCGACAGATCGTCATCCAGCTCCAAAACGAGGCCGCGTTCTTCTCCCGGCGCGGCATTCTGTCCCTCCTGGAAGGCGACATTCCGTCCGCGCGGCGGCGGTTCCAGCAGTCCACACGGAAGTCCCCGAAGGGCTGGAACCTGCCCGACTTCGTTCAGACAGACGCCCTGCGGTACCTGAAACTGATCGAGTTGGCGGAAAAGAGGGCCGCGCCCTGACGCGGCACCGGAGGAGTTCCATGTCCAATTGGACCGTTGCCGGTGTGCAGATGAACTGCGCGCTCGGCGCCCCGACCGCGAACCGCGCGGCGCTCATCGAGCGGCTGCACCGCGCGGCCGATCGCGGCGCGAAGCTCGTGGTGTTTCCGGAGTGTGTCCTTTCGGGCTACGGGTTCAGCTCGCGCGAGCAGGCCCGTGCCGCCGCGGAGCCGCTGCCCGGCCCCGGTACCGACGCCGTCGCGGCCGCGTGCGCCAAACTCGGCGTGTGGGCCGTGTTCGGCTTGCTCGAAACGGCCGCGGGCGACAAGCTGTACAACGCCTGCGCGCTGGTCGGCCCGACCGGGTTCGTTGTGGGGTACCGGAAGATGCATCTGCCCTGCTTGGGCGCGGACCGCTTCACCGACCCCGGCGACCGGCCGTTCGCGGTCCACGACCTCGGCGGCCTCAAAATCGGGATGAACATCTGCTTCGACGGCAGCTTCCCCGAATCCGCCCGCATTCTGACGCTCCTCGGGGCGGACCTCGTCGTCCTGCCGACCAACTGGGCGACGAACGCCCGCAAGATGGCGGAACTCGTGTCCGCGGCCCGCGGGTGGGAGAACCACATTTACTATCTGGCAGTGAACCGGATCGGCGACGAGAGCGGTTTCCGGTACATCGGTCTGAGTTCCGCCGCCGACTACATGGGCAACGTCATGCACTTCGCCCCCGAGGGCGAGGAGGCGATTTTTACCATTGAGGTGGACCCGCACGCGGCGGCCCAGAAGCGCGTGGTCACGTGTGCCGGTGTGTACGAAATCGACCGCGTGAACTGGCGCCGCCCGGAGCTGTACGGGCCACTCGTCGCGAACCCGAACGCATTCACCGGTCACTTCAACACGTCGCGGAACTGAGCACCGGCCCGGGCGCACCGTGAGCGCGTGGGCTCCGCACGCGGCTTTCCCCGTCCCCTTCTACCCGTTGCGGGTAGAATTGATCGGGGGGACGACTTCATGCGATTCAGCAACCTGGAACAGCGTCGGCCGGCTCCTGTGCCGCCGGGAGCGACCGTTTCGGCGCGCGTCACCCCCCTTCCCCAAGACGACCGAACCGCAACGCGGGACGACACGCTCGCGGTAGAGGCCCCGCTCGAGGTGCGCCTCGGCGACAAGCCGCTGACGGTCCTCATGCGCACGCCGGGCCACGACGAAGAACTGGTGACGGGCTTCCTCTTCAACGAAGGCATCATCGCGGACGCGGACGAACTCATTTCCATCGAGCGGCCGACCGACCTGAGCAGTTCCGAACGCGGGAACGTCGTGGTCGTGCGGCTCATGACCGCACGGCGGCTCCCCTCCGAGCGGTTGTTCTTCAGCACCTCCAGTTGCGGCGTCTGCGGCAAGCGGTCCCTTGCCTCCGTCGAACTCCACGGGGCACCGGTGCGTTCGGGCCTGATGGTCTCGCGCCGCGTTCTGGCCGCCCTCCCCGACCGCTTGCGCGCGGCGCAACCGGTGTTCGCTCGAACCGGCGGGGCCCACGCGTCCGCGCTCTTCACGCCGGCCGGTGATTTGGTCGCCGCGCGTGAGGACGTGGGCCGGCACAACGCGCTCGACAAACTCGTCGGGTGGGCGCTCGCAGAAGGTCGTGTGCCACTCGGGGACGGCCTGTTGCTCGTGTCCGGTCGGTTGAGCTACGAACTGGTTCAGAAGTCCGTCGCGGCCGGCATCCCGTTAATCGCAGCGGTCGGCGCGCCGTCGTCGCTCGCAGTGGCGCTGGCCGAGCAGTTCGGGATCACACTCATCGGGTTCTTGCGGCCCGAAAGTATGAATTGTTACGCGCACGCGTTCCGCGTCACGGAATGACCGCTTTTTCGCTTGCAGGCTCAGGTGCGCCGCATCGGATCTCAGAAGGCTCACAACCTTACTGCGAAATCCCTTCGATCATTTACTTTTCTTTCAATCCATCAAGCAGTGCTTGGATCCCGGCCTTGGCGACCTCGCTGTCCTGTTCCCCGGTACCGCCACCGACGCCGACGGCACCGATCACCTGTCCGTTCACCACGATCGGCACTCCGCCTTTGAGCGTCGTAATCTTGCCGCCGCTGGCCGCCGCCGCGTTCTGCATGCTCAGGCTCAGGAGAACGTCCGGCTCGCCCTTCGCAGGAAGCGTCCCCGTCTCTTGACGGAAGGTCGCGGCGGACACCGCTTTCGTCATAGCGGTGGCGGCGCTCGCCGGCCGTGCGCCGTCCATCCGCGCGAACGCCAGCAGGTGCCCGCCGTCATCAACGACCGCGATGTTACTCTTCAGCCCCATCGCCGCCGCTTTCTTCTTGGCCGCTTCCAGAACTGTTTCGGCGCCGGCCAAGTTTAACTGCACGCGGTTCTGCGTCACCAGCGGCTTCTTGTCCTGCGCCGGGGCCGACGACGCGAACGCGCAGGCGCTCGCGAGAGCGATCGCGATTCGAACGGAAACCATCATGACGTTCCTCGGGATCTCGCTTGAGGTGGGTGCCGACGGTTCATTTGACTCGGCCGTTCACGAACCGGCCAGTGCCGTCAGGTCGGCCCGCAACGTGGCCTCGTTGGTCACGCCCTCGTACCGGCGCACCACCCGTCCGTTACGGAAGATGAGCAGCAGGGGGATGGCCGACACCTCGAATTTCGCGGCCAGTTGTGGGTTGGTCTCGGTGTTGACTTTGCAGACCTTGAAGTCGCGAGCGACCGAAGCCAGTACCGGGTTCATCGCCCGACACGGTCCGCACCACGGGGCCCAGAAGTCGACGAGGACCGGCCCCGGAGCGTCCAGCACCTCGTGCTTAAAGTTGTACTCTTCGTGCAGCATGAAATCACCCTCCGATCTTCTTTAGATCGCAATCGGCCGGTCGTATTCGTTTTGACCGCCCGCCCGGGAAACGCGCCGAACCGTCGGTCAAACGCAAAGGGTTGGAGGCGCTTCACCGCTGGCGGGATTCCGGCCGGACTCAGGGGAATCGAATTCGAGTCCCCTGCACCGAAGTTGCCCCCAGCCGAGCCCGGCACATACGGTTGATCGCCACTGATGCATGAACCCGTCGGCAGCGTCTCATTTTCTGGGAGGGCGAGCCGTTCGAGATCTTCGCCCCAATGTGACGTGACATGCACACCTGTCGAGATCAGAACGCAATTCGGACTGCTTATCACCATGGTGACCAGAAGGGTTTCAACTGACAACTCATTATTGCCCATCTGGTACCCGTACAGGCTCTGCACGGTTCCGCGGTACACAATTTCTCACCGCGGGTGTAAGATGCCGAAAAGAGACTCTGTATTGCCAAAAATCACAGCCGCGCGCCCACGCTCCGGCGGGAAGTTGTTTCAGAATCGCAAGC
>BFBZ01000022.1_pt232 | contig 18616 bp, 18 predicted proteins | sample 1888401 | NCBI WGS metagenome assembly BFBZ01 (sample SAMD00112614, study PRJDB3348) | symbiont metagenome | host: Chara braunii | reverse complement strand
CGATGTGAGGAACGACGACGCGGGCAAGGCGGGCCATGCCGCAAGATAGCGTTGGATGGGCGGCACGTCAATTTAGTGCACTGTCACCGTAATTCCAGACGATGCTCCAAAAACTTTGTCGGGAACGTCAGGCAGCATCGCAGCATCCGACAGTACCACCATTTTTAATGCATCCGGTGATTTCACCGCCACCCTTCCGGCGCCCACATCGAATCGAGGTCGCTGGCTGCATGTCAAATCGATCACGGCGCGGATCGTTAACAGCGCGTCTTCGAACGTTGTTCCGCTCGCCGGCGGAGCAGCAGGCGTAGCGCTGCTGGCGTCCGGGCCGGGCAAGTGGGCAACTCTTCAATCGGACGGGACGAATTGGGTCGTCATGGCAGGCAATTGATATGAGATATTCGGTTCTCTCTCGCTCCGTTTTGATACAGCCGGATTCGCCCGAAGTTGGGGACGAGTATCTTGTTCCCCCGGCCGCAACTGGTGCCGACTGGGGCGGCATGGACAATCGCGTTGGCATCTATCTCGAATCCGGCTGGCATTTTAGGCTGCCGCCGATCGGGTTCTTGCTCTATGTCGAAGACACGAAAGGCTACTGCCATCGAGACGACCGCGGAGCTTGGATCGATGGGCTTGGAAGTATTGTGCTCGGCCCTGGGAGCATTCCAATCACGTCAGTGCTCGGTGCCAACGCCTCTTTTGTAATCAAGGTCGAGAATCAGACGACGAATGCGCCACCGTATTCACCGGTCGCGCCCAGCGCTTATATTATCGGGCCAAGTCCAACGGGGCCTTGGGCAGGGCAAGCCGGCAGACTAGCCATGTGTTTGATCGATGATGAGTTCACGGTCATTTCACCGCAGGAAGGCGACGAGGTCTGGGATAAAGATCTCAACATCAACGTTCGTTTCAACGGAACCGCTTGGGTCTCCTCCGTTGGAGCGGTCATCGGGTTCACACGCGTCTCCACTGCTGCATCAGTGCCGACGGGATTTTTCAGCGGGTCATACTATGGTTATAGCGCAGCCGTTCCCCCGCGGACGACCAACGCAACGCGGATTGATCCGGTCAAGCTAACCGTCACAGCTAAGACGTCAGGTTCGAAACTGCGTTTCAGGTATTCAGCGGGGTATGCGTTTACAATTGATGCCGCTGCGGGGACGACAGGTAGCCCAACGCTTGCCCTTTTCCGGGATAGCGAGGTCAACGCTGTTGAGTGGCGAGCCTTTACATCATTCAACCAGGTCAGCAACGGATTTCAGCCTCTCTCGATCGATCGTGAGTTCATCATCGACGCGATCGATTCGACTCCCCACACATATACGTTGGGCATGACCTACGGTGGCGATGGCGCCGGTGGAAGTGCGCAGGAGTTATGGATGAGCAGCATTCACAAGCGCGACTTCTCCTGCATGGAAATGGTGTCGTAATGACTGGCCCGGTCGATGAGGTCTATCGAGATTTTATGCCGGTCGCCAAGGCCGACATCCGGGCGGACGAAAAATCCGGCCACCGTCGAAACATCGATGACGTATCGACCGTCCGCAGTTCAGATCTCAGCGGTCAGACCGGAGGAATTTATGTAAGATCTCTCCAGATCGCGTTTGATCTGGACACGAGCGACACGACTTCGCCGGATGACGGCACGACGGTACTCGTTGACGCCGCCGGAAATCGATTCAAGGCATTGCCTGATCCTATTCCAAAGTTCGTCCAGGCCGGTTCCGGTGCTGTTCAGCGGACGATGCAGGATAAGGTGAGGGAAATCGTCAGCATCACCGACTTCGGTTGCGTCGGCGATGGCATCACCGACAACTCGGTCAGCTTGCAGCGCGCGATCAATGCAGCAGCGATCTATCGTTTTGCGCTGCTTGTTCCGGTCGGGTACTTCTTCGTCGGCTCAACAATCAACATGCCGACCGGCGTACGTATTTCGATACTCGGCCATGGACGTCAGGCAAGTGTTTTCCTCACCGACTTGAATGCACCTCTATTCCTGTGGAACGTCTTATCGACTATCGAGGGGCGTCTGTTTCAGAATCTCGGGTTCCAAAATACGATCGCGACCGGCGTAACGTTTAGCGCTTCCTGCGTCTTTCGGATCAGCGGCAACGGCACGTCATTTTTCCAGCACAATGAATTCGACAATCTCGAAATAATCAGCTTCGCGTCATTTTTTCAGGTCGACAAGGCGACTCAGACGACCGTGTTCGGCCAGGAAAGTACGGTGGCCTGGAATTCGTTCGATCGTATCAGAATCCATGGGGGCAATAATGACCCATTGATCGGGTGGCAATACACCAAAGGATCCGGGACCGGGAATTCTTACCTGCATTGTAAAGTCGCCGTGACCATCGCGATGGTGCAGGTATCTGGCGTTGGCTGCATCTGCGGGGATATCCGCATAGTTGCCAGCGATGTCGCTGGGCTCGGATCTTTTCACTCGTCCGTGATCCAGATTGGTATAGGCACCACCTACAACCAGCGCTCGCTGTTCGTCGGAGGCCAAATCGATGCGGGCGGCCAGTATCTTGCTGCGCTCGATGCCAGTGGCAACCATGACTATAATAACCTCGTCTATACCGCGAATAACAATGGCGGTGCGGTCGATCTATATTCGACTATGCCGCCAATCCGGAATTCGGTCATTGACGGTATGGATATCGGCCGCTGGCGCATTGGCAACTACAAGATCGTCAACACGACCGGCGCGCAAACCGTCGATCTCTTCAATATCGATATGGGCAATGCCAACAGTCCAGGCTACAACGGTAGCTATATCGAGATGGTCGTGGCAGGAATCGTCGCGGGTTTGGCCGGCGGCGCGATCCTGAAGCGCTTTATGCTGCGATTGAGTGGCGGGGCAGCTACGATCGCGACAATTGAATCCACCGGCAGTCCTGCACCGGGTAGCGGGTTTTTCGACGTAGTTGCGGCTGTGGCTGGATCTGCGGTGAAGCTATCGGTAACATTCAATTCAGCTGGGCCAAACACGAATATCGATGCCCAGATCGAGGTCGTCGCTGGCAGCGTGAGGGTTCAGCGCTTGTAATGACATGATCCTAGTGTATATCGCGCTGGGGATCGGGGGGCCTTGAATGATGAGTCACCGCGAAATGGCAGAGATCGATCGGATCGCCAAGATCTATTCCATCATCGAAACTCGCCTCTCGACGACGCCGGTCGAGGTGCGACAAGCCTTGTTTAACGAAATTGCGACGGAGGTCGGTTTGTATGGCCATTCGCGCTTTCTTGAGGGCAAGAAGGCTGCCGAATCCAGGCTGAACTGAGCGCCTTGCAGAGATGTCGGGCCAGAACGATTGACGCGGCTTCCCGGCCGCGTTCGTTGTCGTGATAGATGTAGTCATACATATTATTGAGCGGCTGGAAATAATCCGTCGCAGGACCAAGCTGTTGTCCTCCGGCGTCGGTGTACCATCTTGTGACGGTCGCAAAGAAAGCCTGATGAGGCGGATCGCGATAGGCTGGATTATCCAGCAACGGCGTCCATACTACGCCGAAGCTGATCTGGTTAGCTTGAGCCCAATCGAAGAAAGCTTTGAGCGCGGGCGGCGCGGCGGCGATCGTCCAAGCAGGAAAGGGAGTGGACGTACGCAGTTTTTCCAGCTGCCACGGGGCCTGGATGTTTGAAAGAATCAAAGTTTCATCGCCGAACTGATCGACGCTCTCCGCTCGCCCTGTCGGATGGGTCCAGGGTATTGCCAGTCGCGCCTGTTCCTGGATGATGTCTGACGGGTTCAGTCCATAAATGATGGATACGACGTCGCGGAGTGGAGCTTTGAGCAAGTAGCCGAGATCATATCGGAGTACGAATTCGGACAGCACGTCCGATGTATCGTCACCGTCATAGAGCGACGGTTCGATCGCCAAGACGGCGAAGTCTCCAGGTCTCAGGACTTGTTTGGCGCGATAGAGCAGGTAGGGCAATCCGAGTCCGGCATGGACGCCAAGATTGACGGCCGGCACTCCTGTGATCTCGCTGACGCGCCGACCCATGAAACCATAATGAGCGCCCGATCCGCCGATAATGATCAGTCGTCGTCCGCTCAGCTTCTCGGCCGCATCAATCTTGCGTTGGTAGAGACCTTCGGCCCACGCGGCTTGTATGGATGGGCGCGTCAGCCGGACGAATTCAATCCAGCCGGCTGAGGCCAGCATGACTGTTGCGACGGAGGAGATAACGATGAGAAGCAGGCGCATTATCAAAACTGGAAGTAGATGAAGGTCGATGGCGCGGCGCCGAGCACACCAAACATAGCGGCGAATAACGCCAATCCGATGAGCGAGGCCTGGGCCGCGACACGAGGCAACGCCTTTTCGTACCATGGACGGCGATGAGAATCATCGAGGTGAAGGATTTCGGCGGTGTTCGGGGTGAAAAAGATAATGAGATAGGCTGTGAGCATGGCAACGGCAGCATGCGCGAGTACGGCGAGAGTGAGGCCGCGACCGTCACAACGGATCGTGCCGAACAGCAGGCCGTCGGGTGACGGCAGAAAATACAGGATTTCACCGGGTAGCGACGCAAACGAGCCGCCGGCCATGCCCTGAAAAATGTGGGTCGCTGCCGTGAGGTTTGGCGACCTGAAAATCACCCAACCGATAACAACGGCCGAGAATGTCAGTATGGCGAAAATTGGCCTTAGATAACGATCACTGACGCTCACATTGACGTTGTTGCGCCAGAGATGGTTGATTACGAGATAGCTACCGTGCAGCGCGCCCCACGCGATGAATGTCCAGCCGGCGCCGTGCCATGTGCCGCCGAGCACCATGACAATCAGCAGGTTGAGATACCATCGGGGGCGCGACACTAGGTTGCCGCCGAGCGGGATATAGAGATAGTCTCGCAGGAACGACGAAAGGGTGATGTGCCAACGTCGCCAGAAGTCGATGATGGATGTGGCCTTATAGGGCGATCGAAAGTTGACCGGCAGCAAGATGCCAAACATCAGTCCGAGGCCGATTGCCATATCGGAATAGCCTGAGAAATCGAAATAGAGCTGCGCCGTGTAGCCGAGAGCAGCGATCCATGCCGAGAAGAGTTCGAGCGGCGCAGCCGTTGCTGAGTGATAGAGCGGTTCGATGATTATGCCGAGTGGATCGGCGATCGCGATCTTCTTCACCAGGCCGACCGCGAACACGGGCAGACCTACAAGGATCGTCGCTGCGTTCACCGCGAAGCGCCGATCGAACTGATCCATGATGGCTTGATAGTGGATTAGCGGGCCTGCAATCAGGTGCGGGAAGAACAGCACCGTCGTAATGTAGTTGAGGAAAGGCATACGGCCGACCCGCCGTTGATAGACATCGACGATGAACGCGATCTGCTGGAACGAGTAAAAGGAGATGGCGAGCGGCAGGAGAATCCCCAGATGCTCCCGGCCGATGGTATCGAGAAAGAAATTGGTATATTTGTAGAACGCGAGCGCGGCCAGGTTCAGCCCGATCCCAGCCCATAAGATGCCCAGGCGATACGGCAGGCCCTCAATGGACAGGACCCTGGCAAAGGCGAAGTTGACCAGGATTGAGGCTGAGATGACGGCGAGATCGCTCCAGCGCCAATGCGTGTAAAAGACTGCCGACGCAATGGCCAAGGCGACCATCCCTGCTCGATGGCCGAACATAGCGATCGAAAATGCAACACCCAAAAGCGCCAAAGGTAGGAAAACAAACAGAAAAATAGTCTCGGTGAAAAGCATTGCCCAATTCCCCCCTTTTTGGGTGACCAAACACCAAAAAGAGCAGGCAGGCAAATCTTCAACCGGGTGGTGGCTTTCTGGGCTCTTCCCGCCCCTTCTTTTAGACGTTTCGGGCCTGTTACTGGGGTGACACTTGAAATTGCGCTCGGTGCCATTCGAAATTGCGCGCTACAGGACCGCGGCCTGGAAGACGACTGGTTCGGCTCGCCCTTCATCGTCACCGTCTCGGCGATCTCCGCGCTCGCCTTCGCGCTGATGATCCCGTGGGCACTGAGCCGCCGCAACCCGATCATCGACCTGCGGATGGTGGCGACCCGCCAGTTCGGCGCCTGCTTCCTGGTGATGCTGGCGACCGGCGCGATCCTGCTCGCGACCACGCAATTCCTGCCGCAACTGGTGCAGCAGGATTTCGGCTACACCGCCACCTGGGCCGGCCTCGTGCTCTCGCCGGGCGGCGTGGTGACCATGGTGATGATGTTCGTGGTCGGCCGGCTGGCGGCCAAGGTGCAGCCGAAATACCTGATCGTCGCCGGCGCCGCGGTCATCGCGTTCTCAATGTACACCATGACCAATGTCTATGGCGATCTCGGCTTCTGGTTCATGGCACGCTCGCGCATGCTGCTCGGCGTCGGGCTGCCGCTGATCTTCGTGCCGATCATGGCCGCATCCTATGACGGCATCGCCCCCTCCAAGACCGACCAGGCCTCCGCCCTGATCAATGCCGCGCGCAACACCGGAGGCTCGATCGGCGTCTCGATCGTCTCCAACGTGCTGACGCACCGCGAGCAGTTCCACCAGAGCCGGCTGGTCGAGCAGGTGATCCCGTCGAGCACGACCTACCAGGACACGCTGCAGCAGATCACGACCTATTTCACGGCCCAGGGAAGCTCGCTGGCGCAGGCCCATGATCAGGCCATTCAGTGGATCGGACAACAGGTGCAGGCGCAGGCCTCGTACCTCGCCTACATGGACGCGTTCTGGGTTCTGATGCTGATCTCGCTGTCCGCCGTCCCGCTCGCGCTTGCCCTGCGCAAGGTCAAACTCGGCGGCGCCGTTCCCATGGGCCATTGAGGCGCAACGGGGTGCGTGTCGCCGAATGGGAGAGCACGACGGCCCGCGGAATCACTAGAGCATGATGAGATAAGGTTCGCTCAATGTAATCCATCATCCTGAGGTGCGTAGCAACCGGCTATGCCGGTTGCGTTCTTACTAAGACGCAAATCGGGTAGACCCGACTTGCGATGCGCAGCGCGGCCCTCGAAGGACGACGGCCTGTGCGTTAGATGCCGTGGCCGTCGTCCTTCGAGGCTCGCCTTCGGCTCGCACCTCAGGATGACGGAGTTGATTCAACCTCAATTCATCCCGCTCTAGTGGTAAGGTGACAAGGCAGGAAAGCTGACACCTCTCACCGACGTCGGATCGACGCTGTAGCTCCAGCTGGCTTCCTGTCCACCGCCGTCCAGCACAAGCTGCGTGACGTTGGCGCCGACAACGACATTCGTTCCGAAACTGTGGATGCCGGACAGCCGAAATACCGAGCTCCGCCCGGACGAGATGCACAGGCCCTGACCATAGGGCTGACCGCCGCCGATCGCCCCCTGCATCGTGATCTGGTAGGGCTCCTGAGCCGGAGACGGCGCGCTCATCCGGAAGGCGCAATACCCACTCCCGGCATCGATCAGCTCGACGTCGGTCAGCCGGATATTGTTGACCGACCCGCCCATCACGGGATCGCCGATGGCCAGCAGATCGCCTTGCGAGGCGCCGAACACCTTCTGCTGCAGGCCTTCGATCCGCAGCGCTTCGAACGTGATGTTGCGCACGCCGGAGCTGCCGTTGTTGCGGATCACGAGACCGGGACCGACCGCGCCGTAGATGTCGACCTGCGACAGGCGGATCTCGTTGGTCGCATCGGACTCCGCCGTGCCCTGCGAATTGAACTCGATCACCGGCACACCGGGCGCCCCGTCATTGAAGAACCTGAGAGACGTGAAATGCGATTCACGCATATAGGCCTGCGGCTTGGCCCTGGCGACGCCGGAGTAGAGCACCCTGCCATGGAGATCGTTGACCGTGACGTCCGACATGTAGACATTGTCGTTGCGGTCATAGAAGACAAAAGCGTTCTGCTGGGCCTGGCCGGTCCGGTCGCCACGGATCTGCAGGCCGACGACCGTCGGCCCCGGCGTCGTCGCGGCCCAAGCCTCGGACCAGGCGAACAGATCGCCGGTGAATCTGGCGTCGATGCTGAGGATGGACTGGGCCGACCCATCACCCGCGATGCAACCGGCAAGCGCAAAGGGCGGCGGCGGCGTCACGATACGGTAAATTCCCGCGGGAATGTAGACGCAAGCCGGCTTGCCGGCCTCGGTATAACGATTCGCCGCCGTCACGACATTGGCGAGCGCGGCCGAGTCATCCTGGACCCCGGCTTGATCCACCGGTCCGAAATCGAGGATGTTCAGACGATAAGGATCGCGGGATTCTCTTGGGACCTGGGCAGCATCGGCATCACCCGACATCCAGACCGAACCGACCAGCGACACCAGCAGCACCATCCACTTGCGCACAATCAGCTCCTTCAATCCCGAAAGCCGCGCCGGGCGGCAACAGCAGTTCAAGAGGATCACGACACGGACCAGCTAGGATGGTTGGCGCGTCGGAGCGAGAACGCTCAAATGTGATGGTCGTCGATAAACGTTCCATCGACCAGCCCGCCCCTGCCATTCGGGGATCTCCGGTTTCCGCTACGCGCGCTCAGGATAAAAGTTCATTTCTGAACCACAGATGACCAATGTCCATGGCGATCTCGACCTCTGATTCATGGCGCGCTCGCGCATGCTGCTCGGCGTCGGGCTGCCGCGGATCTTTCTGATGCTGATCTCACTCTCCGCCGTTCCGCTCGCGCTTGCCCCGCGCAAGGTCAAACTCGGCGGCGCCGTCCACATGGGCCATTGAGGCCAATCGCGCAGATCCATTCGAAAGCAGCGATCACTCGGCCGGCGCGGCGACCGGCGCGGCGGGGCCGGCCCTGTGGCCGCTGACCTGCGCGCCGGCGCGTGAATCCATGGCGCCGCTCACCAGCGGCGCGAACAGGGACACCACCGCGACGGCGAGGAAAGCGACGGAAAAATCCATCAGCTGCGGCTGCTCGTGTCCGAAAAACCTTGTGGAGCTCGCCAGCGCCGCCGCTGAGAAGGCAATGCCGAGCGCCAGCGAGAGCTGCTGGAACGTGGTGTAGAAACTTGTCGCCGCGCTCATCCGCTCGCTGCGCACATCCGCATAGGCGATTGTATTGTAGGAAATGAACTGCAACGATTGGCAAAAACCCTGCACGAACAGCAAGGCATAGATCGCCGCCAGCGGCCAGCTCGGCCGTAGCGCCGCGCACCCTCCCAGCAGCAGCGTGGCGGCAAGGCCGACCCAGACCAGCACGTTCTTGAAACCGAGCCGGCGCAAGAACCAGGGCGCCATGACCCGCATGAACAGCGAGCCGCCCGAGCTCACAAAAGTAATAAGGCCGCTCTGGGCGGCCGAGACACCGAAGCCGAGCTGCAGCATCATGGGCAAGAGAAACGGCATGGCGCCGACCGAGATCCGCGAGAGCGTCCCGCTGACGACCGACAGCCGGAACGTGGCGACCTGCATCAGCTGGAAATCGAGCACCGGGGCGCGATGGCGCCTCGCATGGCGCCAATAGACGAGCGCCGAAGCAACGCCGAGGGCCAGCAACACGCCCGCGGTGGCCAGGGAGCCGACACCGCGGCCGATCATTTCAAAGCAGGTCATCAGACAGACGAGCGCGACACCCGACAGGATGATTCCGCCGAAATCGAAGCTGGTGCGTTCGGGTTCGCGAAACTCCTCGATGTAGCGGCCGGCAAGGGCGATCCCCAGCAAGCCGATGGGCACATTGATATAGAAAATCCAGTGCCAGCTCAGATAGGTGGTGATGAAACCACCGACCGGCGGCCCCAGGATCGGGCCGAGTGTCGCCGGCACCAGCAGCCATGCCATCGCGGTGACGAGCTCGCTTTTCGGCACGGCGCGGAGCAGCACGAGGCGGCCGACCGGCATCATCAGCGCGCCGCCGATGCCCTGGACGATGCGCGCGGCGACCAGAAACATCAGCGACGGGGCGCAGGCGCACAGGATCGAGCCGAGGGTGAAGATCGCCAAGGCGACCTGGAATACGGTTCGGGAGCCGAACCGATCGGCCACCTTGCCGCTTGCGGGGATCAGCACGGCGAGACTCAGCAGATAAGCCGTCAGTGCCACATTCATGTGCAGGGGATCGACATGAAACGAGCGCGACATCGTCGGCAGCGCCGTGGCGAGCACGGTCCCATCGAGCTGCTCCATGAACATCGCGCTCGCGATGATCAGCGCGACCGTGCGCGGGCTGCGTCGGCGCGGCGGAACGGCAGAAACACCCAATGATGACGGAGAGATCGACGAAGCGGACATTTGCGGCTTTATGTGCATCCACGCCGCGACTTGGAAAGCACCAATTGCTCATGGCCGATTTGCGAGGGGGGCGGGTCTTGTCGCACAAATGTGCAACTGTTGCTACGCCGGACAGGCCGTCTCGACGATTGAACGCGCGGACGCGTTGTCGGAGCTGGTGCACGTGACCATCGTACGGCGAGGATCGAGTGCCAGCGGCGCAGGCCTCGGCATCGACGGCAGCGGGACGGCCGATCGAAAATCCGGTGTCGGCGGCAGCCTTCCCACCAACGGCCAGGATGCCTCTGGCGCGTTTTTCATTTAAAATCAAAGGCTTCGCGACCGAACCCGGACAGACCCCGGTCCCCGGGGGGCCGACACATCTCACAAAAAAATGGTCAATAGCCAGAAATAGCCAGTGGTCAGCCCCCCGCTGCATGTTCAAATATCAATGGTTTGACAGCGGGTTAGAACGAAATGTCCGGTAGGCCATGGCCGGACAGAGCATCCGCGGACCGGCAGGGTCAATTCTCGACGTTGCGCAGCAACTGCTTTGCGAACGCGATGACCTTGAACCGATCGTCTGCGGAAGGGAGCCGGACGAAGACATGCATGAGTTCCAGCCCCTCCGCAGCCAGCGTCGCATCCGGATCGGATGCGCGCGCATGATCGGTCCGGGAGAAGGATGCCACGTCATTCCGCTTGTCAAACGCCATAAACAGTCCTCGGTGGTGAAGAATGCACACGCGCAAAGAACTTAGAGAACTTGGCACTCGCATAGACTCGACGATGGAGCTTGCAGAAAAGCTCGACCAGAAGATGGCAGTCTACCTGCTTTCGATGGCCAGTCTCGAGATCTCGCAGACGATCGAAACCATCCAGCAACGCACGAACGGCAAGCGGATGGACAACTGACGCGGTCCGCATCACACCATGATGCGGACGCGACGCACGACACAGAAAGCCCCGGGTCGCACCGGGGCTTTTCATTTTCAGATCCGACTCCTCCGAACCGATCACACCAGCCTCCGTGTCAGAGCTGTTTCCGTTCCGATAGAATCGGAACGGAAACAAGCTCTGCTTGTTGTTTTGACGCGTTTTCTCCGCGCAAACGCTTCGCGTTTGTCGCGGGGGAACCGGTATCCACTTCGTTGGAAAACGCTTTAGTGCGGCCGCGCGCCGGCGGCGATCAGCGCCCTCACCTCGGTCTTGATCCGGTCCGACAACTCGCGGTCCTCGAACGCATGGGGCGGCACGGCGATATCGGCCATCAGCCGGGCCGGCGCGCCGAACACCAGGATGCGGTTGGCGAGGAAAATCGCCTCATCGATGCTGTGGGTCACGATCAGGAAGGTGGTGGACTGCGCTTGCGCCAGGGTCTTGAAGTCCTGGCGCAACCGCGATGCGGTGACATCGTCGAGCGCGCTGAAAGCCTCGTCGAGCAGCACCAGTTCGGGACCGGGGGCGAACGCACGCGCGATGTTGACCCGCTGGCGCATGCCGCCCGACAGTTCCCGCGGCAACGCGTTCTTGAAGCCGGACAGGCCCACGGCATCGAGCCACTGCGCGGCCTGCGCCCGCCGCTTGGTCTCGCCCACGCCCTGGATCTGCAGTCCGAACGCCGCATTGTCGGTGGCGGAGAGCCACGGCAGCAGCCGGTCCTCCTGGAAGATGCGGGTGATGTGGCCTTTCTTCTCGCGCACGAAGTTCTGCACCGGGCGGCCGTCGATCCGGATCTGGCCGGCGTCAAGCTGCTTCAGCCCGAGCAGGCAGTCGAGCAGCACGGATTTTCCGGCGCCGGTCGGCCCCACGATCGCGACGTATTCGCCGGACCGCACCGAGAAGCTGAGGTCGGCGATCGCCGCCACCTCGCTGCCGCTGGCCTGGCGAAAGCTCTTGCGGGCGCGCTCCACCAGCAGCTTTGGCGCCTCGGTCTGCGTTGCGGGCGATGCAATGGTCACCGGAGGCTCTCCTCAATCATGGCCGTGACTTTCACCGCGCCAGCGCAGCGTGATCCGCTCGGCGTATTCGATGGCCTGGGTCATGAGCAGCGCCATCAGCACCAGGATGATGGTCCAGGCCAGCACGGTCGCCATGTCGAACACGTTCTTGGCGAGATCGAGCTCCTTGCCGATGCCGAGCGGCGCGCCGACGAGTTCGGCGACGATGACGGTGCGCACCGCGTTGCCGACATTGAGCTTGGCGGCGGTGAAGGCGGAGGCCTTGACATAGGGCCACAGCAGCAGGCGCACATGCTGGATCGGATTGGCGCCGAACGCCAGCACCATGTCGGTGAGCTTGCGATCGATGCTCCGCACGCCATCATAAACGCAATAGATCGTCACCGGGGTGCACAGCACCACCAGCACGAAGCCGATGCGAAGCTCCGTGCTGGAGAACCAGATGATGACGATGATCACCCAGTTGAGCGCCGGCACCCCCATGATGAACTTCACGATCGGCCGCAGGAACTCATCGGCACTGGACGACAGCCCCATGACCAGACCGATCGGAATGCCGATCACAAGCGAGGCCGCGACGGCCAACACCAGGCGAGCCCATGTGACGAGCCCCTGGGACAACAGGTCCCAGGTGGTCAGGATGGTCCATAAGCTCTTGGCGACACTGCCGAGGCCCGGGAACAGGTACGGCTTGGTGTAGAACGAGGCGACCTGCCACAGCGCGGCGATCACCAGAAACGGCAGCACGCTGCGCACGACACGGCCAACGACACCACGGCCGCGGCGCGGCGCCGCCGCCTCGCCGTCCAGAGCGATGCTGGACAGAGTTGCGTCGTCCACGGGCGTCGGGGTTGTTGCGCCGGCCACGATCAGCCCTTCCACTGGTGGTAGATGCCGTCATCGGGAAGGTCGTTGAGGAAGCCGACCTCCTTGAAGCCGGCGAACAGCGCGTCGAGATTGGCCTTCTGCGCCACCGCCGGCTGAACGTCGAACTGCGTGATGCCGAGCGTGCGGCTGAGGCCGAGCGCCTCGCGCGACACATGCGTGAACTCGGCGATCATCTTGTCGGCTTCATCGGTGCTCTGATTGTAGAACTCCGCCGCCTGCTGCCACATCTTCATCGTGGCCGCCGCCCGCTTCGGATCCGCATCGATCCAGTCCTGGCGGGCGTAGGCGCCGAGATACCACACCGGCGCGGTCGGCTTCATCTTGAGATGCTCGCGGATGCCGTTGTTCATGTTGCCGACCAGATGATAGCCCTGCGTCAGCAGGCTCGACAGTGCGGGATCGAACAGCAGGCCGGCATCGGCCTTCTCAGCGAGCAACTGGGTCTGCACGGCGGATGGCGGCGAATTGATCACGTTCAGGTTCTTGCGCGGATCCAGCCCATTCTGTTTCAGAAACAGAACGGCCATGCCGTAGAAGCCCGAGCTGGTGGTGGCGGCGACCGTTTTGCCTTCGAGATCCCTCGCCTTGCTGATGGCCGGATCCTTGGCAATGAAACCATGATTGGCGGTCGAGATGGTGAACAGCAGCTTCAACGGCACGCCGCGGACATAGAAGTTCGCGCAATTGTAGATCGCGCCGAAGATGTGGCTGGTGCGCGCGGCCGCGAGATCAGAATAAAGCGTCGACGGATCGCTGTAGAGATTGATATCGAAGTCGAGTCCGTTCTTCTTGTCGAGCTCGAGCTTGCGGATGATAGGGACCAGGAATGATCCGTTCGACGGCGGCGCGAGACCGCCGGCGCCGGACTTGTTGACCTGCGCCGAGGCCGAGCGCGATCCCAGCAAGCCCCCGGCGAACGCCGCGGCGCCAACGCCGAGCGCCCCGGTGAAGGTCCTGCGGGATAAATTATTGGCGGGCATCCACTCTCCTCACTCTCTCATCCGATGTTCAGCGAAACAATGCGCCAAAGCGCGGTCAAGCCGATTAAATGCTCACTCCGTGCTGTCCATTTGATCGTCCGGCACGGACCATGACATTGCAGAGTTCCATCATGCCGCATGCAGCGCGGCGGCACGCGCGAGCGAGTCGAGCATGGCGATCCGGCGCAGCAGCGCCCGGCCCTTGTCGTGGTCGGCGGCCGCGGCCCGGATTTCGTCGCGGAAGCGAGCCCGGTCAGCCTCGTCCTTCGCTTCCAGGTTTTTCTTGTTGCGGATGGTGTCGCCCTGGATGGCCTGCAGTGTCACCGCGCGCCGCTGCACGTCGTAGTCGGCAAGCTGTCGTTCCCCGGCCTTGCCGCCGATCACGGGCCCCAGCTTGGACGTCAGGTTGAGGGCATCATGAATGCCGCCATTCATGCCCATTCCACCGAGCGGATTGTTGATATGGGCGGCATCGCCGACCAAGAACGTGCGCCCCTTCCGGAACTGCGCCGCCACGCGCTGGTGAACGCGATAGAGCGTGGTGTGCTGGATCGTGCAGGCGACATCGGCGGGAACAACCCGGCGAATGGACTCCTGCACATAACCCTCCGAAAGCGCGTCGGCGTCGGCCATCTCGGTGGGCACCGGCATCATGACGCGCCAGGCGCCGATGATGCGCAACAGGAAATACCAGCGCACGGGATCGGCCACATAGCTCACGGGAGACACGCCCGGCCGCAGCGCGGTGAAATCGACCGGCGTAGTCATCACCAGGAAGCGCTCTGGCCAGGTGAAGCCCTCGAAATCGATGTCCTGCGCTCGCCTGACGATGCTGTTCGCGCCATCGGCCCCGATCAGCCAGTCGCATGTGAGCTCGCGCACCGCACCGTTCTGCGACACCGCCACCGTGACCTCATCCCCGGTCTGCGACACGCCGGCCACCTGAGCGTCGAACTCCATCGCAAACAGCGGATGACCGCGCAGCGCATCCATGATGATGCGCGTCAGCTTGAACTGCTCGGCCTGCAGGCGGAACGGATGGCGGGTCAGGTCGGCAATGGCGGAGAAATCGAAGGTTCCGAGCAGACCGTCCTCGGTCGAGCTGTACTGCACCGTCGGCGCTTTCAGCCCCTGCGCGATCAGGGCCTGTGCAAAGCCGAGATCGTCGAGCATGTCGAGGGTCGGCGGATGAAACGTCGACGCGCGCGATTCGCTGCTCAGATCGGACAGCCGCTCCAGCACCAGAACCGGAATGCCCTGCTGCACCAGGCTCGCGGCCGCCACCATGCCGACCGGCCCCGCGCCTGCGACGATGACGGGATGCTTCGCACTGCTCATATCCTGTCTCTTATACACATCTAGATGTGTATAAGAGACAGGCTCATATCAGTCCTCAAGTGAATTCAGTTCGGGACGCGTTGCACGGCCGTCGGACACTGCGCATCGAATGCCGCACGGCCCCGCGTGCCGCCTCCAATCGCGCCCGGCGGAACGGAACACTCAGGCCGGATCGTAGTAGTGGATTTCAAGCAGCAGGCATCCGCCGCGCGACTTGAACGGTCCGTGCCAGGCGCCCGGCGGCCGCACCGCATAGGTGTGCCCCGCAAACGGCGTGCCACCCTCGCCGTTCTCGTCGTTGCCCACCGTCAGATCTCCGGACACCAGGAACACCTCTTCCCAGAAATCGTGCACAATCGGTTTGGTGGTATGGAGACCCGCCGGGAACTTCAAAAGACGCGTGCGGCTGCCGCGCTTGTTGACGGTATCCAGCGAGCCGGACAGGATTTTCTCCAGCGCTCCCGACTGCGGATCGTAACCGTCCGGCAGTTGCCAGCCGCGCTCCATGTCCACCGTATGGAATTCGTCATGCAGCTTGTTGACGGCCATCACGTTCCCTTTTGAATTTCAGACACTTTGAATTTCAGACACCACGCAGCGCCGGTCACGACATGACTGCACGCGCGGCTGATGTGGCCTCATTCTATGGTGCCTTGTGGACAGGGCCGCAAACGATATATTCTGGAGACATCTTGAGTTTTTGGAATGAACTCCATGCGGCGGAAACTGCCGAGCATCAGTGCCCTGACGGCCTTCAATGCCGCGGCCCGTCATCTGAGCATCACGCGCGCCGCCGACGAGCTGTCGCTGACCGAGAGCGCGGTATCGCGCCAGATCTCATTGCTCGAAGAACAGCTCGGCGTGCGGCTGTTTCATCGCATCAAGAAGCGCATCACGCTGACGCGCGCGGGCGCCGCCTATCGTGCCCGCGTCGTGCAGATCCTCGAACGCATCGAGCACGACACCATGGAGGTGATGGGCTACGAAGCCGACGGCTCCGTGCTCGAGGTGGCGGCGCTCCCCACCGTGGGCGCGGAATGGCTGATCCCGCGGCTGCCGGACTTCTACGCGCGCCATCCCGGCGTCACCGTGCATGTCAGCGCGCGCAACTCGCGTTTCTTCTTCAGCGAGAACGTGCTCGACGGCGCCCTGTATTTCGGCCAGCCGGACTGGCCGGGCGCGCGCGCCGATTATCTGTTCAACGAGGTGCTGTTTCCGGTCGGCAGCCCGTCCCTGTTCGGCAAACGTCCGCGCGTCAGCGCCAGGGAGATCGCACGCCACCGCCTGCTGCACCTGGTGACGCGGCCGGAGGCGTGGCGGCGCTGGTGCCATGAAGCCGATGTCGCCGACGTCAATGTCATGCGCGGGCCGCGCTTCGACATCCAGTCGATGCTGATCAGCGCGGCCTGCTCGGGGCTCGGCGTCGCGCTGATGCCGCGCTTCCTGATCGCGGACCAGCTCCGCTCGGGCGAGCTGAAGATTCTTTCCAACCTGTCGGTGCTGAGCGAGGGGTCCTACTATTTCGCCTATCCGGAAGAGAAGACGGCGGATCCGCTGTTGGCCGTGTTCAGGACCTGGCTGCGGAGCGAGGCCGAAACGTTCCACCGCGCCATGACGCTGCCGGGTGCGGGCCGCAGCGCGGCGAAGTAGGAAACCGTTTGAAAACGGGGTGGCGGCTTGAGGCCTCGATGATTCAAGCTTCTGATGTGGACAGCAGCGACGCGGGCCAGGATGGCCGCCGGTGTCGGGGGCATCTCAAGCGTCCGTTGTTAGAGCGTTTTCCTGCGAAGTGGATACCGGTTCCCCCGCGACAAACGCGAAGCGTTTGCGCGGCGACAACGCGTCAAAACAAGAATCTAGAGCCCCGTTCCGATTCTATCGGAACCGAAAAGGCTCTAGAACCGGCAACACCTTGGAGATTGGAAACATGGCGCTCAAGCGGATGGACAACGTCGGAATCGTCGTCGAAGACCTCGGAGGAACGATTGATTTCTTTCGCGAACTCGGCCTCGAGCTCGAAGGCCGGGGCACGATCGAAGGAGAATGGGCCGGACGTGTCACTGGACTGGGCAATCAGCATGTCGAGATTGCCATGATGCGCACACCGGACGGCCATAGCCGGCTCGAGCTCTCCCGCTTCCTCACGCCGCCTGTCGTCGCAGATCACCGGAACGCTCCGGTCAACGCCCTGGGCTACCTCCGCGTCATGTTCGCCGTGGACGACATCGACGAGACGCTTGAAAGGCTCCGCACGCGCGGCGCGCAGCTCGTAGGCGAAGTGGTCCAGTATAAAGACGCGTATCGGCTCTGCTACATCCGTGGGCCTGAAGGGCTTCTGATCGGACTCGCCCAAGAACTCAGCTGAGCGCAGTGCGAAGACAAAGCCATGATCCATGTCGCCGTGGGCGGGCTTCTGCTCCGACGTATCAGCCACTGACGTACTCAGGCGAACACGCCGCACAAGCACCAAAAGAGCCCCGGATCGCTCCGGGGCTTTTCGTTATCAAGATCGTGATGAGTTAGGATTGAATTATGCTGACCGTCATCCTGAGGTGCGAGCCTTGCGGTGCACTTGCACCGCTGGGCGAGCCTCGAAGGATGCTCGGCCGAGGCCGTCGTCCTTCGAGGGCCGTGCTGCGCACGGCCACCTCAGGATGACGGATAACTGATCCTGCTCTATCTCATCCTACCATTATTTCAGTAGCGGTAGTGATCCGACTTGAACGGGCCTTCCGGCTTGACGCCGATGTAGTCGGCCTGGTCCGGGCGCAGCTTGGTCAGCTTCACGCCGATCTTGTTGAGATGCAGCGTCGCCACCTTCTCATCGAGATGCTTGGGCAGCGTGTAGACCTTCTTCTCGTACTTGCCGGGATTGGTCCACAGCTCGATCTGCGCGATGGTCTGGTTGGTGAACGAGGCCGACATCACGAACGAGGGATGGCCCATGGCGTTGCCGAGGTTCACCAGGCGGCCTTCCGACAAGAGGATGATGCGGTTGCCCTTCGGGAATTCGATCTCGTCGACCTGCGGCTTGATATTGGTCCACTTCAGGTTGCGAAGGCCCGAGACCTGGATCTCGTTGTCGAAGTGGCCGATGTTGCAGACGATCGCCCGGTCCTTCATCCCGCGCATGTGGTCGACGGTGATGATGTCCTTGTTGCCGGTCGCGGTGACGTAGATGTCGGCGCGCGGCAGCGCGTCCTCGATGGTGACGACTTCATAGCCTTCCATCGCCGCCTGCAGCGCGCAGATCGGATCGACTTCCGACACCATGACGCGG
>BFBZ01000005.1_pt24 | contig 18621 bp, 19 predicted proteins | sample 1888401 | NCBI WGS metagenome assembly BFBZ01 (sample SAMD00112614, study PRJDB3348) | symbiont metagenome | host: Chara braunii | reverse complement strand
AGCCCGAGCGAGGGTTCATCGAGAAGCAGCAGCCGCGGCGCGCTCATCAGCCCGCGTCCGATCGCCAGCATCTGCTGCTCGCCGCCGCTGAGCATCCAGGCCGGCGACGTCAGGCGCCCCGCGATCTCGGGAAACAGATCCAGCATCAGATCGCGCCGCGCGCGCTGCGTCCGGGCATCGAGGAAGTAGCCCCCGAGCAGGAGATTTTCGGCGACCGTGAGCGAGCCCACGACCTGGCGGCCTTCGGGAACATAGACGATGCCGCGACGGACGCGCTGCCGCGCGGCAAGAGCACCGATCTCGTCGCCCCGGAAGCGCAGTTCCCCCTCGGCCGGCACCAGCCCGGCGATCGCCTTGAGGATCGACGACTTGCCCGCGCCGTTGGCGCCGAGCAGCGCCACCACACCCCGCTCCGGCACGGAGATATCGACATGATCGACGGCAGGCGCGCCGCCGTAACGCACGCAAAGCCCACGCGCCGAGAACAACTCAGTCATCGGCATCGTCTCCCAGATAGACGCGGATGACGTCCGGATGCGCGCGAATCTCGGTGGGCGTTCCGCTGGCGATCATCCGGCCGAAGTTCAGCACATAGATCTGCTCGCAGAGCTCCATGATCAGGTCCATGTCGTGCTCGACGATGAGGAGCACGAGATCGGGTCGCATCAGACGCTTCAGCGCGCGCATCAGATCGCGGGTCTCGACCGCGTTGAGCCCCGCGGCCGGCTCGTCCAGCAGGATCGCCTTCGGCTCGCTGACGATGGCGCGCGCGATTTCAGCCAGCCGCAACGTCCCCGGCGGCAGATCCGATGGCTTGTCATGAGCCGACGACGCGATGCCGAGTTCGCTCAGCGCCGCCATGGCGCAGCGCTCGGCCTCCTGCCGGTCGGCGCGCTGCGCCGGTGTCGGCACGAACGCACTGAACCAGCCCGAACGCCGCTTCAGGGTGAGACCCACGAGAACGTTCTCCAGCAGGGACAGATCGGGGCACATCGCCAGGTTCTGGAAGCTGCGGGCGACGCCGAGCGCTGCCCGTTCCGCCGGACCGAGGCCGTTCAATCGTGTCCCCGCAAAAGTGCTCTCGCCGCGCTGGCCGTGATAGAGCCCGGTGAGACAGTTGAACAGGCTGGTCTTGCCCGCGCCGTTCGGCCCGATCAGGCCGGTGATCACACCGGGCCTCAGCGTCATGGAGATGTCGCTGAGCACCCGAAGCCCGCCAAAAGCCAGCGAGATGTCCTCCGCAATCAACCCCTCCCGGCCGGCCGCCTGCATCATCGCGTCCTCCTGCGGGACAGGAGGCAGCGCACATGGCCGGAATTCGCTGACAGCGTCACCACGACAAGCGCGACGCCGTAGAGGATCGGAACCCAGTCGCCCATCTGGGCGAGGTAGGTCGGCACCAGCGTGATGAACGCGCCGCCGGCAAGCGCGGCCGGCAGCGACAGGCCGTTGAGGCTGACGACCGAGCCGACCAGCAGGAAGACGCCGCTGAAGAAGGTGAAGCTGTTGGGCGAGACGGTCGACGATGCAAATCCCGACAGCGCGCCGGCGGCCGACGCCAGCGCCGCGCTCAGGGTGAAGATCGAGACGCGCGCCCAGCTCCGCGTGATCCCCATCGCTTCGGCCGCCCGGGGCTGGGCCTGCGCCATCAGCAATGCAAGCCCCTGCGCCGACCTGCGAAAATGCGCCAGCGCGAGGCAGATCACGGCCAGCACCGCTAGTGCAACGTAATAGCGCTGCAGCGGCTTCGAGACGCCCGGGATCAGGTCCCGCGCGATATACAGCCCCTCGAAGCCGCCGGTGGACGTCTCGAAGCCGATCAGCAGTTCGGGCAACGCCAGTGCCAGAGCCATCGTCGCGACAGCCAGATAGATCCCCGACAGCCGCCGCGACGGAAATGCAAATGCAAATCCCGCGCCTGCGCCAAGCACAGCCGCAAGCGGCAGGCTCACCGCAATCGACAGGTTCAGCCGGTGCTCGACGATCGCGACCGTATAGGCCCCGAGCGCCACGAAGAAGCTGTGGCCGATCGACACCTCGCCGCCATAGCGCACCAGCATGCTGACGGAGAGCACCGCCAACGCGTTCGCAAAGCACAGCGACAGGCTGTAGAGCAGGAAGCCGCCGGCGAGCAGCGGCAGCAACAGCAGAGCCGCGACCAGGGCGAGCAGCACCACGCGCGCGATGTCGATGTGACTGCCGCGGGCGGACAATCCGGAACCCGGATTGGATCCGGGGTTGGAAACGTGCGCGAGGTCAGACACGGCCACCGATCGCCCTCTCCAGCAGTCCGTTGGGGAAGAAGTTCAACGTCAGCAGGATCACGCCGAGCAGGAAAGTGTTCATGAACTCGGGCGAGACGTAGAACGAGAACAGGTTCATGGCGATGCCGACCAGGATGCCGCCGACCGCGGCACCCGGCAGGCTGGAGAAGCCACCGACCACGGCGGCCGTGAACGCCTGCAACATGAAGGACGGCACCGTCGTCGAGCTCAGGAACGTCGTCGGCACGATGAGCAGCGCCGCCACCAGACCGAGAACGGCGCCGACCAGCCAGGAGAACAGATGAACGGAGCGCAGGTTCAGACCGCAGACCTCGCAAGCGAAGGGATTGGTCGATACTGCGCGGAACGCAACACCCAGCCTGGTGCGCTCGATGATCACGAACAGGCCGGCAATGATCGCAAGCGTGACGGCAAGAACTGCGAGATCGTAGGAGGAGATGCGGATCGGGCCCAGACTGAATCCGAACCGCGGCACCGGCAGGTCGAGATTGACGATGTCGGCGCCAAATACGAGTTGCACGGCGCCTTGCAGGATCAGCCCGATCCCGAGTGTTGCAATGGTGGAGGCCAGATCGGACTTGAACACGATCGGCGCGATCAGCGCATAGCTGACGACGGCAACTGCTGCGGCAATTCCGAGCGCGAGCGCCACCGCGCTGCCCCAGGACAGGTTTAGCAGGCTGCCGCTGGAAAAGCCGTAGACCACGAACGCACCGAGACAGGCCAGATTGCCGTGGGAGAAGTTCACGACGCGCGAACTCTTGAACACCATGACCAGGCCCAGGGCGCCGACGCCATAGAGGCAGCCGGAGATGACGCCGGACCACAACAGCGGCAGGATATCCCTGATGACGCCGGCCATGCTCACGCCTTTGCCTGCCCGCCGTCGAGCGCCCCGCCGCTCTCGATGAATTCGATCACCCCCGGAAAATAGCGGCCCGAAAGACCATGCCGGCAAGCGGCGTCATAGTAGCGGCGCGCAAGCTCCGCAACACCGGGACGCACCCCGGCGTCGGAGGCGAGCTGCAGCACGTAGTCGAGATCCTTGAGCACGTATTCCGGCGGGAATGCCTTCTGCGGAAAATGACGCGGCAGCATCGCCTTGGTGCCGTGGTTGCGAAGCACGAAGCTGTCGCCGGAGCCTTTCGACACTGCGTTCAGCAGCGTTTCCGGCCTGACGCCGGCGCGCTCGCCGACCACCATCATCTCGGCAAGCGCCAGCGTGTTCTCGAACACCAGCGCATTGTTGATCAGCTTGACGACCTGGCCGCAGCCGACCTCGCCGCAATGCGTCACGTCCGAACCGATATGATCGAGCAGCGGCTTGATCCGTGCGAAGACGTGAGCCTCGGCGCCGACCATGATGCTGAGCTCGCCGCGCTGGGCCGCCTCGCGGGTCCGCGCCACCGGCGCATCGGCAAAATCGAAACCGTTGTCCTTCAACAGTCCGGCGACGGCCCGCGCCAGCGCGACCGGGGTGGTGCTGAGATCGACCACCGTCGTCCCCGGCCGCGCCGCCTGTGCAATGGCGCCACAGACCGTTTCGACCTGCGGTCCGCCCGGCAGCGACAGGAAGATCACATCCGCAGCGGCGGCAAGCGCATCCAGAGAAGCCGTGGCGTCCGCCCCGGTGTCGGAGAGCGCCGACATCGCCACGTGATCCCGATCGAGCATCAGCACGCGGCCGAAATGCTTGGTGGCCATGTTGCGGCACATCGGGCCACCCATGACGCCAAGCCCGATGAAGCCGATGGTTTCTGGTGTGCTCATCGATGTCAGTCCATCAACATGCCGCCATTGACGTCGAGCACCGTTCCGGTGATCCAGTTCGACGCCGGCGAGCAGAGGAAAAGAATGCTTTGCGCGATGTCCTCGGGCTGGCCGAAACGGCCCAGCGGAACACTGCCGTTCGCCGATGGCGGGGTTCGTTCGGTGACAGTCGCCCACATCGGAGTCTCGACCGGACCGGGCGCGATGACGTTGGCATAGACGCCCTTGCCGGCGCCGTTCTTGGCGACCCATTTCATCAGGCCATGCACGGCGGATTTCGCCGCGACATAGGCGGGCCCCGCGGCAACACCACCGATCTTGGCGGCGATCGAGCCGAGCGCCACGATCTTGCCGAAGCCGCGCTCGGCCATCACGGGATAGAGCTTGCGGACGGGATTCACCGTTCCCATCAGATTGACGGCGAAGATCTTCTCCCACTCCTCGTCGGTCGATTGCGCGAGTGATGTGTTGACAATCGATCCGGCGCACAAAACCAGAATGTCGATCTTGCCGCTCGCCTTCAGCTCGTCGTCGATCAGGGTTTCGATCGCTGCGCGATCCGTCACGTCGCAGCGGCGGTAGCTGGCATTCGCGGGGAACCTGCCGCCATCGGCGACGATATCGGTCGCGATGACATCGGCCCCGGCTTCGCAGAAGGCCGCAACCACGGCGCGGCCGATGCCGCCGGCGGCTCCGGTAATGAGGGCAGTTTGTCCGTCGAGACGCGAGGGCCCGCTCAAGGGCGATCCAGCCATGTCGTCATTCCTTGTTTTTCTTGGTCGTAGCAGAACAGAGAGGCCCGCGGGCTTGCGGGCCCTTGAGAGAGCGGATCAGGCCGGCTTGGCGTCGAACACGACGGCCGGATAGGGCTTGAAGTCACGCGCCATGACAAAGGAGCCCTTGGCGCGCAGGATCGCCTCCTGGCGTGTGCCGCGATGGTCCGACGCGGTGAATGTGACGTTGCGCGCACCGCCGACCGAGGCATTGTTCAAGGTATTGCCTGCCGCGATCAGATTGGTACGGGTGATCGGCTTGCCGCTGTCGATCAGCGCGCCAAAGATCGCGCCGAACAACGCGGCGTTGCTCCAGCCGTTCAGCCCGAACACGCCGATCGGATCGTTCGGATAGTACTTGGTCACCGCCTCGCGATAGGCCCTGGTCTCGGGCTCGTCGCCGTCGACCGGAAGCAGCCAGGACGAGAAATAGACGCCGTTCAGAAGATCGCCGGCCAGCTTGTAGGTCGCGGGATCGGCGGTGAAGAACGGCGCAAACCACGCGGGCTTGACGCCCTGCCGATCGGCCGCCTTCAGCGCTGCGGCGAGATTGGCGTTGGAGCCGAACAGGATCGCGGCCTGCGCCTCCGAATTGGCGATGCGACGGATATGTGGCGTGAAGTCGGTCGTCTTCACCTCGAACGGAATCGACTCCGCCGGTGCGATCTTGCTCGCGTCCATGAAGAGATCGAAGCCGCGCTTCGCCGAGCGTCCGAGCTCGTCGTTCTCCCACAAAAGCGCGATCTTCTTGAACTGCAGATCGTTGAGGGCGAAGTCGGCATTCGAGGCCGCCGACCAGCCGTAGTCGGGCAGCAGCGGAAAGATATTCGGCTCGGTAAAGAATGCGCTGGCGCCACCGATCGGCCCGATCATCGCAAGGCCATTCTCCTTGGCATAGGGAATGACGGCAACGTTGGTTGCGGTCCCGACGGCCGCGACCAGGGCGAAGATATGATTTTCCTCGACCAGCCGCCGCGCCGCCGCGACGCTGCGCGCCGGATCATAGCCGTCATCCAGCGTCACGTAATTGATCTTCCAGCCCTTGATGCCGCCCTTTTCGTTGACGCTCTTGAAATAGGCATCCGCAGCATGGGTGAGGATCGCATAAAACGGGACCGGACCGGTCACCGGCGTGAAGCCGCCGACGGTAACCGTCTTGGCAGCGGCATCGATGCCGATCTCATCGGCGAGAAGCGGACCGCCGGGATACGCCGACGCCAGCGCGGCAGCCCCCGAAAGCTTGAGAAAATCACGCCTTTTCATAGGCCCTCCCCGTCATCTTGTTTTTCTAGGTCGATCTTTAAAACGAGGCGCGGCAAGGGTCAATAAAAAATGCATTATGCATTATATCATTTTTCGGACCAAACCCGCGTCATGTTGCCCGAAAACGCAGCTACTCAAACGATAAAGGGCTGGACATCCCCTCTGCACTTCAATTATGCATGATGCATTATCGTTTGTACTCTAACCCTCCTCCGCGGGGCGGTCTATGGTAATCGCGGGCAAATCGATCACAAGCGGCGGCATCCGATGGAATATCGAACGAAAGAGGAGCAGGTCGCTGACTATCTCCGGGAAGGCATTATCTCCGGACGACTGCCGCGTGGCGCCCGCCTGAAGCAGACCGAAATCGCCCTGGAGCTCAAGATTAGCATCACGCCGGTCCGCGAAGCGCTGAAGCTGCTGGAGGCTGAAGGCTACCTTGCGAGCGACTCCTATCGCGGCGCGACGGTGGCGCCGTTCGATGTCGAGGCCTCGACCGAGATTTTGAAGCTGAGGATCACGCTCGAGACCCAGCTGGTCGAAAGCGCGGTGCGTAATGTCACCGCCGAAGAGATCGGCGAGTTGCGCGAGCTGGCCCGGCAGTTCGAGGAAGCCGCGCTCGCCAACGACAGCACCGCGGCACGCGGCATCAATTACCGCTTCCACCGGCGCATGTATGATTTCGCGAAGCTGCCGAAGACTCTGCATTTCGTGCAGGTGTTGTGGGCGCAATATCCGTTCGACGTCATCAATCGCATCAGCGGCCGGGCAGTGCGCGCGGCCAGGGAACACAGCGAGCTCCTGAAGAACATGATCGAAGGCGACGCCGCCGGCGCCATGCTGACCATGCGGCAACACATCGAAACCGGCTGGAACGAATTCCGCAGCAGCATGCCCGCGGCCAGGCCCGGTGGCGCCGTCAAATCGAAGAGCTCTGAAAAGGAGACGCTATGAAGCCGATGCTGCTTGTCATGGACATGCTCAACGACCTCGTCCACGAGAATGGCGGCGGAGCGAAGACCTACGTTCCGCTGATGAGGGAACGCAACGTACTTCCCCGCACCCAGGCAGTCATCGCAAAGGCTCGCGCCGGCGGCGCGCTGATCGGCTATGTCCGGGTGGGATTTTCCCCCGACTACCGCGAGTGCCCGCCGAATTCGCCGATCTTCTCCCGCGCCCGCAGCGCCGGCCTGTTCGAGCTCGGCACCTGGGGGACGGAAGTCCATCCGGATCTCGCGCCGCAGGCCGGTGATTTCGACATCGTCAAGCACCGGGTCAGCCCGTTCTACGGCACATCGCTGGAGCCGATCCTGCGGGCGCATGGCGTGACCGATCTCATCCTGTGCGGCGTCTCCACCAACGGCGTGGTGCACACCGGTGCGCGAGAAGCGCACGACCGCGACTATGCCTGCATGGTGCTGGAAGATTGTTGCGCCGGCGGAACGACGGACGAGCACGACAGCGCGCTGCGCTGTCTCGGCCGCTTCGCCGCAATCAGGAACAGCGCCGACGTGAGCTTTGGCTGAAGCCTTACCCGTTTCGACGGAATCAAAACGGGCGATCCGCCTATGACGCCAGCCAGCGCGGATCGATCACCTGCCGATAGCTGACACCACGCACCTCCTGGCTGAACCTGAGCTCGAATTCGATGTTGTGCGCGAACTGCTGCTCCGACAGCGTCGGCGGCATCGAAACCGTCATGCGCTGATCCGACACCGCGCGCTTGATCAGCTCGAGACCGGTCTGCTGAAAGTACCTGTCGTGCAGCACCCGTCCGGCGGCCTCCGGATCCTTGCGGATCAGCTCCGATCCGCGGGTCATGCCGCGAACGAGCGCCGCGACCGTCTCCGGATTTTTGTCGAGATAGTCCGGCCTCCCGCACAGCACGGTATAGAGGAAGTTCTCGATCCCCGGCACTTCGCCGTGGGATGGACGCGCGGCCCAGACGGCGAGGCCGTCATCGACAGCCTGGTTGTTCGCGGGGGCCGTGGTGTTGAAGCCGTCGATCTGACCGGAGCGCAGCGCCAGGTACATCTTGTCGAGCTTGACCACCGTGAGGCTCACATCCCTCTCGGGATCAAGACCGCCCAGCGAGAGCAGGTAGCGCCAGATCTTGTCGGTGCCGCTGCCCCGGCCGGAGATCGCAAGCGTCAGCCCCTTCATCCGGGCCATGCGCTCCTTCAGCGCCATGCCCGCCGCAAGGCCGATCTTCTCCGCGACCTTCCTCCCGATGACGACGTCGCTTGCATATTGCGACATCAGCGGCGCAAAAGCATTGATCTTCTGGCCCTTGGCCACCGCGAGGATGGCATCGCTCATCACCAGCCCGGCGACATCGACGCTGCCGCCAAGGATCGCCGCCATGCTGTTGGTGCCGCTGCCGGTATCGATCAGGGACACGTCGAGCCCCGCATCCTTCATGAAGCCCGCCGCGGTCGCCACCAGGAGCGGCAGATAGGCAAAGGTGTAGCCGCCGATCGCGATCGTCATCGACTTGCCGCCTCCCCCTTGGGATGCGCTTTTCGTCGCCGAGCCGGCAAGCATGCCCGCGGCAACGCCGCCCAGTATCAATCGACGCGTGATCATGATGTCCTCCCTTTTTTGTTCTGTTCATTCGTCGTCGTTGCTGCGGCGCCTCAGCGCCAGCGGAAGATCCAGCTCTCCAATCGCCCGAGCGCTTCGTTCAAAAGGGTGGTGACGACCATCAGCGCGAAGAGCGCGGCAAACACACCCGCGGTGTCCAGTTGCCCGGCCGAATTCTGCGTGAGGTAGCCGATGCCGGCATTGGAGGCCATCATCTCCGCCGCGACCGCGCCGACGAAGCCGTATGGCAACCCGAGCTTCAATCCCGTGAACAGCCAGGGCAATGCGCCCGGAAAGATCACCATGCGCTGGACCACGAGTCTGCTTGCGCCCATGGTGCGAAGCGCATCGACCATCTTGTGGTCGACCTCGCGCACGCCGCGCAATGTCGAGAAGAACACGAGGAAGAAGACGCTGATCGCGGCCAGCACGATCTTGGGCGCGAGCCCGATGCCGAACCACATGATGAAAAGCGGCGCGAGCGCGACCTTGGGCACGCCGTAGACGGCCGTGACAAAGGGATCGACGGTGCGATGCAGGGTGTCGCTCGCCCCGACCAGCAGCGCAAAGAGGACACCCGCCGTCGCGCCCATCAGGAATCCTGCCAGGGTTTCCTTGAAGGTGATCAGCAGGTGATACGCAAGCTGACCGTTCGCAGTCCACAACACCAGCGTCCGGAACACGGCTGCCGGACTGCTCACCCAGAACGGGTCCAGCAGCGTCCCCGAGGCAGCTTGCCACGCGCCCAGCACCACGCCGACGAGGATCGAACGATAGAGCCAGACACGGCCGGATTGGCCGAGTGTCGGCCAGGCTCGCGTTCCGGAGAGAGCTTCGGTGCTCATGCGGGTCGCCTCGCTGAGGATTCCAATGCCGTCCAGAGCCGTCGATAGTGCTCTTCGAACGACGGGTGGAAGCGCACCTCGTGCACCTCGCGCGGACGTGGAATGCTGATGGGCTCATCGAGGCAGATCCGCGAGGGGCGCGCGGAGAAGACCAGGACGCGGTCGGCCAGCGTGATCGCTTCGACGATGTCGTGGGTCACGAACACCACGGTCTTGCGCCGTGCCGACCACAGTTTCAGAAGCTCGGCCTGCAGCACCAGCTTGAGCTGGGCATCGAGCGGCCCGAATGGCTCGTCCATGAGCAGGATCGGCGGATCGTAGATCAGGGTGCGCGCCAGCATCGCACGCTTGCGCATGCCGCCGGAGAGCTGGCTCGGATAGTGCCGCTCGAAACCCGCCAGACCTACCTGCGCGATCATGTCGCGCACGCGCGCGCTGGTTTCCACACGGTCGACGCGATGGATCTGCAGGGGAACGGCGATGTTCTGCTCAACCGTCCGCCATGGCAGCAGGCTGTCATGCTGGGTGAGATAGCCGACGCCGGCATTGATCGCGTCGACCGGCCTGCCCTGACAGAGAACCGCGCCCGTGGTCGGACGGTCGAGGCCGGCGAGCAGGTTCAGCACCGTCGATTTGCCGGAACCGCTCGGACCGACAATGGCCAGGAATTCTCCGCTTTGCAGCGAGATGTCCACGCCGCTCAGGACATCGACACAGGCGTTGCGTGAGACAAAGGTCTTGCCGACCGCACGCAGCTCGACCGCGGGCACGTGCTCCACATCGCAGCTCTCTGGCGGAACCACGGACAGGCGCGCCGATCTCATTGCCTGGACCTCCCTGTTTCTGGTGCTACTTCGACATTGCACCCTCAGACCTGCGCCGACGCGCGCATGGCGAGGCCCCTGTTGGGACCGCTCGCCCAGAGGTCGAGCCCATCCCCATCGCCCTTCCCCTCGAGCCCGAAAGGCGAACTTGCGAACAGAGGAGACAAGCCCCTGAACGCGAAGGATTTGAGCGGTTTGCCCGCATGCCTTTCGGCAGATGCCTGCAGCAGTACGGCGGTCAGCGGCCCGTGCACGACGAGATCGGGATAGTTCTCCTCTTGTCGCGCATATGGCTGATCGTAGTGGATGCGATGTCCGTTCGATGTTAGCGCCGAAAAGCGGAACAGCAGCACGGTATCGGGGCGAAACTCCTCCGACCACTCCGCATCCAGCGGCGCCGACGTTGTCGCGGGCGCGGGCACTCCCGGCGCGGCGGCCTCGCGATAGACGATGTCCTGCACCTCCGTGATGCAGGGATCACCATCGCAGCTGATACTGTGGCTGACGGTGACGAACACCAGCTGTCCGGCGCGTCCCGACTTCGCCTCGACTTTCAGGATGGTGCTTTCGCGGACCCCCTCCCCGCCGATGCTCAGTGGCTTGTGGTAGGTGAGGCGTCCTCCGGCCCACATGCGGCGCGGCAGCGATACCGGCGGCAGAAAGCCGCCCCGCCGGGGATGGCCGTCCGTCCCCAGTTCATGCCGTGGCACGAAGCGGTTGAAGAAGATCCAATGCCAGCCCGGCGGCAGGGGTGCACCAACCGCGTAATTTCCCTCCAGGCCGAGCGCCGCGTCGAGCGCGGCGACGCGATCGGGCTCGATGCGTTCGCGGATCGTCTCCTTGCGGCCGACCCAGGCCTGCCAGTCTTGCTCGGTCACCGTCTCGCTATCGTTCATCACCGCAACTCCAGTTCAAATCCATCAGTAGATCACCCGCCGGTCCATCAGGCTCTGACGCTCTTCGCGGCTCAAGCCGAGCAACTCGCCAAACACGTAGTCCTCGTCCTCACCGAGCTGCGGCGTGCCGCGCTCCATGCCGACGTCGGCGCTCGAGAAACGAATGGGCGCCTTGAGCGCCGCGCGCTGTTGACCAGTCGAATCCTCGATATCGACAATGGTCCCTCGGTCGCGAAGATGCCGGTCGCGCACGATATCCTGCATGTTGCAGGACACATGCGCCGGGATCCCGATCTCCTGCAGCGCCCGCTCCGCCTCGCCAGCATCGCGCGTCAACGTCCATCGTTCGACTTCGCCATGCAGGGCCCGCCGATGCCGATGCCGGCTCGATGCCGTCTGGAATCGTGGGTCTGCCGGCAGATCCGGCGCACCGATCAGCCGCGCCAGAGCTTCCCACTCGTCGTCCGAGCGAACGGCGATGGTCAGCCATCGATCGTCGTCGCGGGTTCGGAACACACCATGGGGCGCCATGCGCAGGTGATCATTGCCGATGCGCGTCGGCTCGCCGCCAGCGGCAGCGAACAGCAGCGCCTCGCCGACCAGCGAGCAAGCGACTTCCCGCGCGCTCACGTCGACATGGCCACCGCGACCGGTCCGACGCAGGCGATACACCGCGGCGACGGCTGCCATCGCCGCATTCATGCCGACACTGTGGTCCATCACATGCCGCATCTCGACCGGAGGCCCGTCTTCATAACCGGTGAGATAGCCAAGCGCGCCCCAGGCGCCGAACAGCGGCGCATAACCCGCGAAATGCGAATCCGGCCCGGTCTGGCCCGATGACGAAACGGAGACCATGACGATGGAGGGTTTCAGCGTGGAGAGCGCTGCATGGCCGAGGCCAAGCCGCTCCATCACGCCGGGCCGGAAGCTTTCGCACACGAGATCACTGACGCCCACCAGCCGTTTCGCTAGCGCAATCCCCTCGGCGTCCTTCAGATTGAGGCGCACGGACAGCTTGTTGGCGGCGACCTGATCGAAACTCGCAGGGCCCAGCCGGCCATAGACGGGATGCGGCTTGCGGAAGATGTCCGGCCGCGCCGCACTCTCGACCTTGATGCACTCGGCGCCCAGTTGCGACAGGATGTGGGTACAGAAGGGGCCCGCCGCATGCAGCGTGAAATCGGCAATCCGCAGTCCGGCAAGCGGCTTCATAAGACCTCCGCTGCGGTGGCGGGCTCTTCCCGGCGGCGCATCGCCGTGAGGATCTGTTGATGTTCACCGATCCGCGGCGGCCCCGATCGCAGACTTGGCGGAGCGCCATCGACATGGAACGGCGCAGCGAGCACGGGCAGACATGCGGCGCCCGGGATCTCGACTGGCTGAAACAGGCAACGCGCGCGCTCGTGCTCACCGCTCAGCACCTCGGCGGGGCTCGCATATTTCGCCATGGGAACGCCGATCGCCTGGGCCCGCGCGACGACATCGGCCGTCTGCTGCTGGCGCGCCCAGGCGCGAATTGCCCGGTTGATCTCAGCCCCGCGGCGGCCGCGCTCCAGCGCCTCCGAGAGCGCGGGATCGCGCATCCAGTCGGGCCGCCCCATCAACTCGACGAGGCCACGCCACTGACGATCCTCAAGCGTGAGCAGCTCGACATAGCCGTCGGCGCATTCGAGCACCCCGCCATACCTGAACGAGCGGGTATGGCGGTGCTCCAGCGAGCCGTCTCCGAGACGCTGCAATGCGAATGCGCCCACGGCAAGCGTGGCGTCCTGCACGGAGACGTCGACGCTCTCGCCACCGCCACGGGGCCGGTTGACCAGAGCGGACAGCGCGCCCAGCGCCGCAACGACGCCGCCCTGGTATTCGGCGAAATGCCCGTAGACCTTCAGTGGTGGACGATCGGGAAAAAGTTCGGCAGCGAGCCCATTGGGGAGAAGAAACCCTTCTCCCGATGCATGGATCAGATTGATCTCCTCGGCCTGCCAGGCGGCCTTCGATCCGACGGCGCCGAAAGGCAGGACGGAGACATCAATCAGTTTGGGGTAGCGTGCCCTGAGAACAGGCTCATCGAGCGCCAGCGACGCGCGTTCGTCTGCGCGGAGATCATGAATGAAGACGTCGGCGATCGCGAGCAGGTCCGACAGCCCCGCCCGCCCCGCCGACGTCCCGAGATCGCAGGTGACGCTCTTCTTTCCCGCCATCAGAAAAGCGAACAGTGCACTGGCATCGTGAGCCGGCGGAAGCAAGGGCGGCTCACGACGAAGAGGATTGCCGTCCGACGGCTCGACCAGAACCGTCTCGGCGCCGAGGGTGGCGAAAAGGCGGCCGGCATGACCGGCGGCGACTCCGCGCGACATCTCGACGACGATCACCCCCGCCAACAGAGGCGTGACGGCCTCTTCCGCCATGGCAACGTTTCCCTGTGTTGTTGTTTGTTGTCGTCGGGCGGCCCTAGCGGACCGTCGACAGGTCCAGATCGAGGTCGGCGCCGTCGAAGAACACCCGGTTGGTCACGCTCCGCGACGGCAGGATCACGGTGGCGAGGCCGGGCGTGGTCAGTTCGCCGCGCTGGTTCTCGCCGCGGATATCGAGATCGACGAGCGCAAGGCCGTCCTTGACATATTTCCGGGCGACCTTGCCTCTGCACCAGGTCGAGTCGCCCATGGTGTTGAAGCGACGCATCTCGGTGCGGACGCGTTTCAGGAAGGCGGCGTCGCCCATCCAGTTCGTGACCAGGCTGGCCAGCCAGGAGGAGCGCTGCGGGCCATAGTCGTAGGTGCCGGGGACGCCGACCTCCTTTGCGACCGACTCCCGGTGATGCCCGATACCGGTGTATTCGATGCCGCCGCCCGCCTCCGGATTGCGGAAGAAGTGGCCGGGGTGCTTGACCGCCGACTTCAGCACGATGCCGTGGGTATGACCGCGCCCGCAGCCGACCAGGAAGCCCATCGTGTCCATCAGCGAGAGCGGCCCGCGGACGATGGGTGGCAATTCATCCCCCTCGTTGACATCCTCGAAGTAGCGCACGCTGGCGCCGCGGATCCGCTCGTCTTCCTTGAGAATGGCTTCGTCCAGCGCGGCGAATTCGTCGGCGGTGTATTCGTAAGGCTTGACGTCCTTATACTTGCCGGCGTCCCGTGCGGCCTTCCGCTCGTGGCGCGTGCAGGTCCCGAGTGCGCGCGCCACCATCTCGCCGCGCTGATTGGAATAGGTTGCTTCCACATATTGCAGCACAAGACGTCCGGAAAACTTGCTCTCCTTGACCTCGATGCCGACCACTCGCTCGATCGCGGTGATGCGATCACCTGGACGAATGTGACGGAAGAGCTCCCAATCGTTTCCAGCATAGAAACCATGCACGCCCGGAAGCCCCCAGCGGGTGCGCCCAATCCAGCCGAACGCCATGGGAAACATGGGATGCGCCACGTTCGATCCGTGACGGCTGAGGCGCCCATGTTCGGCATCGCGGTACAGCGGATTGAGATCACCGATGCCGTTGCAGAAATTGCGGATCGTATCCTCCGTCGCATCCTGCAGATACGGTCCTTCGGGGCGAAGCTGCAGACCGATCATCGCGCGCGCCTGCTCGATCGCCTCGTCGGTGATCTTTCCCTCTGCCGGTGCGTGACCGACCTCTCTCTCCATGACGTCCGTCATTGTTTTCTCCGATCCTTGTCTGCGTTGACGTTCGTTAAACTGCGGGTTTCAAGGCACGGGCCAGCGCGACCGCCGCGGCCGAGGCAAGACCATCAAGGTCTCGCGCGATTGCGACGCCTGCGCGATCGAGCGCCTCGACCTTGGCGGCCCAGCTTTCGGCGTAGGAGCCGATCATCGCCGCGGCGTGCCCCATTTTTTTGCCGGCGGGCGCCGTGCGGCCGACAAGCAGGGCCGCCGATGGCTTGGCATCTGGACGCCTGGCGTATTCGGCCAGGGCATATTCTTCGGAACCGCCGATCTCTCCGAGGTAAATGATGGCGCGCGTGTCCGGATCGCCATGAAAGAGAGCGATGGCCTCCGCTGCATTCACCCCGCGCACGGGATCGCCGCCGATACCGATGACGCTGGTCTGGCCGAGGCCGGCGGACGACAGGCGGAAGCAGGCTTCGTAAGACAGCGATCCGCTGCGCGAGATGACACCGATCGGGCCCGGCGCATAGCAGAAGGAGGGCATGAAGCCGAGCTTGGCCTTGCCTGGAGAAATCAGACCGGGCGAATTCGGCCCGACCAGGTGCGCACCGTGCTCAATCGCAGCCGCTCGCATTTCCATGGCATCGAGGACAGGCAGACCGTCACCAGGATAGGCGATCAACGGACAGCCGGCTTCGATGGTCTCGAGCACGGCATCCAGCGCAACCACGGCCGGCACATAGACCAGCGCCGCATTGGCGTGCGTCTCCTTCATTGCCGCGGCGACGCTGGAAAACACCGGAATGCCCTCGATCGCCTGACCGCCTCGCCCCGGCGCCACGCCGGCGACAACTTCGGTGTGGCTCTGCGCCAGATCCCTGACTGAAAACGTTCCAAACTTGCCGGTGATCCCGACAATCAAAACGCGCGCATCGACAGCGAGAAGAATGCTCATGGCCGCACCTCGGCCACTCTCTTCACGATGTCGGCAACCGCCGCTTCCAGCGTGGTATGGTTTTGATGCCCGGCATCGCGGAGGACGGTTGTCGCGATATCGCTGCGCGTGCCGTTCAGCCGCAGCGTCACCGGCTTCGACACGGAACGGCACTTGAGGAGTTCGACAAGGGTCTTCGCCACGCGATCGGTGTGCAACCCGCCGCCGAACATGCTGACCAGAATGCCCTTCACCCTGGGAGCACGATCCAGCAGATCGAAGGCAAGGCCGAAGCCCGCCGGCGTCGGATTGCCGCTCACATCGAGGAAACAGGCCGGCTGGGCACCGGCGCCGTCGATGGCGTCCATGGCAGCCATCGTCATGCCAGCGCCACCCGAGATCAGTCCGATGTCGCCGTCGAGCCAGACGAGCATCAGATTGGCTTCTTCGCACACCCTGATCTCGGTCTTTTTGCGCGAGGCCGCGATCGCCGCCGCGGTTGCGGCCTTTCGGAACGCCGCCGCGTCGTCCAGAACGATCTTGGCATCCGCCGCGACCAGCGCGCCCCCCTTGGAGACCACCAGCGGATTGATCTCAACCGTCGTGCATTCGTTGGACTGCGCGACTTCGAGCAGGCGCCGCGCCACCGAGATCACGCGTTCGCGCACCCTGGTGTCGCGCTCGACCGGCTCGAGCAAAGCGCGGAACTCATGAGCGCGGAAATTCCGCGCCAGGCCGACCGGATAACTCAGCGGCGGCGGACCGTCTTCGATGTCCACGCCACCGCGCGGCGAATAGAGCACGTTGAAACCGCCGACGCGGCTGTCGATCGCAACCGCAAGATAGAGCTCGCGATCGATCTCCAGCCAGGATTCGACCAGCACCGACGATGGCGCCTCACCGGCAAAACGCATGTCCATGATCGCACCGAACACATCTTCGAGCTCGGATGCGGAGCCCGCCTTGCGAATACCCCCCGCCTTGCCGCGACCGCCGGCGGCGACCTGAGCCTTGACGGCGACGGGAAAGTCGATGCGGCAGGCCCGAACCTCGTCGAGCGAGCGCAGTTCCTGACTGGACGGTGTGATGACGGCTGCGGCGCGGAGAAGCGCTTTGCCCTGGGCTTCGGTGATCAGCATAAAATGCATAATGCATTCTATTTAGGAGCTGTCAACACTGCCTGATGGCGAGGAATATCTAATTTCGGCCAGTTTTCTGAATTTTTGATGATTTCCGAGCTGACTCTGAAGTAGAAAGCAGGGCACGTCGCAACACAATAATGCATTATCGTGATATACTACCGGCCCCAGCGCCCGGCTGATGTTCCTCCCGCGTCGGAAGGAAAAGCGTACGGGAGGATCTCGCCCGCCTGTCAGTCCCGGATGTTTTGGTGCGACCAGACCGAGAGCGCCGAAGTCGTGACCTCACCCCCGCGGAGCTGCGTGGAACGCTTGCGAACATCTTCGCCAGGCCCCCTCCACCGGGAGCGTGATATCGCAGGCTCGCTTCGCGGCGGTTTGATCAGCCAATGGGAAAGTGAGCTCCCCTGCGACACGCCAGGGGCGAACATGAAGCTCCGCTCGTGCGGAACGTGATCAACTCCAGGTCACACATGAGCACCCTGTTCTTGCAACAGAACACTCCGGTGCAGACGTCACATCACGCGAGAACGGCCCCCCCCTGCTCTGCCGGTCGTGGATGGCATCGCTGCCGACTACTCCCGGCAAGACCTTCGAGGTTCCCCTCACAACTGGCCCCGCAACGGCTTCAAGCCGATCACACAGAGCGCGGACAAGACCGCCATCGCGACCATGTACAGCGCGACCATTGCCGAGCCGCCGTACTCCGCAAGCAGAAGCGTCGCGATCAGCGGCGACAGGCCCCCTCCCAGGATCGGTCCGATCTGCTGCACCAGCGAAAGCCCGCTGTAGCGAACCCGGGCCGGAAACAGCTCGGAGAAATAGGCGCCCTGGGCGCCGTAGACCGACCCATGGCCAATGGCGAGGCCGAGTGCGATCGCGAGCCAGATCAAGCCGGTGTTCCCGGTGTTGATCAGCATGAAGAACGGGATCGCCAGCAGCGCCTGGAAGATCATGCCGCCGACATAGACCGGCTTGCGTCCGATCCGGTCCGACAGAGCCCCGAACAGAGGCAGTGTCAGGCATTCCAGCGCACAGCCGACCAGGACGCCGTTGAGGATGGTCTGCTTGGGAAGACCGAGCTTGGTCACGCAATAGGTGATCACGAACACGGCGTAGATGTTGAAGAGGCCGCTCTCCGCGATCTTCGCGCCGATGCCGAAGACGAGGTTCGCGGTGTGGTCGCGCACCGCTTCCACCACCGGGATGCTCGCCGGCTTTTCTTCGGTCAGGACACGCTGGAAAGCCGGCGTTTCCGAAATATGGATGCGGATGAACAGGCCGATGCCCACCAGCACGATGCTGAACAGGAACGGCACGCGCCAGCCCCAGCTCAGGAACTGCGCCTCGTCCATGCTGGTCGACAGCACGCCGAGCAGCGCGATCGGGATCAGGAATCCGGCCGGAACACCGACATGAACGAGGGAGCTGTAGAAGCCCCGCGCCTCGGGCGGCGCATGCTCGACCGTCATCGCCATGCCGCCGGCATACTCACCGCCGATGCCGATGCCCTGCAGGGTTCGCAGCACGACAAGACCGATCGGCGCCAGAATACCGATCTGCTCATAGGATGGCATCAGGCCGATCAGCACTGTGCCGATGCCCATGATCAGGATCGTGATCAGCAGCGCCGTCTTGCGCCCGACGCGATCGCCGAAATGCCCGAACAGGATGCCGCC
>BFBZ01001174.1_pt1 | contig 18622 bp, 19 predicted proteins | sample 1888401 | NCBI WGS metagenome assembly BFBZ01 (sample SAMD00112614, study PRJDB3348) | symbiont metagenome | host: Chara braunii | reverse complement strand
CCCCCTGGCTGCTGTTCTTCCCCGCCGGTTTCCTGATCGCGCTGCTGATGAGCCTGCTCTTCATCGGCGACGGTCTTCGCGACGCTTTCGACCCGAAGGATCGCTGACATGACAGACACGCTTCTCGAACTCAAAGACTACTCCATCACCTTCCGCACGCCGGAAGGCGAAGTTGCCGCAGTCTCCAAGCTGAACCTGAAGATCGGCCGTGGCGAGCGCGTCGCCGTCGTCGGCGAATCCGGTTCCGGCAAGAGCCAGACCTTTCTCGGCCTGATGGGCCTGCTCGCCAAGAATGGCCGCACCAGCGGCCAGGCACTCCTCGACGGCAAGGACATCCTTCAGCTGAAGCCGCGCGAACTCGACCATGTTCGCGGCAAGGACATGGCGATGGTCTTCCAGGACCCGATGACGGCCCTCAACCCGTCATTGCGCATCTCCAGGCAGCTGACGGAACAGCTGGAAGTCCACGGCGGCTTATCGGCGCGCGCGGCTTCGACCGCGGCGCTCGACATGCTGAAACGCGTCGGCATTCCCGACCCGAGCCGCCGCTTCAACCTTTATCCGCACGAGCTTTCGGGCGGCATGCGCCAGCGAATCGTCATTGCCATGGCGCTGCTCACCAAGCCGAAACTCCTGATCGCTGACGAACCTACGACCGCGCTCGACGTCACCATCCAGGCGCAGATCCTCGATCTTTTCAATGAGTTGACGGCAGAAATGCACACCGCTCTTGTGATGATCACCCATGATCTCGGCGTCGTCGCCGGCCTCGCCGATCGTGTCGCCGTCATGTATGCGGGACGCATCGTCGAGGAAGCACCGGTCGACGAGCTGTTCGAGGACCCGGCGCATCCCTATACGGCAGCGCTGCATGCCTCGATCCCACGCCCCGACCAGGATGTCGACGATCTCGCCGTCATTCCCGGCCGGCCGCCGAACCTGATGCACCTGCCACGCGGCTGTGCCTTCTCGCCGCGCTGTGCCCATGTGGAGGACGACTGTCTCGACGCGGCGCCGCCGCTCGACCGGCTGGCGCCACAGCGTTGCGCGGCCTGCTTCCATCCCCTTTCGGCTAATCAGGAACGGAGCCTCGTCCATGGCTGAGCAAACGCTTCTGAAGGTCGAGCATCTCACAACCGAGTTCGAGCTTCCGTCGAAATCCTTCTTCAAGCCGCCAATGATTCTGACCGCCGTCAACGATGTCAGCTTCGAGCTGAAGACCGGGCGCACGCTTGGTATCGTCGGTGAATCCGGTTGCGGCAAGTCGACGCTCGGCCGCTCCATCCTGCGGCTGATCCAGGCGCAAAAGGGCCGCATCATGTGGCAGGGCGGCAATCTTCTCGATCTTACCGACGAGGAGATGCGTGCGGCCCGCCGCGACATGCAGATCATCTTCCAGGACCCGATCGCTTCGCTCGATCCGCGCATGACCGTCGGCGATATCATCGCCGAGCCGCTTACCGTGTTCGAGCCGAAATTGACCAGGGTCCAGCGTCAGGATCGCGTCCGCGAGATCATGGCGGCAGTCGGTCTCGTCCCCGAGATGATCAATCGCTACCCGCACGAATTCTCGGGCGGCCAGGCGCAGCGCATCGGCATTGCCCGTGCCGTCATCACCCGGCCGAAGCTCATCATCTGCGACGAGCCGGTTTCGGCGCTCGACGTCTCGATCCAGGGGCAGGTCATTACCCTCCTGCGCCGTCTGCGCAAGGAGTTCGGCCTGACGCTGATCTTCATCAGCCACGACCTTTCCGTCGTGCGCCTGATCTCGGACGACGTGCTGGTGCTCTATCTCGGCAAGGTGGTGGAAGCCGGTGACGCCTCGACGGTCTTCGACCATCCGGCCCACCCTTATACGCAGGCCTTGTTCTCCGCCGCGCCCATTCCCGACCCGAAGCTGGCGCGTGGCCGTGAGCGCATTCGCCTGCAGGGCGACCCGCCCTCGCCGCTCAATCCGCCGCCCGGCTGCGTCTTCTCGCCGCGCTGTTGGAAGGCGACGGATATCTGCCGCACGAAGATGCCGCCGACCGAGCAGGTGCGCCCCGGCCAGACGGCCGCCTGCTACCATATGGACAGACCCTAGCACGTCAAAAGTGGGCGGCACCCGCTGCCGCCCACCTTGCCCAAGCTGCCGCTTACGCGTATGCAGCAGCAAGACAAAGTGCAGGAGGAAGACTTGGGCGGGCGTTTTCTATCGATCGGCGAATGCATGGTGGAGCTGTCGCAGGCCGATGACGGCCATCTGCGCAAAGGCTTTGCCGGCGACACGTTCAACACGGCCTGGTATGCCCGCGCCTGCCTGCCATCCGACTGGTTGATCGATTATTTCACCGCCCTCGGCGATGACGGCATGTCGGACGAAATGGTGGCTTTCATGAGCGGCGCCGGCATCGGCACCGCGCAGATCCGCCGCCTCCGTGGCAAGACACCCGGTCTCTACATGATTAACTTGAAGGACGGCGAACGAACCTTCAGCTATTGGCGTGACAGTTCCGCGGCCCGCCAGCTCGCTGCCGACGGTGATGCCTTGCGCACGGCGATCGAAGCCTCCGACGTTCTCTATTTTTCAGGCATTACGCTGGCGGTGCTACCACGCGAGGATGCCTACACGCTGCTGGCCGAGCTCCGCCGCGCCAAGGCCGTCGGCAAGATCGTTGCCTTCGATCCCAATCTGCGTCCTCGTCTCTGGTCCAGCCTGGACGCCATGCATACTTTGATCGCGGACGGCGCCCGCGCTTCGACGCTTGTCATGCCGAGCTTCGACGATGAGGCCGCGCATTTCGGCGACGATTCGATTACCGGCACCATCCGCCGGTATCGCCAGTACGGCGCCAATATGGTCATCGTAAAGAACGGTGCCGACGGCGCGACCATCGGCATCGGCACCGAAGAGACTCTTGTTCCCGCAGTCAAGGTCGCCAAGCTGGTCGACACGACAAGCGCCGGCGACAGCTTCAATGGTGCGTTTCTTGCTCATTACCTGCAGCATGATGATCCGCTGGCCGCTGCCGGCTTCGCTGCCGAAATCGCCGCGAAAGTCATTCAGGAACACGGCGCCCTCGTCTCCCCCGAGAAGCTGAAAATCGCCTGATCGGCGCTGTAATATTTCCATCATGGACACCCCCCACAATAGAGTGGGCGCGGGAATCATGTTTGAAGCACCGCAATCGCTTGCACCGCCATCATGAGGATGCGGTGCGGATGGGTAGTTTTGGGCATGTTGCAACGCTTGTCAGACATCGATCACGATACATGGGCCCAGGCAGCAACGCCTGTCGCCGTGCCGGAACGACTGCTCATCGTCAGCGATGCCTGGCATCCGCAGGTGAACGGCGTGGTCCGTTCGATCGAAAACACCAATCGCGAACTGGTCCGCATGGGCGTCGAAGTGTCGATGATCACGCCAGACGGTTTCCGCAACATCCCCTGCCCGACCTATCCCGAGATCCGGCTTTCGATCGCCAGCTATCGCAAGATAGCCAGCAGGATCGAAGCACTCAGGCCGACCTATGTTCACATCGCCACCGAAGGCCCCCTCGGCCTCACGGCACGGCGCTGGTGCCTGCGAAACGGCATGCCCTTTTCAACGAGCTACCACACGCGGTTTCCGGAATATGTTTCGGCGCGCCTGCCGATACCGGAGAGCTGGCTCTACGCCTTCGTCAAATGGTTTCACAATGCCGGTTATGGCTGCATGGTGGCAACGCCAAGCCTCGCCGCCGAACTCAAGCAGCGCGGTATCCACAATCTGTTGCCCTGGAGCCGAGGCATCGATTCGACGCTTTTCCGGCCGCAACCGCTGGAGGATAATCCCTTCGGCCTGCCCCGCCCGATCTTCATGACCGTCGGCCGCGTCGCTCTCGAAAAGAACCTGCCGGCTTTCCTCGATCTCGACCTGCCGGGATCGAAAGTCGTGGTTGGCGATGGCCCCGCACGCGCCGAACTGCAAAAGCTCTATCCGAACGTGCATTTTCCGGGTGCTATGTTCGGCGAAGAATTGGCGCACGCCTATTCCCAGGCTGACGTCTTCGTCTTCCCGTCGAAGACCGATACTTTCGGCAACGCCATCCTGGAAGCACTGGCAAGCGGCGTTCCAGTCGCCGCCTATCCCGTCACCGGCCCGGCCGACATTCTCGCCAGCAATGAACCGGCTGGTGTCGTGGATGCCGATCTGGCGAAGGCCTGCCTTGCCGCCCTTTCTTGCTCCCGCGATGCGGCCCGCACAGTTGCCCTCAACTACTCCTGGGAAGCCGCCACCACCCAATTCATCGGCAACGTCCGCATTGCCAATCATCGTGGCCGGATGCTGACGCACAACCATTGAGCTCACGGCATGACCGGGCTCGAGGTTGAATTCCCGATACACATCTCCAGATAACTGATTGCAAGGCGTGCATGCATGACAGGCGCTTTCATCACGTCTGAGCCCGCCCCTGTGAGGCGTTTTCCGAAAAACACAACAAAACCGTGACAGCCATATACGTTTTGGTGTACGATTGTTTATCGCACGATTTAGATGCTATTCCCTAGGGAGTATTGGACATGGCGCACGACCCGTTGAAACTGGACACCTTCATCTGCTTCGCTCTCTATTCGGCGAACCACGCGATGAACCGGCTGTACAAACCCATGCTCGACGCGCTGAACCTCACCTATCCGCAATATCTCGTCATGGTGACACTGTGGGAGCAGGATGGCCAGACCGTCGGCGGCATCGGTGAAAAGCTGTTCCTGGAATCGAGCACGCTGACACCTCTACTGAAGCGCCTCGAGGCGGCCGGCTACATCCAGCGTATCCGCAGCAAGGAAGACGAGCGCCAGGTACTGATCCACCTGACCGGCGAAGGTGTGGCGCTGAAGAAAAAGGCGGCGGAAATCCCGCCCTGCATTCTCGATGCCTCGGACAAGACGATCGACGAGCTGACGCGCCTGAAGGCCGAGATCATCACATTGCGCGAGGCGCTCAGCAAGAACGCAGCCTGACTGGATATATGCTCTGCGACTACCCCGGCGAGTGAAGCGGTTAGGACCGCTTCCTCTTGCTTTCGTAGGGATTGCTCTTCTTGTTTTCGAAGGGATTTTCCGACGTACGGAAATGGATGCGGATCGGCACGCCAGGCATGGCGAAATCTGCACGCAGGCCGTTGATCAGATAGCGCACATAGGATTCCGGCAGCGCGTCGGAACGCGTGCAGGAAATCATGAAGGCCGGTGGGCGGGCCTTTACCTGCGTCATATACTTCAACTTGATGCGACGCCCGGAAACTGCGGGTGGCGGATGCTGAACCTGCTGCGTTTCCAGCCAGCGATTGAGCTTGGCGGTGGCAATGCGCTTGTTCCAGACCTTGTCGGTATCGACGATCGCCTGCATCAGCCGATCCAACCCCTCGCCGGTCTGGCCGGCAATCGGGATGGCGCGGATGCCGCGGGCCTGCGGCAGCAGCCGGTCGGTCTTTTCACGCAGATCGGCAAGCACGGCCTGACGATCCTCGATCATGTCCCACTTGTTGAAGGCGAGAACTGCGGCGCGGCCTTCGCGGAGCACGAGATCAACGATCTGAAGATCCTGCTTCTCGAAAGGGATGGTCGCGTCGAAGACGATGACGACGATCTCGGCGAAGCGGATGGCGCGCAGCGCATCAGCGACGGAAAGCTTTTCCAGCTTCTCTGTCACGCGAGCCTTGCGACGCATGCCGGCGGTGTCGAACATCTTTATGGTGCGGCCGCGCCAGCTCCAGTCGACGGAAATGGAATCACGGGTAATCCCGGCTTCCGGGCCGGTCAGCAGCCGGTCCTCGCCGAGGAAGCGATTGATCAGCGTCGATTTGCCGGCATTCGGGCGGCCAACAATGGCGACGCGCAGCGGCTTCGTCTCGTCATAGACCGGCTCTTCGTCGATCTCCTCGCCTTCATCGTCGGCGGTAGAGCGCGGAATACTGACATTCGTTTCAGCCTCGTCGTCCGCGTCAGGAAAGGCGCGCTCATGGCCGATCGCCTCGACGATCGCGTCGCGCAAATCCATCATGCCCTGGCCATGCTCGGCCGAAATCGGGCAAGGCTCGCCAAGGCCAAGCGTATAGGCATCATAGAAGCCGCTGTCGGAGCCGCGCGCTTCGGATTTGTTGGCCACGAGCACGACAGGCCGGCCGCGCTTGCGCAGCATTTCGCCCAGCGTCTTGTCGACATGGGTCAGGCCCATCTTGGCATCGACGACGAAGAGCGTCAGATCCGCTTCGTCGATCGCTGCTTCGGTCTGGGCGCGCATGCGGCCTTCGAGCGTTTCCTCGTCAGCCTCTTCAAGGCCGGCGGTATCGACGATACGGAAACGCAGATCGATCAGCTTGGCGTCACCGGGGCGACGGTCACGCGTGACGCCCGGCGTATCATCGACGAGCGCCAGCTTCTTGCCAACCAGACGGTTGAACAAGGTGGACTTGCCGACATTCGGGCGACCAACGATCGCAACCGTGAAACTCATTTAAGGATCCGTCCTTCAGCCCTTTGCGACCGGAGCCTTGCCGGTAGCCGTGATAAGATCGAGCAGCATCTGCGCCCGATTGGCGACGTTGCGTGGGCTCTGCGGATCGTCGACGATCGCCTGGAACCACTGCCGCGCCTTAGCGAAATCGCCGGCCTTGTAAGCGGCAAGACCGAGAACGTCGCGCGCGGAATGCCGGAAGGTGTCTGCCGGTACCGCCAATTCCTGCACTTCGGCCGCGACCTGATCATAGGTTCCGGTATCGACGAGCAGATAGGCTGCACGCAGGCGTGCAGCATCGCGGACAACCAGAGGAATATCCGTCTGCTTGCCGATAGCCGAGAAAGCGGCAATCGCAGCGGCCTTGTCGCCCTTCTGCGCTTGCAGCGTGGCGGCACGCAGGCGCGCGAGCAACGGATAGGAGCCAGGGCCGTCCTTCTCCATGACTGACAGCGCGGCAATCGCCTCGTCCGTCTTGTTCTGGTCGGCCAATGTGAGGGCGGCCAGAAACTGGTCGCCCCCGCTACCGGCCTGATTGCCCGCCCAATAACGATAGCCGCTGTAGGCCGCAGTCGCGAGAACGATGAGCACGGCTCCCCCAATGATGAGCTTGCCAAAACGGCGCCATACGAACCGCAACTGGTCCGAACGCAGTTCCTCGTTCACCTCACGGATGAAGCTGTCGTCATTGAATGCCATTCTCGTCTCCGGCTCAGGCCAAGTTATTCCAAAGAGCTTAGGGGTTAGTGGGGCCTTCTACTCCATTTTACGGCTGATGTAAGGGGGAATGGCAGAAATCGTCACATAACCAGCGGTGAAACCCCGATAATCCACGCATGAAGCTTCCAAATGATGAGCGCCCAGGCAACGACACCGATGATGATCGCATAGAGATCGTACTTCGCCGAGACGAAGGGACGCAGCGTGATCTCGCCGGCGCGCTCGCGCCGCTTCAGCGAAATGCGCAGGATGACACCCCAGGCGAGGAAGGCGGCAAAGAGCAGGATTGCCGCGCCGTCACCATTGGACAGCAGATGGGCCAGCGCCCAGATCTTCACCGAAAGCACCATCGGATGCTTGGTCCTGACTGCGATATGCCCCGCCGGCAACAGCGAGGCGACAAGACAGATCATCGCAAACAGCATCAGAAGGATAGTAATATGGCTCATCCAGAACGGCGGCGACCAGATGGGTGTCATGTCGCGGGCCTGACCGAACCCGTAGATCAGGAGGATCAACGTCAGGATGCTCACGACCGAGTAGGCAGCTTTCCAGCCGGATGCGCCAAGGCTGGAGATCAGGGAGGTCCGTAGACCCGGAGCAACGACGCGAATGAGATGGAGGCCGAGAAAAAGAACAATGCCGAGAATAAGCAAAGCCATGAATGAAACCCCTTCTATTTTGTGAGGACATCCTTATCGGCTGCCGCAAAAAATTGCCAGCATCACCGCAGCTTCGCCGCATTTGCGCGAAAGGAAGGAAGCTACCCCGGAGCATGCCGCCTGAAATCGCCGGATGATCTTTGGCAAGCCATGCTCGATCAAGCAATGTCGGTGCCCATGTTACGCTCAATTTCCTGCCTCTCCCTTGCGCTTTCCGTTGCCCTGCCCGCCGCAGCCCAGGCCGATGGAAAACCCAAGCAGCTCGTGATGATTTCCTTCGACGGTGCGCATGATGTTGCGCTCTGGACCAAGAGCCGCGAGATCGCTTCGCGCAATGGCGCGCATTTCACCTATTTTCTCTCCTGCACCTTCCTGATGAACAAGGCGCAAGCCAAGGCCTATCAGGGGCCGAAGCAACGCGTCGGTAAGTCCAATGTCGGCTTTGCCAAGAGCGAGGACGATGTGCGCACCCGCATCGCCAACATCTGGGGCGCGCATCTGGAAGGCCATGATATTTCCAGCCATGCGTGCGGCCACTTCGATGGCAAGGGCTGGAGTGCTGCCGACTGGAAGCAAGACTTCATGAACGCCCGCGTCGCGCTTCGCGATGCCTGGAAGAATGTCGGCGTCGCCGACAAGGAACCGCAGGGCTGGGAAGAGTTCGCCACCAACGACGTTAGAGGATTTCGCGCGCCCTATCTCTCCACCAGCGATGGCCTGGTGCCGGCGGAGAAGGAGATGGGCTTTCAGTATGACGCAAGCCTCGTCACGAAAGGCCCTGCGCTGCCGCAGGTGGTCAACGGCATCTATCGCTTCGGTCTGCCGCTGATCCCGGAAGGGCCGGAACATCGGCTGGTGATCGGCATGGACTACAATCTCTATGTCCGCCATTCCAAGGGCGTCGAGGACAAGGCCAACGCCAAGACCTATGAAGACCGCACCTTCGATGCCTTCGAAGCAGCCTTCAACAAGCAATATGACGGCGAGCGCATTCCTCTGCAGCTCGGGTTCCATTTCGTCGAGATGAATGACGGCGCCTATTGGCGCGCCCTCGACCGCTTCGTCAGCGATGTCTGCCACAAGCAGGATGTCGCCTGCGTCAGCTATTCCGAAGCCATTCCGCTGATTGCCGCAAGAGGCAAGCCGCAGCAGGGGTGAGAAGCGGGCGAGCAAAGCCCAAGCAATCGACCCAGCGAGTCGATTGCAGCGACGGTGCCCTTTCGGATGACTCTGGATGCCAACGCGAAGAGTCGGTGGCGCTGCTAGTCTCTTCGTAAACGCTCAAGTGCGCAGCGTGCTGCTTTCCTTCCATTGGCATCATTGAAATAAGGCCCCGTTTCCGGGGCCTTTTTCGTCAACCGTCAGTGTGTATAACGCCCGCTTCGCGATCCAGATAATGCTGATCAATCGATGGCAGCGGCTCGTCACCGATCGCAGCTTCAAATGTTTTCAGGCGCTTATGAATCGACAGAAGCTCAATAATCGTCGTCCAGGAGTTGACGAGATACTGGAAGGAGTTGCTGACCTGACCGAAGGCGGTCGAAATCTGCTGGAATATACCATAGGTGATAACACCGGCAACGATAGTCGGAACCAGCATGAAGGTTACGAACAGGACGTCAGCTTGTAGGTAGAAATAGCGAGCAACGTTGAAATAGAGATAGTGGAAGTAGATGCGGAAATAGTTCCGCCGAACGTTCGCAAAAAGCTCGTTTACAGTTGCTGGCTGCGCTCGATCCTCATGATCTTCACCATAAACAAGCTCCTTACGATACGCAGCTTCGACGCGCTGGTTCTTGAAGTTCAAGCCGGGCAGCTTGATACCGGCAACCGCCAGTAACACGGTACCGAAGATAGACCAGAAGAGCGCCAGCCAGAAGAGCGAATGGGGAATCTTGCCGATGATCGGCAATTCGGTGACATAGGTCGAAAGCGCAAGCAGTATCGGCAGGAATACAATCAGCGTCATCACTGAGTTTATGAGGCTGATGCCCAAACCCTCAAGCACAGTCGAAAACCGCATCGTGTCTTCTTGCACGCGCTGGGACGCCCCTTCGATATGACGCAGCTTCTCCCATTTCGACATGTAGAAATTGTTCATCGCCGTACGCCACCGGAAAATATAGTGGCTGGTGAAGAAATCCGTCAGGATCGAGACAAAGATGCTGAGAAAGACGATCTGAACGAAGGTCAGCATCAGGCCATAGAAATCTCCGACCGTCACGTTCGCCTGCTTCGCCAAAGCGTTCTGTAGCGTGTCACCAAATGGCCGGCGCCAATTGTTGATTACCACCGATATCTGCACACCGAAAAAAGTGACGAAAATGATGAAGGCGGAGCCCCATATCGACCAGAGCTTCCATGGATTGTCCCACGCACGGATGTGCCAGGTCCCGCAGAAGAGGGCAATGCACAGCAGGAAGAACGCATAAAACCAGAGATTCCCCCACAGAAGAAAATAGCTCAGATCATATGGCTGCTGCCCTTCCGGCGGCATGATGAAACCCAGATGCGTTCCCAGATCGGAGACGGCGATATACCAGGCTGCAATGCAGAGCAGCGCCCAGACTACCATTGAGGTGAAAAACAATTTCGGCTGAGGGAAGAAGGAGTGAAACACGAGAAGTAAGCTTTCTTGATCGGGTTCGAACGACCGCAATGACGTCGATTTGGGGCGAGCCTAGGGCAGTTCGCAAAGTGCGGCAACCGGCAGCGCCGCATTCTTACATAGATGTAATCGCTTATCCCATGATCGTGATGCGATAGTTCAGCTGAGAATTTCCACTGGGCCACGCATTCCTCCCCCTTTCCCTTCACCCCGCCATCGGCTCAACCAAAAAATCGATGGGGCATCTTGCAAGCGATTATCTTACGATATATATCTTACGACATGACTAACGATACAAACCCTCACACTTCACAAGGAGAAACGATATGAGAGGTTTTAGAGACCGCATGTGCGGCGATGGCTTTGACATGGTCGAGGCATATATCCTACGACATGGTCGAGGCCGTGAATCGCGCGGTGAGCACAGGAGAGACTTCATGAGGGGCTTCAAGGGCGGCATGTTCGGTGGCGGTTTTCGCACCGGGCGGAAGTTCGACGCAGCCGATCTGCAGCTCATCATCCTTGCCCTGCTCGCAGAGCAGCCGCGCCATGGCTATGAGCTGATCAAGACTTTCGAGGAGCGCTCCGGCGGCTTCTACGTGCCGAGCCCTGGCGTCATCTACCCAGCCCTCACCTATCTCGAAGAAACCGGCCAGGCCGAAGTCGAGGCGAGCGGCACGAAGAAGCTCTACCGCATCACGGAAAGCGGCCAGAAGCGCGTCGACGATAACAGCGAACTGGTGGAAGCGACCTTCACCAAGCTTGCCGCCATCGGCGAAAAGATGGCCCGCGTCCGCGAGGTCTTCGACGGTCAGGACGAAGACGGCCGCGACAGCCCGTTCGATCGGCATGGCGCCGGCGACGTCCATCGTGCCCGCCACTTACTGCGCTCTGCGCTGCGGTCGAAATTTCCGTGGGACAAGGCCGAGGGTGCCCGCATCGCGGCAATCCTCGAGCGGGCAGCCGCCGATATCATCCGCGGCGAAACGAAGACCCCGGAAGAGCCGAAGGCCAACGACTGAGCCGGAACGTCACTTGTCCGGCAAGGTCAGGACGACTGGCCCGTTTCGGGTGGTGACGATCGTATGTTCGAACTGAACCGTCGGCGCCTGCGGATCGGCATAAAGCGTCCAGGCATCGTCGCCGCCCTCCGCCCAGGTACCGCCCAGCGACAGAAACGGCTCAACGGTGAAAACCAGGCCGTCTTCCATGATCCGCGTCTCATCAGGGTCCGCCCAGGTAGAAACCTCGGCGGGCTCTTCGTGCAGCGAACGGCCGATGCCATGGCTGGCGAGATTGGCGATCAAAGTATAGCGGTTCTTTTGCGCGAACGCGCCGACGGCATGGCCGATCCTGGAAAGCGGAGCGCCGCTGCGCACCTGATTAAGGCCCACCCAGAGCGCCCGCTTGCCATCCCGGCAGAGGCGTTCGATCTTCGGCTTGACGGGCGGCACCGCAAAAGACGCGCCTGTATCGGAAAAGAACCCGTCCTTTTCGGCTGAAACATCGAGATTAACCAGATCTCCGGCCTTGATCACACGAGGACCGGGAATGCCGTGGGCAACTTCCTCGTTGACGCTGATGCAGGTCGCGCCGGGAAACTTGTAGACGAGCTCTGGCGCGGACTGCGCGCCGGCATCCTCCAGCACCTTGCGGCCGATGGCATCGAGCTCGAGCGTGGTGATACCAGGCTCAAGGGCTGCCGCCATGGCATGCAAAGCATTGGCGCAGATGCGGCCGATCTCTTTGAGCTTGGTCAGTTCGTCGTCGTTCGAGATGATCATTTGCGGCTTCCGGCAGTCTCGCGCTCTCGTCATTGCCTTGAGAGGTTAAAATCTGGCTTTCGCCTCTTCACTCGGTTCAGTCAATGCCTTTCTGGCGGCCGGCGTGACTTTCGCCTTCGTAAGATGGATCAAAGGCGTGGATCGTCGACAAGCAGCGCCCATCTTTCGTGATCGCACCAGACGCCGCCGATCTTCAGATATTTGGGCGAGAACCCTTCCTTACGAAAGCCGAGCCGCTTCACCAGCGCGATTGAAGGAAGATTTGCTGGCTGGATATTCGCTTCTAGCCGATGCAGGCCAACGGCATCGAAAGCATGCGCCACCGCCAGCCGCAATGCCTCGGTCATGAAGCCCTGCCCGGCAAAGCCAGCCATGCCGTGATAGCCGAGAAAGGCACTGCGGAAGCCGCCCCAGACGATCTGGCTGATATTGATGACACCAACGATACCGCCCGAACCGGCGTCACGAGCGACGAACCCGATATTTGGCCCGGTGATTGTCTGTCCGAACCATGCATCGAAGCCGTCACGATCAAGAAAGGGATGGGCCCAGGGCGCATGATGGGCGCGGCTGGCGATGTTGGCGGCGATCAGTTCGTCCGCGTCCGACTGCCTGACTGGTGCGATAATCACTTGCGGCATGGCTCGCTCCACCCTTGTTCGAGGGAGCGAGCCTTAGCAAATCGAATCCGAAATCAAAAGCTTCGCTGGAAGAACGGAATCATTTTCCGAACCGCTTCATATCGAAGATAAAGCCCGCCCCAGGCCATCAAGCCGAGATAGACACCGAACAGCACATGCGAGAAAAGCGGGCTGCCGATCCGCAGATGCGTCGCGATCGCCCCGCCGAGAAGGCCAGTGAGCAGGATTGCGCCCAGGACCGAAGTCCTCGGAATGGCATAGAGGATCGCGCAGCCAAGCGTGATCACGCCAAGCAGTCGCGCAAGCGCCGGATCGGCTGAGTAGCCAAGCCCCGCCATCGTCTCCGTGACAACTGCAAGCGGGATGAGCTTGATCACCCCGTCGAAGACGAGGAAGGCAATGAGCAGGCCACTAAGGATCATGCCGACAACGCGTTGCGTGCGCGTGACTGACGGTACAGATGAATCGACTGCATAAGACATTTCATTATCCCCCGGAATTGAATCAGAAATTCAGATCTTTGCCGCCAATGCGGCAAGCTGGTCGGCACATTGTGCCCATCCTTGATGGAAGCCCATCTTCTCGTGCGCTTCGCGGTCTTCGGCCGTCCAGTGCAGGACGGTTGCGGTGTAACGCGTCTTGCCGTCACCAAGATCGTCAAGCTGGATCGTCACCACCATGAAAGGCTTCGCCGATGGCACCCAGGCGCTGGTGAAGGCATCTGTAAAGACGATCCGTTCGTTCGAAACGACCTCCAGATAGACGCCATTGCCCGGATAGTCCTCGCCTTCGGGGCTGCGCATGGTGATCGAGCTCGAACCGCCGGCGCGCAGATCGATGCTGGCAGCAGATATCGTCCATGGCAGCGGTGCAAACCACTGCTTCAACAGCTCCGTTTCCGTCCAGCAACGAAAAATCTTCGCGCGCGGCGCGTCGATGATGCGGGTCAGCGAAAGCTCGTGGCGCTGGCTCTTTTCAGTCATATCCTGGTCCTCTCTCTGGTTTGACGCGGCCCGTTCGGCCTATGCCCCAAGGACGTGGGAAGAGATGCCTTCCCGACATCCGGAAAACAAAATTTTTGATTATTTTACAACCGCAATGGCATCCGCATTCAAGCAATCGAGCTGATGCCGGATATGAGCCGCTTCCGCAGGGGAGCGGGCAAGCGCGATGGCCTTGTCGAAGGCAACGCGCGCCTCCTGCGGACGGGTGAGCTGCATCAGCAGGCCGCCTCTCAGCCCGTGAAAATAGAAATAGCTGTCGAGCTGCGCTTCAAGAGGTGCGATCAGCGCCAGCGCCTCCTCCGGACCCTTCAGCTTGGAGACCGCGACCGCGCGGTTGAGCGTGACGACTGGAGACGGCGTCAGTCTTTCCAGCACCTGATAGAGCAGCTCGATCTCCGCCCAGTCGGTATCTGCAGCGAGTTTGGCCCGCGAATGCAGCGCAGCAATGGCTGCCTGCACCTGATAGGGTCCAGGCCGGCGATGGCGGATCGCTTTGTCCAGCAGAGCCAGCGCCTCATCAATCGATGTCCGGTCCCAAAGCGTGCGGTCCTGTTCTTCCAGCAGAATGATCTGCCCATCCGCATCGAAGCGCGCCGCCTTGCGCGATTGTTGCAGCAGCATCAGCGCCAGCAGCGCCATGGTTTCCGGCTCGCCGGGGAAGATGCGAAGCAGCAGCCGGCCGAGCCGGATAGCCTCATCCGAAAAGGCGGCCGCCTCGCGATGCGTCCCTCCGGCAGAGTAACCCTCATTGTAGATCAGGTAGATCATGGCGCTGACGAGCGCCAGCCGCTCGCTCCGCTCCACGGCGCCCGGCGTTTCGAATGCCACACCGGCGGCGGCCACGCGCGCCTTGGCGCGTGTGATGCGCTGCTCCATCGCGCTATCGCTCACCAGGAACGCGCGGGCGATCTGTTGCACCGAAAGACCGGACACGATGCGCAGCGCAAGCGCAATCTGCTGGGTCGCGGGCAGATCCGGATGGCAGCAGATGAACAGCAGCCGGAGAATGTCGTCACGGTAGCCGGAACCATCGAGCCTTTCGGCAAGGTCGCTCTCGGCATCGCCTGTATCGGAAATCGCCTCCTCATCCGGCAGGCTCTGCATCCTCGCCTGCTTGCGCGTCGCATCGATACCGCTGTTGCGGCCGACGAAAATCAGCCACGCGATCGGGTCGCGGGGCGGCCCCTTGTCGGGCCAGGTCTTCAGGGCCCTGAGGCAGGCCTCCTGAAAGGCCTCCTCGGCGATGTCGAGATTGCGGAAGTAGCGCAGCAGAGCGCCCAGCACCTGCGGCCGGGCATTGGTCAGTGCGATGTCGATCCAGGCAATATCCGTCATGTGGCAACCGTCCCTGGCCTGAACACGTAGAGCGGGCGGATCTCGTAGGAGCCGGCACCCGGATTAGCCTCAGCCAATTGTTTCGAGAATTCAATCGCTTCGTCGAGCGTTTCAAAGTCGATGACGTAGAAGCCCAGCAGCTGCTCTTTCGTCTCGGCGAAGGGGCCATCGATGACCAGCGGTTCGTTCTTGCCCTTGCGCAGCGTCGTCGCCGCTGTCGTCGGCATCAAACGTGCCACCGGGCCTAATTTGCCGGCCTCGGCGAGCGGCGTCTGCACGGCGATCAACCGCGCCATCGTCGCGTCCTCCTGCTCCTTGGACCAGGCAAACACCGTATCTTCGTCGTTGTAGCATAGGATTGCGTAGAGCATCAGGACCTCCTTCTCTGATAAAGACGAAGGAATAGCATCAGCTCCGACAGACCGCGTCAAAAAATTACGGTCAGGAGTGCTCGGCTTGGCGGAGGAGGTCAATCAAATTGGCCACCTCATGCAGTCGGGGAGACTTCAGCGGCAAGTCGCGATCGGTGCGCTCGACAATGACCAGATCGTCCTGCGGGATGACAAAGGCATATTGCCCGCCCGCGCCCCAGGCGAAATAAGCGCCTGTCGGAAGGCGAAAAGCATTGGCGCTCGCATCGGTGCCTGACGACGGCCGGTTGGCGGTCCACCAGAGATACCCGTATCCGAACCCATGATCGGCGTCCGAATAGGGCGTGGTGCTTGTCCGCACCCATTGCTGGGGTACGATCTCCTGCCCGTTCCAGCGCCCGCCATCGAGAAACAGCAGAGCGAAGCGGGCAAGATCCCGCGTGCTCATCCGGAACGCATAGGCAGGATGGATCGATGCGCGCCCGCGGACCTTGTGCTGCACATGCGGATCGTAATCCTGCATCCCGATTTTCCGGGCGATCTCATCCTCAAAGGCATCGTAGATGGAGGCGCCGGTCGCCTTCTCGTAGATCGTGCCGAGGGCGTTGAAATCCCAGTTGTTGTAGTACCAGAACGTCCCCGGCGCATGGCTGAAGCGCTGCGGCCGCCGCGCGGCCATCGCCTCCGTCTCATAAAGCGCCGGATGATAAATGCCGGATCGCGCCTCGAGAAGCATCCGGACCGTCGCCTGCTTCTCCTGATCGGACAGCGACGGCGGCGTGTCGTCTATACCCAATTGCTGGAGCGTGCTGCCAGGATCGATCTGATGACGCCCGACTGCGATCCCGATCAGGGAGTTAAGCAGGCTTTTGCGGATGGAAGCCAGCTCCATCGGCTTGCTCGTATCGCCCCATTCGGCAACGACAGCACCATGCTGGACCACCATGACGGCGCTGACATCATGCCCGTCGGCAAAGGCCTTCGCCTCGGCCAATTTCGGCGCCGACCATCCGGATGCCTCAGGAGAAACATGCGCCCATTCGGCCAAAGGCACGGTTTGCGCCAAAGCCGGTGTCGATAGCAGTCCAACCAATAGCAACCAGATGAAACGCATAGCCGATGCCCTGTGTCACACATCGCCGTCGAACTTCCGGGCGAATAAGTCTTTTCGGCGGCTGAAGCTCGCCCGGCAAGTTTCTGCGACATCAGGGCGCATGCATTCCCCTTCGCGATGCGCGGAACCAAGGAGCTAGATGCCGCCACGCCGGATCGTCAATGTCCCCGTTTCCGCGTCCAGTTCCGCGATGGCTCCGATCAAGGCGCTGACGGGGCTGCGCCCATGCCCCAGCGGCAAACCGCCAAGGACCGGCACGCCGAGCACATCAAGATGTTCGCGCAGGATATCGATGACCGAAAAACGGAGATCGAATTCGAAATCGGTAAACTGGCCAATGGCGACGCCTGCCAAGCCGTCGAGATGCCCGGCCTTGCGCAGCATGGTCATTTGCCGGTCCACCTGCCCGCGATAGAGGCTGACCGCTTCCAGCAGCAGGATCGCCCCATGCAAATCCGGCAGAGCCCAGCCGGCCGCTGTCGCCACCATGTCGAGGTTGCAGCCTATCAGCCGGCCAGTCGCGGTTCCGCTTGTGGTCAGTGCGGATGTCGGCTCCTCGGCGCGAGATTGGACAATGATATCCTCCGTCGTCATCAGTGCCCGGCGAAGCGCGCCGATGGTCTCAGGACTAACATCCTCCTCCCCGGGGCCGGCGAAAAGGGCGCCATGAATGCCGATCAGGCCACTATGTTTCAGGAAGCTGAGATGCAACGCGGTGATATCGCTGAAACCGATAAGGAACTTCGGATCGCGACGGGCAGCCGCAAAATCCAGCCGGTCGGCGATCCGGTATGACCCCTTGCCGCCGCGCGTGGTGAAGATGGCTCGAACCTCGGGATCGCGAAGCGCGCCATCCAGATCCGCCAACCGCTCTTCATCGGTTCCGGCGAGATAATCGCGCTTGCAAAAAACATGCTCGCCGAAATCGACGCGCAGCCCCCAGCCCTTCAGGATTTCGGCGTGCCGGAGGACCCTATCCTTGTCGGGCGGGCTGGCGGGAGAGACAAAGCGGATCTTGTCTCCCGGCCGCAATGGCGGCGGCGTCACAATCCGATCGACAGTTTCATGGCTCAGTGATTCCATGCCGCGATCTTGGCATGAAATCATGACCGGCGTCAGCCTTGGATCGGATGGCTAGAGCGTCAACCAAGCGACGGGTTTAAGATGCTAGCCTCTTTCGAAGGGGATCGCGCGGCTTTGGCATAGGCCTCGGATAGCTGTGCGGCTTTCGTCTTGCCCTCCCATAGCGGCAGACCAACCGACTGCGATACGGCGGGGTCAGTCGTGAAGACCGGATAGCCGCGCTCGAGCAGCCGCTCAAGCACTTCACGATCCTTACGGACATGAAGCCGGGTCAGATTTTCCGTGTTGTAAACGTGGCCGCCGGAATCGGGATTGATGCCGGTGATGATCACTTCCGTCGCGCCGTTATAGAGCGCGAACAGCACGGCGTTGATGCCGTTGGAACATTTGTCGTCGGCACCGAGCTCGCTGCATTTCACTCCACCGACACGGTCGAGAAGCGCCATGCGCCTGTAGCGGTCAACGATCTGAAGCCTGTCATAGCCGTAGTTGAAGGCCTTTAACCCGTCTTCGAGGCGTTTGAATTCCTCCCGCCAGAGCAGGACATAAAGCATCCTGGTGCGTTCGCCGTTCAGCACACGGCGTACTTCGACGGCATTGGTGTTCTTGCCCTCGATCTGATTGAACTGAACAAGCGTGACATCTGGGGCTTCTATCCCCCATGCCTTCGTGACCACCTGCGAACCATTGATGGTAATCACCCGGAAGGTCTGGTCGAAATCCGCAGGCTTGTTCGACACCGGCGCCGATCCGACGACGAGAACGGGCCCGTTGAAGGGCTCTGCGAGCACGGGCGGCTTTGGTCGCGTCAGATGATATTTG
>BFBZ01001169.1_pt1 | contig 18632 bp, 17 predicted proteins | sample 1888401 | NCBI WGS metagenome assembly BFBZ01 (sample SAMD00112614, study PRJDB3348) | symbiont metagenome | host: Chara braunii | reverse complement strand
CCCGCCGAGATCATGAACAGCAGCAGGCCGTAGACGAGGCCGTTGAGCGTCGAAATGACGATGAATTCCATGCCGGGTTACCCTTGTCGAAAACGCCGGCCCCCTGACTTCGGAAGCCGGCGTCCAAATCGCCTGCAGCGCAGGCGTGTTACGACGGACGTTCCATCCTGCACCGCGGGTCGACAGGCACCGCGCTGTCTTCGGGCGAGACGACCTTCAGGAGCCTGAAGCCCATATCGGTCCCATCGACCTTGTAGCGAGCCTCCCTCGAGACCTCGGAAACGGTCACCGGGAGAAGCACCTGGTGGTCCTCCCTCCTGAACGACCAACGGCCGGCCGGGCTCTCGTAGCTGGCATTCTCGAGCGCCAGGGCAATGGCCCGCATGTCGACGTTGCCACCGGGTGTGCTGACCTTCTTCAGGGCCTCGCCCAGAAGCAGCGTACCGAACGCCGTCGTCGGCTCTTCGTTGTAGGGGTAATGGCCGATCACCGCCTTGAAGTCTTCGGCGAAGGCTTCGCCGGCGCGGCCGCCGGCCTCGAGGTTATAGAGCTTCACCAGGACGGCGCCCAAGGCCGAGGGGCCCATCGCGCTCAACGCCCCGGTCGTATCGAGGCTGGTATTGCCGACATTGACCTTGAGGCCCGCATCGCCCAACGCGCGCATGAACAGGATGATGTCGTTACCCCAGTTGCCGCTCAGGATCGTGTCCGCGCCCGAGGCTTTGATCTGCGCGACGTAAGGTGAGAAGTCCTGGATCCTTGCCGTGTCGTGCAAGGTCGAGCCGACGATCTGCGCGCCGGCGGCTCTCACGTTGAGCGCCTGCGCCCTCTCGTGGTCGACGCCATAGGAGTAGTTCTGGTTGATGCTGTAGACCCTGCTTCCCAGCCTGCCCGTACCCTGCATCGCGGACACGAGCGCCCTGATCCTGATGAAAGGGTTGCTGGCGACCTTGAACGCCCAGAAATGGCATTTGTCGCCGGTGAATTCCGCGGCCTCGGATCCCTCCATCATGAAGAGGATCTCCTTGCCCCGGTTGCGCAGGTTGTATTTGCGAATGTCCTCGGAGATCTGCGCGGTGATCGCCGAATTGGTCGATTGGATGATGATGCGCGCGCCATCTGCGATGGCGGCCCTCAGCTTCTCGGCGGCACCCGCCGTCTGATTGAGGCTGTCATATTCGGTCACGACGATCGGCTCGCCGTTGAAGCCTCCCTGCTGGTTCAGCTTTGCGATGGCGTAGCGGACGCCTTCGACGAAGGGGATGGCGGTTTGGGCGTTCGGTCCCGAGAACGCCTCGATCACGGCGATCTTGAGAGGCTCGGCATGCGCCGCGGCGCTGCCGAAGGCGCATAGCGCGGCGATGGCGACAGAGCGAAGGTATTTTCTCATCGAATACTCCTTGGGTATCGTATTATAGGCCGTTTCTTGGAAGAATTGGGCAAGCAGAACCATCTCGCGAGTCCGTGCGGCTCGCCGTGCGATCGAATTCGCTGCGCCAAATCTCGCTCGCCATTTCCCAGCCGCTCGTCATCCCGTCGAAGTGCACCCGAAATCGGCCGGGAGCCGAGCGCGACGCAGCGATCGATATTGGGGCTAACGAGATGAACGATAAGGGATTTTCGTTCCCGATCAGCCGTCTTCCGCGTGGGCGATCTGGGTCATTTCGTGGTTCCTCCCCCTTGTGCCGAATGTTTTCTTGTGCGATCAAACTTCGCATATAACGAGAATACGGTCGCATATCTCCCTGGGGGCTGTCAACGAGGCGACGTACGCGATCGACCGAGGTGCAAGTATTCGACGTCACGTTCGAAATAATGTCCGACCATCGCCCTGTCGTCAGGGCGAGGCTCGAGACGCGGGCGGCCGCGCTGCCGGTCCGCCACCGGAAACGAAGGCAGGAAGCAATTGATGAGTGCTCAACGCGAGGCGTGGTTGGATTTCTCGGGCAAGACCTGCGTGGTCACCGGTGCCGGTGGAGGGATCGGGCAGGAAATCGCGGCGTCGTTTGCCGCCTCGAAAGCCAAGGTCGTCGTTCTCGATCACAGCCGGGAGGGGGCGGAGGCGACGGAGAGGATGATCCACGACGCCGGCGGAACGGCGATTTCGATTGTTGCCGACGTGACGGACGCGGCCTCGATCGATCGGGCCGTCGACCGGACGAACGAGGCGTTCGGGGGCTGCGACATCCTCGTCAACAACGCAGGCATTCTCCGTTTCGGTCCGTTGGCGGCGGTCGCTCCGGAAACATGGGACCAGACGATCGCCGTCAACGTGAAGGGCTACCTGCTTTGCGCGCAGCGCTTCGGCGAGGGCATGCGGCAGCGTCGATCCGGAGCGATCGTCAATGTCGCGTCGATCGCAGCCACCGAACCCCATCCCTATTGCGGGTCCTACAGCGTGAGCAAGGCAGCGGTGGTCATGTTGACGCAGCAGCTGGCACTGGAGTGGGGGCCGTCAGGCGTTACGGTCAATGCCGTCAGCCCCGGCTTCATCCCGACACCGCTCAATACTGAATTCTACGCGGTTCCGGGCGTGACCGAGCAGCGCAGCAAGCTCGTGCCGCTTCGCTCCCTGGGTTCGACGCGCGACGTCGCCCATTCCGTCATGTTCCTCGCCAGCGGCTTCGCCCGCTACGTCAACGGCCACAACCTCGTGGTCGATGGCGGGCTCTCGCATACCTCGATGATCCACGTCCCGCGGCCGGGCTACGACGACGGCGGCCGGTAGCCGTATCCCGCTCCAGCGCGATCGAACACAAAGCCCAAGGAAAAGAAGTCAAATGTCGAATTCCGATCAAGCCACGACGGGGTGGTTGCCAGAGCGATATTCGCTCTCGAATCAAACGGCCGTCGTCACCGGGGGGGCCAAGGGCATCGGCGCCGCCATCGTTCGCGAACTGATGGCGCTGGGGTGTCGCGTGGTCGTGTGGGACCAGGACGTCTCCGCCGTCGAGACGGTGCCGGGCAAGCTCGATGCCATCGCCGTCGACGTGACGCGCCAGGAAGCGATCGAGGCCGCCGAAGCCCGAACTGCGGCGCTCATCGGTACGCCGGACATCCTGGTGAACAACGCGGGCATCCAGGGCCCGACGGTTCCGCTCCAGGATTATGAGAGGGCGGCGTGGGATCGTGTCATCGCGGTCAACCTCACCGCCGTCTACGCGGTCAGCAGGATATTCGTGCCGGGAATGAAAGCGCGGAAGTCCGGACGGATCATCAACATCGCTTCGGTTGCCGGGGTTCGCGGCCTTGCTGACGGATCGGCCTATGGCGCATCGAAGGCCGGGGTGATCGGCTTCTCGATCGGGTTGTCCAAGGAGCTGGTCGCCGACGGCATTTCGGTGAACTGCGTTGCTCCCGCGCTGATCGATACGGACCTCAAGCTGCAGATGTCCGCCGAGTTCATTCAGAAGGCGACCGATCGCGTGCCGATGGCGCGTCTGGGCAAGGCGGAGGAAGTGGCGGCGACCGTCGCCTGGATCGCGACGCCGGCCTGCAGCTTCACCACCGGCGCGGTTTTCGACGTCGCCGGCGGGAGGCTCGGCCTGTAACCGCCGCATGCGCGCAAGCGTCCGGAGCGAGCATCGCTCGCGTCGGGCCCTTTCCCATTCACCTTCACCATGAGAGCGGCACAGACAATGAGCCAGCAAAAAGACGCGCCCATCGCCCTTGTCACCGGCGCCGCCAGGGGCATCGGACTTGCGACCGCCGAGCGATTGGCGGCCGACGGTTTTCACGTCGTCATGACGGACGTCGATCGGCAGACCCTGGAGGCATCGGCCGCGGCGCTTTCGAAGGTGGGCTCGGCATCGGTCGAGACGCATCAGCTCGACATCCGGGACGAGGGCGCCTGCGAGGCGCTGCTCGGCCGGTTCACGCGCGTCGACGCGTTGATCAACAATGCCGGGGTCTTCGAGGTCAAGAAGACGGCCGACCTGACGACCGACGACTTCAGGCGCATGTTCGACATCAACGTGATCGGAATGTTCGTGCTGGCGCGTGGTGCCGCTGCCCGGATGACGTCGAGCGGGCGCATCGTGAACATCGCGTCCCGAGCCTATCTCGGCGCGGTCGACTATGCTCACTACGTTTCGTCGAAGGCTGCCGTCGTCGGCTTGACCCGCGCGCTGGCGCTGGAACTGGCGCCGCGCGGCATTCTCGTCAACGCGGTCGCGCCCGGCGTCATCGACACGCCGATCCTGGCCGCCTGGAGCGACGAAGCCAGGGCCAGGCTCGCCACCGCCCAACCCGTCGGTCGCCTGGGGCGCCCCGAGGACATCGCGGCGATGGTTTCGTTCCTCGCCTCCGCGAAGACCGAATTCATCACCGGTCAGACGATCCTCGTCGATGGCGGACGCTCCCTGGGCGGGCTCGCAACCTGAGCGACGACCCGAGCTCTCATCGTGCCCCCCAGGATATCAAAACCTACCCGCGCGCTCCGTCGCAGAGGATCCAGAAATGCTTCAGTTGCAAGATAAGATCGCCGTCATCACCGGCAGCTCTTCGGGTATCGGCCTGGCCACCGCGAAGACCTTTCTGCGCGCGGGTGCCGTCGTTCTCGGCGTCGATCTGACCCCTCCGCCGGCCGATTTCGCCGAGGCGAAGGCCTTCGACGCGCTCCAGTTGGATCTCACGTCGCCTGGAGCGTCCGAGCGCGTGATCGCCGAGGCGATGGCAAGGCACGGCCGCGTGGACGTGCTCGTCAACAATGCCGGCATCGGCAACTCCCGACCGGTTCTCGATACCAGCGACGAGGATCTGGCTCGCTATCTCAGCGTCAACATCGCCGCGCCTTTCGCGCTGTGCCGGTCGGCGATCTCGGTGATGCGGGGCAGGGGCGGCAATATCATCAATATCGCCTCGGTCTTCGGGATGCTGGGAACCTCTCGCGCCTCGGCCTATGCTGCGACGAAGGCGGGTCTCGCAGGGCTGACGCGGCAGTTGGCGGCCGAGTACGGCCGCGACGGCATCCGCGTCAACGCGGTGTCACCGGGCCTCATCGCCACCCCGCTGGTCCGCGAGCGGCTGGAAACCAACCCGTGGTTTCGGCGCTCGATGGTCGAGGATTGTCCGCTCGGCCGGCCAGGCCGCCCGGAGGAGATCGCGGAAGTCTGCGCCTTTCTCGCGTCCGATGCGGCGAGCTTCGTATCGGGCATCGTGATGCCCGTGGATGGTGGCTGGTCCGGCACCAAGTTCCTGCCCGAGCCCTACGCCCAGGCGGAAGCGGAATCGGTCTGATGCATGCCATCTCAAACGGCCATGCGGCGGCCGAGGAGACCGTGGACATCCTCGTCTTCGGCAGCGGGGCCGGCGGATTGGCGGCGAGCCTGTTCGCCGCCAAGCGCGGCCTGAAGGTGCTGCTATGCGAGAAGTCCAGCCTGCTCGGCGGCACGACCGCAACGTCGGGGGGCGTGCTCTGGGTGCCCGGCAACCGTCAGGCGAAGGAAGCGGGGATCGACGATCCGATCGACAACGCGCGCACCTACCTTCGGCATGAGCTCGGCAACTATTATCGGGACGATCTCGCCGAGGCGTTCCTGGAGAGCGCGGGCCCGGCCATCGACGATATCGAGGACGGCACATCGGTCGCATTCGACCTGATCGCGTCGCCGGACTACCACCCGGATAGCCCGGGCGGCGTCGACAAGGGGCGCTCGATCATGGCGCGCCGCTACGATGGCAATCGGCTGGGCGCGGATTTCGAACTGGTGCGGCCGCCGATGGACAGGCTCATGGTCTGCGGCGGCATGATGGTGGGTCCGGACGAAATTGCCGCCTTCGTCAGACCCTTCGCCTCGCTAGCCAACCTCAAGCGCGTCGCGGCAAGGCTGGCGCGGCACGGCCTCGATCGGCTCAGATATCGACGGGGCGCACAGGTCAGCAACGGCAACGCCTTGGTCGCAAGGCTGGTGCACAGCCTCAGGACGCACAAGGCCGACATTTGGGTCGATGCGCCCTTGAAGGAATTGATCCGGACCGGCAACCGCGTGGCAGGGGCGATCGTCGAAAAGAACGGACGCCTCGTTCGGGTGAATGCACGGTTGGGCGTGGTTCTGGCAACCGGTGGGTTCCCTCAGGACCCGGCGCTTCGCCGCGAGCTCTCAGCCACCTTCCCGCACGACCACTCGATGGCGTTCGAGGGAAACACCGGCGATGGCCAGCGCGCGGCGCGCGCCATCGGTGCGGTCGTCGACACGGAGCTGAGCAGTCCTTGCCTCTGGACCCCCTCTTCGTTGCTGAGGGAGCATGACGGCAAGACGGTCCCGGTCATCTACGGTTATCTCGACCGGGGCCGCCCCGGGATCATCGCCGTCGATCCCGAGGGACGCCGGTTCGTCAACGAATCCAATTCGTACCACGACATCGTGGCGGCCCTGTTCGAACGCCGGGCATCGCTCGGTGCTGCCGCCGATGCCCGCTTCCACTTCATCTGCGACGCGGCCTTCGTTCGAAAGAATGGCTTGGGCGCAATACGGCCTTGGCCATGGTCGCCCCGTTTGTCGCCATTCGTTCGGAACGGCTACATCACCACGGCGCGGACCCTGCCGGAGCTTGCCCGAAAGACGGGCATCGATCCCGCTGCGCTCACGGCGACCGTTGAGCGCCACAACGGCTTCGCCCAGACCGGCAAGGACCTCGATTTCGGCAAGGGGTCGACGTCGTTCAATCGTGTCTGGGGCGATCCGGCTGCGGGGCCCAATCCCAATCTGACGCCGATCGTGACGGCCCCCTTCGTCGCCCTGCCGATCCTGCCGGCGACGCTCGGTACGGCAATTGGCCTGAAGACCAATGGCGACGCCCAGGTGCTCGACGCGGCGGCGGCCGTCATCCCGGGATTGTTCGCTTGCGGCAACGAATTGGCCTCGTCGATGCGCGGCTTCTATCCGGGCGGCGGGATCACCCTCGGTCCCGCGGTCGTGTTCGCTTACCGAGCGGTTCTGAAGGCCTTGGCGGAAGCCTGAGCACGTCCCGTCTCGTCAAGACATCAAAGGAGAGATCGATGCCCTATGCAATCAGCTGGATGGATGAGCCGGGAACGGCGGGGCTTCGCTTGGAGCTGCGCGACGCGCATCTGGACTATATGCGCGAGAACCTCGCGCGCGTGCTCGCGAGCGGAGGACTGCTGGACGACCCTGGCGAGATCGGTTTGGGCGGGCTGATCCTGCTCGATATCGACAGCAGGGAGGAGGCCGAGAATTTCGTGAAGGCGGATCCGTTCTACACGGGCGGGCTCTATAAGAACCCGACCATTACCCGTTGGAGGAAGGCTTTCTACGACCGGAAAGCCTTCATCTGATCCCCTTTGGACATCTCTCGAAACCGCGCCGGCGGAGCAATCCGGCACCCCGGTACCGCTGCGCGGTGATGGCGCCGTTTTTGGCCGGATCGGCGCGGCGACGCTTATTGCCGCGGAGAAGTCGTGCGTCGCGGGGACGAGCCCGGCGAGGACGAGAAATGAGCCTTGGAGCGGCGTGTGCTGGATCAACCGGGCGCAGGATCCACTCCGCGCCCCGGCACGCGGCAAGGTCAACACCGCATCCTGCCCGGGCTTGCCCCCATATTCCAGGCCTCCACGTCGCGGCGATGCGTGGATGGCCTGCGACGCCCCTTGAACGCTCCTTTTGCCCGCTTCCCGCATAGTTGCGGCTCCGGGTCATGGCCGGAGTTTCCATTCACACGGATTTGTTAACCCACAAGGGCCTTTCGCCTGCTCCTCGCGCTTGACCAATTTCTGATAACTGATAAATATCCAAAATCATCAGTCATCAAGAATCAGGTGTCATGACGGTCAAAGCACGCCTCACCCCGGAAGAGACCCGCGAGCGCATCCTTGTGGTGGCCGAGGAGCATTTCCGGCGTGTCGGTTACGCCAAGACCGCGGTTGCCGATATTGCCGGCACGCTCGGCATGAGCCCGGCCAATGTCTACCGCTTTTTCCCGACCAAATCGGCGATCTGCGAGGAGATCGCCCAGCGTCTGCTCGAAGAAAGCACCGCGCAGGTGCGCGCCATTGCCGCCGAGAAGACCTCGGCCGCCGACCGGCTCGGCCGCATGGTCCTGGCGATCCATCGCTACAACAAACACAATTTCACCGACGAGCGCCGGCTGCACGACATGGTCGAGAACGCCATGGTCGAGAGCTGGGGGGTGATCAAGGCCTATCTCGAAGGCCTGACCGTGATCTTCGCCGACATTATCCGCGAGGGAATGGTCGCCGGTGAATTTGCCATTCAGGATCCGGTCGAAGCGGCGCTGTCGTTCAAGCAGGCCCATGTCACCGTGTTTCATCCGACCCTGATCGCCCATTGCGCCGGCCTGGACGCGGTCAACGACCTCGAAGACCAGGCCCGCCGCCTGACCCGTTTTGCGCTTCGCGCGCTGAAAGCCTGAGGAACCGCCGCCATGCGTCTCCGCGTCCTCCCCCTTCTCGCCGTCTCGCTGCTGGGCCTGGGGCTCGCGGCCTGCAATGACGGCAATGCCAAGACCGAGGCCCGTACGGGCGAGGGCGATGCCCGCGCCGTCGTGGTGGAAACCGTCAGGTTCCAGCCGCGCACCAGCGAACGCAGCTTCGTCGGCAGCGTCCGTCCGCGCATCGAGAGCGATCTCGGCTTTCGGGTTTCCGGCAAGATCGCCGAGCGCCTGGTCCAGCAGGGCGAGCGGATCAGCCGCGGCCAGCCGCTGGCACGGCTGGATCCCGCCGATCTCGCGCTGCAGAAGCAACAGGCGGAAGCCGAACTGGCGGCCGCCCAGATCAACCTCAACGCCAGCGAAGCCCAGGACAAGCGCTCACTCGATCTCAGGCACGCCGGCTGGGCGACCCAGGCGACCGTCGATCAGCAGATCGCCCGCACCGCCGATCTGCGCGGCCGGCTCGACCGCGCCAAGCGGGCGCTCGATCTCGCGGTCAACCAGCTCGCCTATGCGACGCTGATTTCCGATGTCGACGGCGTGGTCACCGCGACGCTGGCCGAACCCGGCCAGGTCGTGGCCTCGGGCACCCCGGTGGTCCGGGTGGCGCGAGCCGGCGAGCGCGAAGCGGTGGTCGCGGTGCCCGAGGCGTTGATCGAACGCGTCCGTACCGGCCAGGCGAGGGTTTCGCTCTGGTCGAATGCCGACAAGCGCTACGGTGCGAAGCTGCGCGAATTCGCCGCTTCGGCCGATCCGGCCACGCGGACCTTCCAGGCCCGCTTCACCATTCAAGATGCCGATGATGGCGTCGTCATTGGTATGACGGCGACCGTCACGGTCGGCGAGCCCGCGTCCGCCCGCGTGGCTCGCCTCCCTATCTCCGCGCTCTATTCCGAAGGGCGCGGCGCGTCGGTCTTCGTGGTCGATCCGGCCACCGGAGGATTGACGCTCAAGCCGGTGACCGTCGAGGGCTATGACGGCCGCGACGTGCTGATCGGCGGCGGCGTGGCCGACGGCGAAAAGGTTGTCGCGCTCGGCGTGCACAAGCTCGACGCCGGCCAGCGGGTGCGGGTGGTCGAAACCCGCAACTGACAAGGCCGGACGGCCTCATCAGCGCATCTGTCGCATATCCCTATAGCTAGCGCCCGAGTCCGCGGGAGAGGCCCCATGTCCGCCGCACACGACGCCCATGATCCGTCCCTGACCCGCAACAACTGGTCGCACTGGGCGGTGACCCATCCGGCGCTGGTCCTGTTCATGATCCTGGCGCTGGTCGCCGGCGGGGCCTTTGCCTATCTCCGGCTCGGGCGCGCCGAGGATCCGTCCTTCACCATCAAGGTCGCCGTCATCACCGCGATCTGGCCGGGCGCGACCGCGCGCGAGATGCAGGACCAGGTCGCCGAGCGGATCGAGAAGAAGCTGCAGGAGCTGCCCTGGTTCGAGCGGGTGCAGACCTATACCAAGCCCGGCTTCACCGCGATGCAGCTGGTGTTCCGTGACAACACGCCGGCGCGCGACGTGCCGACCCTGTTCTACCAGACCCGCAAGAAGCTCGACGACCTGCGCGGCGAGCTGCCGGCCGGCCTGATCGGCCCGAACGTCAATGACGAATATGGCGACGTCGATTCGGTGCTCTACACGCTGACCGGCGACGGCGCGAACTATGCCGAATTGAAGCGCATGGCCGAACGGCTGAAGAGCCGCCTGCTGCGCGTGCCCAATGTCACCAAGGTCAACCTCTACGGGGCGCAGGACGAGCGCATCTTCGTCGAGTTCAGCCACGCCAAGCTGGCGACGCTCGGCGTTCCGGCCTCGGCCATTTTCGAAAGCCTGCAGCGGCAGAACGCCGTGGTGCCGGCCGGCACGATCGACACCGGTTCGGTCCGCGTGCCGCTGCGCGTCACCGGCGCGCTCGACGGCGTCGCGGCGGTGGCGGCGACACCGGTCGAGGTCAATGGCCGGATCTTCCGCCTCGGCGATATCGCGACGGTCACCCGCGGTTTCGTCGACCCGCCGACCTTCCTGATCCGGCAGGAGGGCCAGCAGGCTTTGCTGGTCGGCGTGGTCATGCAGAAGGGTGCCAATATCACCACGCTCGGCGAGGACCTGGCACGGGCCCGCGACGAGTTCCGCCGGGATATTCCGGTTGGTATCGAACTCGGCCAGATCGCCGACCAGCCGAAGGTGGTCGAGCATGCGATTTCGGAATTCGCCCGCTCCTTCCTGGAAGCCCTGGCGATCGTTCTTTTGGTCAGCTTCGTATCGTTGGGGTGGCGCACCGGCATCGTGGTGGCGCTGTCCGTGCCGCTGGTGCTCACCGTGGTGTTCATCGCGATGTTCGCGCTCGGCATCGACCTGCACCGCATCTCGCTCGGCGCGCTGATCATCGCGCTCGGCCTGCTGGTCGATGACGCGATCATCGCGGTCGAGATGATGGTGGTGAAGATGGAGCAGGGCTGGGACCGGCTGTCGGCCGCCGGTTATGCCTGGACCTCGACCGCCTTTCCGATGCTGACCGGCACCTTGGTCACGGCCATAGGCTTCCTGCCCGTCGGCCTCGCCAATTCCTCGGTGGGTGAATATGCCGGCGGCATCTTCTGGGTGGTCGGCCTGGCGCTGATCGTGTCCTGGTTCGTCGCGGTGATCTTCACGCCCTATCTCGGCGCCAAGCTGCTGCCGGACTTCCACAAGCTCGAGCAGCGCAAATATGAGCGCGCCGCCGCCCGCGCCGCCAAGCGCGGCAAGCCGGCGCCGCCCAGGCCCGATCATTCCGATCCGCATGCGATCTACGATACCCGCATGTACAGGATCCTGCGCCGGGCGGTTGGCTGGTCGGTCGACCACAAGTTCATCGTGGTGGCGAGCACGCTGGTGGTGTTTGTCGCCTCGGTGGTCGCTTTCGGCCGCATCCAGCAGCAGTTCTTCCCGATCTCGGAGCGGCCCGAGCTGTTCTTCGAAATGCGCATGCCGCAGGGGACCGCGATCACCGCGTCGCTGGAGACCGCCAAGCGCGCCGAGGCCATGCTCAAGGGCGATACCGATATCGAGACCTATACGACCTATGTCGGCCAGGGCTCGCCGCGCTTCTGGCTCGGTCTCAATCCGCAATTGCCGGATGAATCCTTCGCTCAGATCGTCATCATCTCGAAAGACCTGGAAGCCCGCGAGCGGATCAAGGCGCGGCTCGAGGCGGAGGTCGCCAGCGGCAAGTTGTCGGAGGCGCGGGTGCGCGTCGACCGGTTCAATTTCGGCCCGCCGGTCGGTTTCCCGGTGCAGTTCCGGGTGATCGGCACCGAGCCGCAAGCCGTGCGCGACGTGGCGATCAAGGTGCGCGAGGTCATGCGCGCCAACCCGAACACCCGCGATCCGCATCTCGACTGGAACGAGCAGTCGCCCTCGGTCAAGCTGGTGGTCGACCAGGACCGCGCACGCTCGCTCGGCCTCAACGTCCAGGATGTGGCGCAGACGCTGCAGACCCTGCTCTCCGGCGTGACGGTCACCAGCGTGCGCGACCGCACCGAGCGCGTCGACATCGTGGCGCGCGCCGTCGGGCCCGAGCGGGTCGACCTCGGCCGCATCGGCGATCTCACCATCATCGCCCGCGGCGGCGTGCCGGTGCCGCTCGCCCAGGTCGCCCGCATCGAGTTCGAGCAGGAAGATCCGATCCTGTGGCGGCGCAACCGCGACCTGACCATGACGGTGCGTTCCGACGTGCGCGACGGCATCCAGCCGCCCGTCGTCAGCGCCCAGGTACAGGCCGCGCTGAAGGACCTGACCGCGTCATTGCCGATCGGCATGCGCATCGAGCAGGGCGGCGCGGTCGAGGAATCGGCCAAGGCCAACAGCTCGATCTTCATCCTGTTCCCGGTCATGCTGCTCGCCATGCTGAGCGTGCTGATGCTGCAGCTGCAGTCGTTCTCGCGGCTGTTCCTGGTGTTCTCGACCGCGCCGCTCGGCCTGGTCGGGGCCTCCTTCGGGCTCAATGTCACCGGCGCGCCCTTCGGTTTCGTGGCGCTGCTCGGCCTGATCGCGCTTGCCGGAATGATCATGCGCAACACCGTCATCCTGGTGCAGCAGATCGACGAGGACCAGGCCAACGGCTATTCGCTGCACGACGCCATCATCGAGGCGACGGTGCGCCGGTCGCGTCCGGTGGTGCTGACCGCGCTTGCCGCGATCCTCGCCATGATCCCGCTGGCGCGTTCGCTGTTCTTCGGGCCGATGGCGATCACCATTGCCGGCGGTCTGTTCGGCGCGACGATCCTGACGCTCCTGTTCCTGCCGGCACTCTATGCGGTGTGGTTCCGGGTCAAGCCGGCGCACAAGCAGGACACTCCGGCGGAGCCTTCGGCCATCGCACAGCTGCAGTTGCCGATGGCGGCCGAATGATCCGCGACTTCGCGCCTCAGGGCGCGAAGATCAGGAAGACGTAGGTGGCGAACAGTACCAGGTGCACCACGCCCGGCAGGATGTTGGTGCGACCGCCGCCGAAGGTGACCTGGCTGACGCCGAAGGTCAGGATCAGCACCACCATGTCGCGGTTGTCGAGGCCGAGCCCGATCGGCTGATTGAGCCCGATGGCGACCAGGCAGACCGCCGGAATAGTCAGGCCGATGGTCGCAAGCGACGAGCCGAGCGCCAGGTTGAGGCTCTTCTGCAGCTCGTTGCGCTTGGCCGAGCGGACGGCCGCGATGCTCTCCGGCAGCAGCACGAGCATGGCGACCAGCAGGCCGATCGCGCCGATGGGCGCGCCGACGAAGTTGACGGCGACCTTGACCGAGGCGGCGAAATGCTTGGCCAGCAGCACCACGCCGACAAGCGCAAGGGTCAGCAGCGCGACGCTCTGGGCGACCGCGCGGTTATCAGGCACCTGGGCATGTTCGTCAGGCGTGGAAACGCCGGAATCCGACAGGAAATAGTCGCGGTGGCGGACGGTCTGGACGTACAGAAACACACCATAGAGCACCAGTGTCACGACGCCGACATAGACCAGCTGAGACACGTTGAAGAACGGCCCGGGCACGCTGGTCGTGTAGTTCGGCAGGATCAGCGTCAGGGTTGCCAGAGGCATCAGCACGACCAGGTAGGCGCTGGCGCCGGGTAGCCGGAAACCCTGCTCGCCATAACGCAGACCGCCGAGGATGATGCAGATGCCGACGAGGCCGTTGCAGACCACCATGACCACGGCAAAGACCGTATCGCGCGCCAGCATCGGACTGCCGTCGCCGGCCAGCATGATCGAGACGATCAGCGCCACCTCGATGATGGTGACGGCGAGCGTCAGAACCAGCGTGCCATAGGGCTCGCCGGTGCGGTGGGCAACCACGTCGGCATGATGGATCGCGGCGAAGACTGCGGCGACCAGCACGGCGAATTCGATCAGAGGCCAGATCACGGCGGTGCCGGGAATGGCGTTGATCAACGCCGGAGCAAAGGTCCCGATCAGCGCGACGAGAAGCGCGAGAATGGGCGTGATGACGGATTTCGGGCGCCGGCCGGCGGTCATGCGGGGTGATCCATTGTTCTGGGTGCTGTCGCACAGTGCGGGCGATCGACCGCCGGTTCAACCCCGTATCGGCAAGGAAACGCCCATTGACCGGCTTTCCCGACGCGGCCTAGCGTCGCGATATCCGTCACAATTCACGGAGCCGCTTTCCCATGGCATCAGCCGACACGACGATGCGCACCCTGGCCGGGCTGGTCGCGGCCCTGATGATGATGCTCGATCCGGCCGGCGCGGGTCCGGCCGACGATGTCGGCGCGGCGCGTGCCTGGGGCATTCTCGGCACCTGGCGGATCGATTGCGCCGCGCCGCCGAGCCGGGCCAATGGCAGCCTGACCTATGCGGTCCGCGACGGCCGCCTGGTTCATCCCCGCGATTTCGGCGATGTTCGTGACGAATTGCAGGTGCAGTCGGCGCGCGTGCTGCCGAACGGGCGGTTCGAATTCGTCATCCGGTTTCCGGACGACGGCCAGCGCCGCCGGTTCACGGTCGTCAAGGGCGATGACGGACGCATCCGGGTGATGGACAATGTCGCGGTCGGAAGCCGGGACTATTCGATCCGCGACGGCTCCTTGGTTGCGACCGGCAAACCGAGCCGCTGGCAGACCCGCTGCGAGGCCGACGGGGTCGGGGCCTCGATGCCGTCCTCGACGATGCGGGCCGCGCTTTCCGGTATGACCGCCTATCAAACCGCGCTCTCACGAACCCCGTGGCCTCAGGGTTGGTGAGGCCGATCGGGCATCCGTTTCACTTGCTGCCCCGGACAGGACACCCCCGAAATGGCCAGGCAACCCGTCCCGCACCCGCTGCTCTCGACCCGCCGCCTCAGCCTGCGCCAGTTTCGCGCAGACGATGTCGACGCGATGCATGAATGCTTTGCCAGTCCGGAAGCCATGCGCTTCTGGAACCAGCCGGTCTACACCAAGCGCCTCGAAACCGAACGCACCGTGCGCAACCTCATCGACTGCACGCCGTCCTATTATCGCTTCTGGGCGGTGGCCGATGCCGGGACCGACCGCTGCCTCGGCCTGGTCAACTACCATGACGGCCACATCCGCAGCAGGCGTGCCAGCATCGGCTATATCATCGACCCGGCGCGCCAGCGGCAGGGCATCGCCTTCGAAGCGGTCTCGGCGATGCGCGACTTCTGCTTCGGCGAGCTCGGCCTGCACCGGCTTCAGGCCTTCATCCATCCCGACAACAGCGCGTCGATCGGGCTCGCCGAAAAGCTCGGCTTCCGCCGCGAGGGGCTGTTGCGCGACAATCTGCGGGTGGGCGAGGACTGGCGCGACGACCTGGTCTACGGGCTGCTGGCGACCGATCGGGCGGGCTCGGCCTGAGCGACCGTTTCAGAACTCATTCCAGCGAGCATGCACCGCGTCTTGGCCGGGCTTGTCCCGGCCCCCCACGACTTGCTCTGCTTTGAATGCGTGGATCCCCGGGCCAGGCCCGGGGAAGACGAGGGCCGGCGAACTGCCCGAATGAGCTCTCAAACGGTCTCTGATCTCGCCTCACGCCTCAGGCGGCCAGTTCGAATTCGTTCCGGACCGCGGCGATATCGGCCAAGGTCGGCAGGCTCGTCTCATTGCCGAGATGCTGGACCGAATAGGCCGATGCCGCGCGGGCGAAGCGGAAATGCTCGGCCCAGCCGGCATCGGGATGCGCCAGCCAGGATGCCACATAGGCGCCGTGGAAAATGTCGCCGGCGCCATTGGTGTCGATCACTCGGGAAGCGGGAACCGCCAGCGCCGGCATGGCGTGGGTGGCGGCCTTTTCGTCGATCCAGATCAGGCCGCGTTCGCCGAGCGTCACCGCGCCGATGCGGCAGCCGCGGGCATGCAGATAGGTCAGCATTTCCTTCGGCGTCAGCTCCATCTGCTCGCAGAGCCGCTCGGCGACCACGGCGATGTCGATGAACTCCAGAAGCTCGTGGGTGTTGGAACGCAGGCCGCCGCCGTCGAGCGAGGTGGCGATGCCGGCATGCCGGCATGCCCTAGCATAGGCGATGGCGGCGTCCGGCTGGTGGCCGTCGAGATGCAGGATGCGGCAGCCGGACAGATTGAGATTCGGGAAGGGATGCAGATAGTCGTCGTCGCGGGCGCGCAGGATGGCGCGCTTGCCGTCATTGGGGATGACGAAGGAGAGCGACGAGCGTTTCACCGGGCGCGGATGCAGGAACACGCCGTAGCGGGCCGCCATATCGGAGAACATCCGGCCGAGCCAGTCATGCGCCAGCGAGGTCAGCAGGTCCGGCCGGACACCGAGCTTGGCGGCGGCAAAAGCGGCTGTCACCGCATTGCCGCCGAAGGAGATGGCGTAATCCCTGGCCACCGCCTTGTCGTCGCCCGAGGGAATGGCGTCGGCGACCATGGTCACGTCGATATAGGTCTGCCCGATGAAAAGCGCTTCCACGATCCCTCTCGATGCTGGTTGCCAAAATCAACCGCGAGAGTGGCCAAGATGAGGCCGATGTCCAAGGGTGGAGCGCCCAAGGCAGCCTTGCGCGGCCTCAGCCGACGAAATCGGCGCGCATGGGCGCGAAGGTGTCGACCAGTTCGCCGGCTTCCAGGCAGAGCGCCGAATGCACCACGTCGGTCGGCACGATGAAGCTGTCGCCGGCCTTCAGCACGCGCTTGACGCCGCCGATGGTCATTTCGAAACGGCCGTTCGCCACCAGCGTGCACTGGATATGCGGATGGTGGTGGGCGGCGCCCACCGCACCTGTCTCGAAGACCACCCGGACCAGCATGACGGAGGCGTCGTAGCACAGGACCTTGCGCTTCACGCCGCCGCCGAGATCCTGCCACGGCACATCGCCGTCATGCAGATAGATATCGCTGCCGATCATGTCGGTTCTCCCGGTCAACGCGCCAGCCAGCCGCCGTCGACGGCGAGCACGGTGCCGTGGACATAGCTTGCGGCATCGGAGGCGAGGAACACGGCGGCGCCGCCGAGCTCGCCCGGTTCGCCCCATTTGCCGGCCGGAATGCGCGCCAGAATGGCGGCGTTGCGTTCCGGGTCGGCGCGCAGCGCCTGGGTGTTGTTGGTGACGAAATAACCGGGCGCGATGGCGTTCACATTGATGCCTTTCGAGGCCCATTCGCAGGCGAGCAGGCGGGTCAGGCCGGCCAGCCCGCTTTTCGAGGCGGTATAGGAGGGGATGCGGATGCCGCCCTGAAACGACAGCATGGAGGCGATGTTGATGATCCGGCCGCGGCGGTGCTCGGCGACCATGCGGCGGGCCACCGCCTGGCTCAGGAAGAACACCGACTTCAGATTGACGTTCATGACGTCGTCCCAGTCGGCCTCGGTGAAATCGAGCGCATCGGCGCGCCGGATGATGCCGGCATTGTTGACCAGAATGTCGATCGGGCCGGCTTGGGCGGAGGCCTCGGCGACGGCCGGCTCGATCACGTCGATCCCGGCGAGGTCGGCCTTGATCGCCAGGAAACGGCGGCCGAGCGCGGTCACCGCCGTTTCGGTCTCGTCCATGGCCGAGCGGCCGAGGGCGACGATGTCGGCACCGGCGACCGCAAGGGCAATGGCGATGGCCTGGCCGAGGCCGGTATTGGCCCCGGTGACCAGGGCGCGGCGGCCTTGAAGCGAGAAATTGACCGGGTTCGTCATCGATGTCACCGAAGCTCCGCCATGGGCACCATGTCCATGTCGGCGAAGTCCTGGTTGTCGCCGCCCATGGCCCAGATGAAGGAATAGGCCGCGGTACCGCAACCGGAATGAACCGACCAGCCGGGCGACAGGATCGCCTGTTCGTTGGCGACCACCAGGTGGCGGGTCTCGGTCGGCTCGCCCATCATGTGGAACACGCGGGCCTCGGCGGCGAGGTCGAAATAGAGATAGGCCTCGCAGCGCCGGTCATGGACGTGGCTCGGCATGGTGTTCCAGATATTGCCGGGTTTCAGCGTGGTGAGACCCATGACGAGCTGGCAGGAGGCGACCCGGCCGGGAATGATATATTGCCGCAGCGTGCGGGTATTGGCCTGTTCCTGGCTGCCGAGCTCGACCGCATTGGCGTCTGCCTCGCGCACCAGAACGGTCTTGTGGCGGGCATGCGCCGGCGTGCTCAGCAGGTAGAATTTGGCGGGATTGGCGGCGTCCAGGCTCTCGAACTGCACGTCCCTGGTGCCCATGGCGACATAGAGCATGTCGCGCAGGTCGACCCCGAAGGTCTCTCCGTCGCAGCTGACGCGGCCAGGGCCGCCGATATTGCAGATGCCGAGTTCGCGCCGCTCCAGGAAGGTCTCCGACCCGATCGCCTTGGCGGTCTCGAGCTTTTTCGGCGCGGCGGCCGGCATGACGCCGCCGACCACGAGGCGGTCGACATGCCAATAGGTCAGCTTGATCTCGCCGGGCGCGAACAGGCTTTCGATCAGGAAGTGCCGGCGAAGCGCCGCGGTATCGTAGCCCGCGGCGGCTTCGGGGTGAGAGGCTTGACGAATGTCGATGGTCATCGAAATCCCCGATGGGTGAGGCTGAAATCAGCGGAACAGGTTGGGCAGCCAGAGCGAGAAGCCCGGCACATAGGTGATCAGGAGCAGCACGGCGACGGATGCGCCGTAGAACGGCCAGATGGTTCGCATGCTCTCGGCGATGGTCACCTTGCCGATCGCGCAGGCGACGAACTGCACCGAGCCGACAGGCGGCGTGTTCAAGCCGATGCCGGCATTGAGGATCAGGATCACGCCGAAATGGATCGGGTCGA
>BFBZ01001173.1_pt1 | contig 18634 bp, 17 predicted proteins | sample 1888401 | NCBI WGS metagenome assembly BFBZ01 (sample SAMD00112614, study PRJDB3348) | symbiont metagenome | host: Chara braunii | reverse complement strand
CCTGACGAGACGCGGCGTGACCCGCCGTTCGGCGGCGCAAACGGAGGACGCGGCATGAGCGAGGCGAGCGCTTCCGTGGCGCCCAAGCGGCGGTCCTGGCTGCCGCTGCTGCCGCTCGCCGTGTTCATCGGCCTGGCCGTGCTGTTCCTCGTCGGCCTGCAGGGCGACCCGCAGAAGCTGCCCTCGGCCCTGATCGGCAAGCCGGCGCCGACCTTCGCGCTCGCGCCGCTCGACGGCATCGGCCGTCCCGGCTTCTCCAATGCCGATCTGCAGGGCCAGGTGACCGTGGTCAATGTCTTCGCGTCCTGGTGCGTTCCCTGTCACGAGGAACACCCCGTGCTGGTCGAGCTCGCCAAGGATACGCGCATCCGCATGGCCGGCATCAACCAGAAGGATCAGCCCGACAATGCCCGCCGCTTCCTGACGCGCGGCGGCAATCCCTATCAGTTCGTCGGCGTCGATCCGAACGGCCGGGCAGCGATCGACTGGGGCGTCTACGGGGTTCCCGAGACCTTCATCGTCGGCCGCGACGGACATATCCTCTACAAGCATGTCGGCCCGATCACGCCGCAGACGCTGGTCTCGCGGATCCGGCCGCAGATCGAAGCGGCGCTCGCCGCCCGCTAGCTAGCGCTGCGGCTGGAACGGATTGCGCCAGCCGCCGCCCTGCGCCGGCGCGCGCAGCGGAAAGGCCGCCGAGAGGTAGTTCAGGAAGACCTCCCGGTCCTTGGCCTCCGGCGCGGGCATGCCGTGTTTCGACACCATCAGGTCGATGACACCGTTCCATTGCTCGCGCGTCTGGCCGATGCGGGTGATCAGCCCGGTCGCGTGGCAGGCGGTGCACATGTAGAAGGTCTCGTCGCGGCCCTCTCCGGCGGGCCAGGATTCGGGCGTCTCGGCCTGGGGCTGGAAATTCGGCGGCGTCTGCGCCTGGGCGGGATTACCCGCCGCGCCGATGCCCAGCATCAGCGCGACGGTCAGAAGTCCCCATGAGCGCATCGGATCACCCCACCAGCATGGCGATGCGGTGGAAAGAGTTGGCGCCATAGCCCTGCGGGTTCCAATTGCCGGCGGTATGCGGCTGATATTTGCCCGCGCTGTCCTGGCCGCGCACCCAGACTTCGTAATAGCCGTCGGTCGGCAGCTGGATCGAGCCGGACCAGCGGCGCCAGTCATAGCGGTTCTTGGCCGCGGCCAATCGCATGGCGCGCCAGGTCTGGCCGAAATCCGTGGAGACATGGACGCGCTGGACGTCGAGATCGCCGGCCCAGGCGGCGCCGCGGATGTCCAGCGAGCGGGTGCCCTTCGCCAGCCGCGTGCCATTGGCATGGCTGGTCAGGATCGAGCGCAAGGGCATCGACGTCATGTCGGCGAAATTCTCGCGGCCGTCGACATTGGAGCCGGGCACGATCGGCACGGTCGGGATACGGTAGCTGGTGCCGCCCATGCCGGCGCCGTCATGCGGCTTGTCGCGGATCCAGATGCGGGTCAGCCACTTGTGCGACAGCGAGCCTGGCCAGCCGGGCGTGATCAGCCTGACGGGGCCGCCATGGATATGCGGGATCGGCTGGCCGTTCATGGCGAAGGCCACCAGGGTGTGGCGCTCCAGCGCCTTGGCGATCGGCATGCCGCGCGAGATCGACTGGCGTGCGGTGTCGCCCGACAGATGCGGGTCGGCGCCGTAATTGCCGGTGAACCGGGCGGTGTCCTTGAGCCCGGCGGCGCGCAGGAGATCGCGCAGCGGCACGCCGGTCCATTCGGCGCAGCCGATGGCGCCATTGCCCCACTGGTTGCCACGTGCCTGCGGCGAGAAGAACGAACGGCCATTGCCGCCGCATTCCATCTGCATGCGATAGGTGACGGCGCGATAGCGCGACTTGAGCTCGCCCACCGTCAGCTTGAGCGGCGCATTGACCTCGCCGTCGATGACGAAGGCATGGGCGTCGGGATTGGCGATATCGGCGGCGATCTGGCCATTGTTGCGGACGAAGAAGCGATCGATCGGCGTGGTCGCGTCGTCGAGCAGGTGCTCCGGCGTCTCGGCGACCAGCGGCCGGTCCTGCAGCAGCATCAGGCCGCGGGACTTGCCGGGATAGTCTAGGGGTTGCGGGCCTTGCGGCGCGGCCGTCGGCGCCGCCTGAGCCGGGGCTGCCGGTTGCGCCGGCGCAGCTTGCGCCATCGCCGCCGGGATCAGGCCGCCGGGCATGGCGGCGGAATGGACGATCGTGCCGCCGACCGCCGCCGACATGGCGGCGAGGCCGGCGCCGCCCAGGAAGCCGCGGCGCGAAGCCGTGCCGGCTTCGGCACCGGTTTCGGGTTTTGCCGCCCTGCGTCCAAAAATCTCGGCATCGGCGCGCTCGGGGTCGTCCCGGTAGAGTTCCTCGACCGAACGTTCCTTCTTCCTCGCCATGAAGTCCCTCCCAGGATGCGATTCGTCAGTATTTCATTGTCGTTGTGGCAGGCTTGGAGAGAAAATTATACCCTAGTTTGCGCCCGCGACCAGAGGGCTTCGGGTCGCATCCATGACCTCCGTCATGACGCCGTCATAAGATTAGGCGTTGACGTGGGGGCTTTCGCATGGCCAATGCGCGCCAGCACTATTTGCAGGTCCCGTCCGCAAGGCCGGGGCCTTTCCTTCGTTGTACTACCTGCCTCTTCAGGAGAACCCTCATGAGCCAGTGGCCCGTCTATCATGATATTACCGGTCCGATTGTGATGATCGGTTTCGGCTCCATCGGCCGCGGCACCTTGCCGCTGATCGAACGTCATTTCAGGTTCGACAAGGAACGCCTGGTGGTGATCGATCCGGCCGACACGAACCGGCATCTGCTGGACGAGCGCGGCATCACATTCATCCAGGAGGCGGTGACCCCGGAAAACTACAAGACGCTGCTGCAGCCGCTGCTGACCAAGGGCGGCGGCCAGGGTTTCTGCATCAATCTCTCGGTCGACACCTCATCGGTCGCGATCATGGAGCTCTGCCGCACGCTCGGCGCTCTCTATATCGACACCGTGGCGGAGCCATGGCCGGGCTTCTATTACGACGCCACCATGGATACCGGCGCGCGCACCAACTACATGCTGCGCGAGCGGGTTCTGGCGGCACGCGCCAGGGCGCCGGGCGGCACGACCGCGGTGTCCTGCTGCGGCGCCAATCCGGGCATGGTGTCCTGGTTCGTCAAGCAGGCGCTGCTGAATGTGGCGACCGACAGCGGCGTCCCCTATGCCGTGCCGAAGTCGAAGACCGAATGGGCGGCGCTGGCGGCCAAGGTCGGCGTCAAGGGCATTCACATCGCCGAGCGCGACACCCAGCGCTCCAAGAAGCCGAAGCCGGCCAATGTCTTCGTCAACACCTGGTCGGTCGAAGGTTTCATTTCCGAGGGCCAGCAGCCGGCCGAACTCGGCTGGGGCAGCCATGAGACCTGGGTGCCGGATACGGCACGGCGCCACAGCGTCGGCTCCGGTGCGGCGATCTATCTGCTTCAGGCCGGCGCCAATACCCGGGTGCGCTCCTGGTGCCCGACCCGGGGTGCCCAATATGCCTTCCTGGTCACCCATAACGAGGCGATCTCGATCGCCGATTTCCTGACCGTGCGCGACGGCGCCGGCAAGGTGACCTATCGGCCGACCTGCCACTATGCCTACCACCCGTCGAACGACGCGGTGCTGTCGCTGCATGAAATGTTCGGCGCCGCCGGCAAACGCCAGGACGGCTGGCAGATTCTCAGTGAGAACGAGATCGAGGACGGCATCGACGAGCTCGGCGTGCTGCTCTACGGCCATGGCAAGAACGCCTATTGGTATGGCTCGCAGCTGTCGATCGAAGAGGCGCGCCGGCTGGCGCCCTATCAGAACGCCACCGGCCTGCAGGTCACCTCGGCCGTGCTCGCCGGCATGGTCTGGGCGCTCGAAAACCCGCTAGCCGGCATCGTCGAAGCCGACGATATCGATTTCCAGCGCTGCCTCGAAATTCAGCGGCCCTATCTCGGCCCGGTCATCGGCACCTATACCGACTGGACGCCGCTGGAAGGTCGCCCGGGCTATTTCCCCGAGGATATCGACACCAGCGATCCCTGGCAGTTCCGCAATATCCTCGTGCGGGACTGACACTCCCCCCGGGCGGGTTCCGGTTTTCTCCTGAGTGCCGATCCGGTTGTCCAGACCGGACCGGCGGACCATCCTTGGCTTCGGCCGCCCTCGACGGCGGCCGGACCAACGATCGATCCGAGGGAGGATGCCCATGCCTATCCGACCAAGGGCCGCGCTAATCGGCGCGGCCATGGCACTTGGCCTTGCGCTCGCCACGCCGCCGGCCGTTCCGGCCTTTGCCCGCGAGGCGGTCGCGCCCGCCCGCTTCACGCCAGCCGGGCTGGAGCGGATCCGCCAGCAACTGCGCGCCGACGTGGCCCAGGGCCGCATTCCGGGCGCGGTGCTGCTGATCACCCGGGGCAATGGCACGCTGCTCGAAGAAGCCTTCGGCCAGCAGGACGTCGCAGCCGGGCGTCCGATGCGGCGCGATTCGATTTTCCGGATCGCCTCGATGACCAAGCCGCTGGTCTCGGTCGCGGCCATGCAACTGGTCGAACAGGGCAAGATCCAGCTCAACGACCCGGTTTCGGCCTATTTGCCGGAATTGCAGGGGTTGAAGGTTGCCGTCGAACGGCGCGATGCCAGCGGCCAGGTCACCACCGAGCTGGTCGATGCCCGGCCGATCACCATCCAGGACCTGTTCCGGCATACGTCCGGCATGACCTATCATTTCCTCGGCCAGATGAACCCGGTGCGCCGGGCCTATGCCGATCAGGACATTGCCGGCCTCTACGGGCCCGATGCAGGCGAAATGCTGCGCCGGCTGAAGGCGATCCCGCTGATGTATCAGCCGGGCAGCACCTTCGAATACTCCGTTTCCACCGACATTCTCGGCCATGTCGTCGAACGCGTCACCGGCAAGAGCCTGGACGTGGCGCTCGACGAGATGGTGTTGAAGCCGCTCGGCATGCGCGACACGGTGTTCCAGGTGACCGGGCCGAGGCTGGCGCGCCTCGCCAATGCCCGGCCCAATGATCCCGACATGGAGACGATGAACTGGCTGGACCTGACCAAGCCGCCCAAACGCTTTTCGGGCGGTGCGGGGGCTGCTTCGACCGCCCAGGATTATGGCCGCTTCATGCGGATGCTGCTGAACGGCGGCGAACTCGACGGTGTCCGCCTGCTGTCGCCGCAGACCATCCGCTACATGATGTCGGATCACCTGGGGCCGGTGCGCGGGCCGATCTACCTGCCGGGCGCGGGCCATGGCTTCGGCCTGGGTTTCGCGGTGCGCATGGACGACGGCGTGGCGACGACCATCGGCAACCGGGGCGAGGCCTGGTGGGGCGGCATTACCGGCACGCGCTTCTGGGTCGATCCGGCCAATGATCTCGGCGTGGTTCTGATGATCCAGGCACCGAACCAGCGCAACTACTACCAGTCGGTCATGCGCAATCTGGTCTATGGCGCCATGGGGCGGGCCGGCCGCTAGGAAATATCTGCCTAAATACCGAGCATCATCTGCTCATGTTATGCAATTGATCGGATGACGGGGGGCTCCTAACCTTCCGTCGTCCGAGAGGTCGCACCATGGGTTCCAAGCTTTCGCGCCGATCGTTCGGCGCCCTGATCGGCGGCGTCCTGGGTGCGGCGGGGCTCGGCAAAGGCGTGGGCGCTCCGGCGCTGGCGCAGGCCGTGACCAAGCTGCGCATGGTGCTGAACTGGCGCTACCAGGGCCCGCAGAGCTGGTTCTTCCTGGCCCAGGACAGGGGCTATCTGCGCGAGGCGGGTGTCGAATTGGAGATCGACCAGGGCGACGGCTCCGGCGCGGCTGTCGGCCGGGTCGCCTCGGGTGCCTATGACATGGGCTTCGGCGACATCAATGCGTTGATGGTGCTGGCCGGCCGCAAGCCCGCTCCCGATCCGACGAGCCCTGTCGGCATCTACATGATGTTCAATCGGCCGCCCTTCTCCATCGCGGTGAAAGCCGACGGGCCGATCAAGACGCCCCGCGACCTCGAAGGCAGGACGCTCGGCGGGCCGGCGAATGATGGCGCGCTGCAGCTCTTCCCGGCCTTCTGCAAGCTCGCCGGCATCGACGCCGCCAAGGTCGCCATCACCAATATGGCGCCCAGCCTGCGCGAGCAGATGCTGCAGCGCGACCAGGTGGCCGGCGTGTTCGGCTTCGTCAATACGATCCGGTTCTCCGCCAAGCTGGTCGGCATCGACCCGGACAAGCAGTTCCGCTTCATCAATTACGGTGATCACGGCATGGATCTCTATTCCAACTGCCTGATCGTCTCGAAAAAGCTCGCGACCGACAATCCGGAGGCGGCGCGCGGCGTGGTGCGCGCCTTCAACCGGGGCCTCGTCGATACGCTCAGGGATCTTGACGCAGCGATCGAGGCGGTCGCCCGGCGCGAACCGCTGATCAACAAGGCGGTCGAGAAGGAGCGGCTGATCGCGACGCTGCACGACGAAATGGCCCATCCGGAAATCGCGACAGCGGGGCTCGGCGCGCCGGATCCGGCGCGGCTCGCCCGGTCGATCGGCATCGTGCGCGAGGCCAACGGGCTGGCGCGCGCACCGGCGCCCGCCGAGATCTTCAGCGACGCCTTCCTGCCGCCTATGGCCGAACGCATCACCAGGCTGGGTTGAGAGGCGTCATGGAACTCGATCTCAAGGGCCGGGTGGTGGTCATTACCGGACCGGCCAAGGGCATGGGCGCGGCGGTGACGCGCGGTTTCGCAGCCGAGGGCGCGCGGCTTGCACTGCTCGGCCGGGACATCGCGGCGATCGAGCCGGTGGCGGCCGAGGTGCGGGCGGCGCGCGCGGATGTCAGGGTGTTCGCCTGCGACATCACCAAGGGCGCCGATTGCGAAGCGGCGGTCGCCGGCACCCAGGCGGCCTTCGGCGGGCGGATCGACGTGCTGATCAATGTCGCCGGCGGTTCGGGACCGATCGGCAAGACCGGCTGGCAGACCAGCGAGGAGGAGTTCGACGAGATCGTCGACCTCAACATGCGCGGCTGCTTCAACACGATGAAGGCGGTGACGCCGGCTATGATCGCCCAGCGCTATGGCAAGATCGTCAATGTCGGCGGCACGTTCGGCATGCGGGGCAGGGCCGGCCGCATGGCCTATTCGGCGTCGAAATGGGGCCTGCGCGGTATCACCAAGAGCTTTGCGCTGGAGGTCGGGCCCTATGGCATCAATGTCAATTGCGTCGCACCCGGCATGATCGAAGGCGAACGTTTCCGCACCAAGGTGGTGCCGGAAATGGCGCAAAGGCTCGGCATTTCCGAGGCCGAGGCGGTCGAGAAACATGCGAGCGACTATGCGCTCCGGCGGGTCTCGACCGATGTCGACGTCGCCAATGCCTGCCTGTTCCTGGCCTCCGACGCCTCACGCCAGATCACCGGCGTCGACCTGCCGGTCGATGGCGGCTGGGCCATGCTGTGAGGCCGGAGATGAGTGGTTTCGATCTCCTGATCCGGGGCGGCACGGTGGTCGGCGGCAGCGCCAGCTTCGCTGCCGATGTGGCGGTCAAGGACGGCCTGATCCAGGCAGTCGGCGCGCCCGGGTCGCTGCCGGAGGCGCGCGAGACACTCGACGCGACCGGCCTGTTCGTTCTGCCCGGCGCGATCGACGTCCACGTGCATTTCCGCGAGCCCGGCTATACCCACAAGGAGGATTGGGAGACCGGCACCGCGGCCGCCGCCATGGGCGGCACGACCACGGTGTTCGAAATGCCCAATACCCATCCGCCGACGCGCTCGCTCGGAGAATTGCGCGACAAACAGGCCGCGGCGCGCAAGGCCTATGTCGATTACGGCATCTATGGCCTTCTGGCCGAAGACAATATTCGCGAATTGCAGGGGATGATCGACGGCGGCGTCAATGCCTTCAAATGTTTCATGGGCAATACGTTCGGCAATCTGCCCTCGCCCTCGACCGGTGCCATGCTGGAGGGCTTCGAGATCATCGCGCCGTCGGGCCTGCGCATTTCGCTGCATGCCGAGAACGCCTCGATCATGGCTTGGCGCCAGCAGCGGCTGATCGCGGCCGGTCGCAACGATCCGCTCGCCCATATCGCCGCGCGGCCGGCGGTAGTGGCGGCTGAAGCCGTGGCGCGGGCCGCGATCCTTGCGGAGTGGACCGGCGCGCGGGTTCATGTCCTGCACATTTCCTCGGCCCTCGAGCTCGGGCCCCTGCGCGACGCCAAGGCGCGCGGCGTCGATATCACGGGCGGCACCTGCCCCTGCTATCTCCTGCTCGACAGCAGCGACTATGCCCGGCTCGGCTCGGTCATCCGGGTCAACCCGCCGGTGCGCGAGGCCACCGATTCCCAGGCGATCTGGGCCGCGCTGAAAGACGGTACGGTCGACCTGATCGAGACCGATCACGCACCGCACAGCCCGGAAGAAAAGACCAAGGCTGTGATCTGGGAGGCCGATTGCGGCTTTCCCGGCGTCGAGACACAGATGCCGTTGATGCTGAACCAGGTCTCCCGCGGCCGGCTCAGCCTGCAGGACTACGTGCGCTTCTCGGCCGAACAGCCGGCAAAGCGTTTCGGCCTCTGGCCCGCCAAGGGGCGGATCGAGGCCGGCGCCCATGCCGACATCGCTGTCGTGGACATGGCGAGGACCGAGACCATCAGGGCGGCGAACCTGCAGTCGCGGGGCAAGGTCACGCCGTTCGAAGGCGAGAGCGTCACCGGCGTGCCGGTGCACACCTTGGTGCGCGGCCGTTTCGTCCAGAGGGATCGCCGGCTGGTGACTGAAGCCAAGGGCCATGGCCGGCAGGTCACCGACATCCAGCGCATGCCGCCGCCGGTGCTGCGACATGTCGACCAGACCTTGGCATCGGTCTTGCGAGCTCCAACGCCATCGTAGCCACCCACCGCAGCCAGGATCGGATTCATCCATGCGCGCCGCGCTCGCCACGATCGATCCAGAACCGACTGCCCATATTCCGGGCAGCGCAGCCCTGGTCTCGCATGCCAGGCCCTTCATCGAATTCGAAAAAGTGTCGGTGACGTTCGGACGCGGTGCGAAGCGGGTGCAGGCGCTGGCCGAGACCTCGCTTGAAGTCGCCGAGGGCGATTTCGTCGCGCTGGTCGGTCCGTCCGGCTGCGGCAAGTCGACCCTTCTCAAGCTTGTCGGCGACCTGATGAAGCCATCGACGGGCTATGTCTATGTTGGTGGCCGGGAGCTCGGCGCGACCCCGATCCGCATCGGCATGGCCTATCAGAACCCGACCTTGCTGCCCTGGTTGAACATTCGCGACAACGTCATGCTGCCGCTGAAGATCGTGCCGCCGTTTCGCGGTGAGTTCCGGGGCAAGCGCCGCACCGAATTCCGCGACCGGGTGGAGGCGCTGCTCGCCCAGGTCGGGCTCGCCGGCTTCGGCGACAAATTTCCATGGCAATTGTCCGGCGGCATGATGCAGCGGGCCAATCTCTGCCGCGCCCTCATCCACGAGCCGAATCTCCTGTTGCTCGACGAGCCGTTCGGCGCGCTCGACCAGTTCACCCGCGAGGAGCTCTGGCAGATCATGCAGGAGCTGTGGATGACCAAGAAGACCACGGTCCTGCTGGTCACCCACGACCTGCGCGAAGCGGCCTTCCTCGGCAGCCGGATCTGCGTGATGTCGGCAAGGCCCGGCCGGATCCTCGAGGACCAGACGGTGCGGTTCGCCCGGCCACGCTCGATCGAGATGACCTATCAGCCGGATTTCGTCGCGCTGAACCAGCATCTGCGCGGCCTGATCGTGGAAGCGCGCGGCGGCGGCGGCATCGTCCAGGCAGGGGGCCATTGAGATGGAGCGCGCGCTCGAACTGATGCGGGAGAAAGCCGCCTCGACCAGCCTGATCATCGGCGTCTTCCTGTTCTGGGAGCTCGCCTGCCTGATGCTCGGCATTTCCGACATCGTGCTGCCGCGGCCGAGCCAGATCATCAGGGCGCTCGTGCAATATTGGCCGGCGATCTGGCCGCATACCTATCAGACGCTCTATACGACGCTGGTCGGTTTCGGCATCGGCGTCGTCATCGGCATGGTCTTCGGCCTGGCGGTCGGCTCGTCCAAGCTCGCCTATGACACGGCCTATCCGCTGCTGGTCGGCTTCTCCTCGATTCCGAAGGTCGCCGTCGTGCCGATCTTCGTCCTGTGGTTCGGCGCCGGCACCGTGCCGGCGATCCTCACCGCCGCGATCATCTGCATCTTCCCGATCGTGGTGAATGTCGCCACCGGCATCGCCACCGTCGAGCCCGAGCTGGAAGACGTCATGAAGACGCTGAAGGCCTCGAAATGCGACATTCTCTGGAACGTCGCGCTGCCGCGCTCCATGCCCTATTTCTTCGCCTCGCTGAAGGTGGCGATCACGCTGGCCTTTGTCGGTTCCGTGGTGGCCGAGACGGTCGCCTCGAACCGCGGCATCGGCAACATGATGATGATCGCGTCTTCGACCTTCAACGTGCCGCTGGTCTTTGCCGGCCTGTTCGTGCTCGGGGCGCTGGGCGTCGGGCTCTACGTCATCTTCTCCATCGTCGAATACCGGGTGACCGGCTGGGCCCATCGCAAGGACCTCGCCGTCACCTGAGCCGCAGCCCGTTTTCGCGAGAGCCCCGAGGACACGCCATGACCGCATCCCGCCGCCTGTTTCTCGCCGGCACGGCCGCAGCCCTGGCCCATCCGGCGCTGGCGCAAAGCCAGGTGCCGGTCAAATTCACCCTCGACTGGCGTTTCCAGGGCATCCATGCCTGGTATTATCTCGCCGCCGAGAAGGGCTATTTCCGCGACGCCGGGCTCGATGTGACGATCGACCAGGGCGAAGGGTCGGCCGCGACAGTCACCCGCATCATGGGCGGCGCCTATGATGCCGGCTTCGGCGACATCAACGCGATCATCCAGAACGCGGCGGCACGTCCCGGCGAGCAGCCGGTGATGGTCTATATGATCTACAACAAGGCGCCGTTCGGCATCGTGGTCAAGGCGTCGAGCGGCATCAGGGACGTGAAAGACCTGGAAGGCAGGAAGCTCGGCGGGCCGGCCGGCTCCGCCACCACCCGCATGTGGCCGGCCTTCGCCAAGCTCAACGGCATCGACCCGGCCAAAAGCGAAATCCTCAACATGGCGCCCAACCTGCAGGAGCAGATGCTGCTCCAGGATCAGGTCCAGGCATCGCTGATCTTCACTTTGACCAGCTATATGAACCTCGTCGGCATGCGCCAGGACCCCGACAAGGATTTCCGCTGGTTCATCTTCGGCGATTACGGCATTTCCTCCTATTCCAACGGCATCATGGTGTCGCAGAAGCTGCTGCGCGACCGGCCTCAGGCCGTGCGCGGCCTGGTCGCATCGGTCAACCGGGCAATGAAGGAGGTGCTGGTCGATCCGGTGGCCGGCATGGCGCCGATGACCCGGGTCGAGCCGCTGTTCAACGCGGCGCTCGAGGCGCGCCGGGTCGACTATGCCGCCCGCACCGCCATGCTGACGACGGAGGTACGTGAGCTCGGTTTCGGCGACGTCGCCGATCCGCGCATGGCGCGGGCGATCGACCAGATCGTCGACGCTTTCGGCTTGCCGCGCGCGCCGGCTCCGGGTGAAGTGTTCAACCGGGCGTTCCTGCCGGCGGCGGCCGAGCGGAGCGTCGCGGCCTGACCGCACGCCGGCTCGACCGGCCTGCATGGAGCGCTGGCATGTCCCGCATCATCACCTGCGCGGCGATCCTCGACGGTTCCGGGGCAGCGCGCGGGCCTTCGCGCATCACGCTCGATGGCGCCGCCATCGCCTGCGTCGAGGCCTTGCCGCCGGGCGCGCCGCATGACGATCTCCTGGTCATGCCGGCGCTGGCCAATGCCCATGACCATGGCCGGCCGATCCGCACCTCGTCGATCGGCGGCTTCGCCAGGCCGCTGGAGACCTGGCTGCACCGGTTGAGATTGTTCGCACCGGTCGATGCCCATCTCGCCGCGCTCGCGCCGTTCGGCCGGGCGGCGCTGGGCGGGCAGGGCGCCGTGATGGTGCATCATACCGGCGTGCAGGGGCTGACGGACTATGTCACGGAAGCCCAGGCGGTGGCGCGGGCGGCCGCAGATGTCGGCCTTCGCATCGCCTTCGGCATCGCCATGCGCAATACCAATCCGCTCGTCTATGGCGACAGCGCACCGATCCTGGCCGCCCTGTCGGAGGAGGCACGCGCCGATATCGCCGCGCGCTTCCTCGCGCCGCCGCTCAGTCTTGCCGAGCAGATGGCGCGGGTCGATGCGGTCGCCGAGGCCATCGCCTCCGACATGGTCGATGTCCAATACGGCCCGAACGGCGTGCAATGGGCGACGCCCGACCTGCTGGAAGCCATTGCCGCGGCGTCGGCCGCGACGGGGCGGCGGGTTCACATGCATCTGCTCGAGACACGTTATCAGCGCGCTTATGCCGACCAGCATTTTCCGCAAGGTATCGCGCGCCACCTCCGCGATATCGGTCTGCTGTCGCCGCGCCTGACGCTTGCCCATTGCACCTGGGCCAATCCGGAGGATCTGGCGATCATCGCCGAAAGCGGCGCGACGATTTCGGTCAATACCTCGTCCAACCTGGCGCTGCGCTCGGGCCTCGCGCCGGTCGCCGCCATGCTCAAGGCCGGCTGCAAGGTCGGTATCGGCATTGACGGCCAGGCCTTCGACGAGGATGACGACCTGATCCGCGAGATGCGTCTGGTCTGGTCGCTGCACGGGGGCTGGGGTTTCGACATCAAGATGACGCCGGCCGACGCGATGCGGGCAGTCTTCGCCCATGGCCACGCGACGCTGCGGTCGCCGGTCACCGGCCGGATCGAGGCCGGGGCGCCGGCCGATCTGCTGATGCTCGACCGGCGCGCACTCGATGAGGATGCCCTGATGCCGGTCGCGCCCGCCGAGCTCATGTTTTCCCGCGGCTCGGCGCGGCATCTCGCCGAAACGATCGTCGCCGGCCGCAGCATCGTCAGGGACGGCCGGGTCACCGGCATCGATCTCGACGCGGTCCAGGCCGAGCTCAGGGCGAGGCTGCGGGCCGGGATGCCGTCGCGCGAGCGTTTCCGCTGCGTCCTGCCCGAACTCGAGACGGCCATCTGCGACCATTTTACCGACCGCCTGGGCTGTTGCTAAGCGCGGTGCTTTGCCTAGATTGCCGGTGCCCGGACGCCCAGTTCAAAGGATGGAATCATGCGAGCGCGTAACCTGTTGAAAGGCCTTGTGGCCGCATTCGCGACCCTCGGCCTGGCGGCGATCGCCGAGGCACAGGGCACGCGCGAATTGCACATCTTCAACTGGTCGAACTATATCGACGAACAGGTGCTGCGCGACTTCGAACGCGAGTTCAACGCCAAGGTCACCTACGACACCTATGATTCCAACGAGGTGCTGGAGACGCGGCTCTTGGCCGGCCGCACCGGCTACGACATCGTTGTGCCCTCCGGACCGTTCCTGTCGCGCCAGATCGCCGCCAATGTGCACCGGCGGCTGGAGCCGGCGAAAATCCCGAACCTGACCAATCTCTGGCCGGATGTGCAGCGCCGGGTCGCGGAATTCGATCCGGGCAACGCCTATTCGGTGAATTATCTCTGGGGCACCACCGGGATCGGCTACAACGTCGCCAAGATCCGCGAGCGGATGGCCGACGCGCCGCTCGATTCCTGGAAGCTCGCCTTCGACTTCGACACGCTGAAGCGATTCAAGGATTGCGGCATCCATTTCCTCGACACCGCCGAGGACCTGCTGCCCTCGGTAATGCGTTATCTCGGCCGCGACCCGAATTCCAAACGCGCCGAGGACTGGGAGGCCGCCGCCGCCCATATCCAGCTGTTGCGCACGCTGGTGACGAAATTCCACTCGTCGGAATATATTTCGGCGCTCGCCAATGGCGATATCTGCCTGGTCGTCGGTTATTCCGGCGATATCTTCCAGGCTCAGAAGCGCGCCCGCGAGGCCGGCAACGGCATCGACATCCAATATGTGATCCCGCGCGAAGGCGCCCAGATGTGGTTCGACCAGATGGCGATCCCCGCCGATGCGCCGAACCCGGATCTCGCCCAGGCCTTCATCAATTATCTGCTCAGGCCCGAGGTTGGCGCCAAGGTCGCGAGCTTCGTCTCCTATGCCAGCGGCAATCTCGCCGCCAGACCGCTGGTCGCGCCCGCCGTGCGCGACAATCCCGCGATCTATCCGCCCGAGGGCGTGATGGCGCGGCTGTTCACCGTGACGAGCCCCGATGCCCGCCTGCAGCGGGTCATTACCCGGGCCTGGACGCGGGCCAAGACCGGCCGCTGAGATGATGGTTTTTCCAAGCGCCTGCGGCCAATGATTTGGATTTGGGGGGAACAAGTCGTGGATGCCCGGGACAAGCCCGGGCAAGACGATGCGTTGACGTGACGGCGTGCTGGGCCGCGGCGCGGCTTCTGCGCCCGAGCGATCCGGCGCCCGTCGCTCCACGGACAATTCTCGTCTTGGCCGGGCTTGTCCCTGATATCCACGACTTCAGCTCGGTCAGGGGCATAGCTGTGTCGTCGTCATTTCCCTCTGGATCCGCGAGCGCGACGCCTATCCCGTCAACGAGCCGTCATCGTCGTGCAGCGGCTGCAGCGGCGCTCGCGCATTTTCTTCGTGCGAACCGGTTCCCACTTCGCCCAAAAATGCTCTATGCGTTCCTGCCGTGAACGAGATCGCGCGGACTGCCACATTGACGACATCGCTGGGGGCCGTGCGCTCCGCCTTCGCCCCTTGGGATGACCCGGCCCTGGAGCCGCTGGTCGTCTATGACGGCGTCACCAAGCGCTACGGCGCCGAGACGGCGGTCGACGACCTGACCCTCAGGATCTATGAGCGCGAGTTTTTCGCGCTGCTCGGCCCCTCCGGCTGCGGCAAGAGCACGCTGATGCGGCTGCTCGCCGGTTTCGAGACGCCCTCAGCCGGTCGTGTGCTGCTCGGTGGCCGGGATCTCGCCGGCGTTCCCGCACATCGGCGCCCGGTCAACATGATGTTCCAGTCCTATGCGCTGTTCCCGCATATGACGGTGGAAAAGAACATCGCCTTCGGCCTCACCATGGAGAAGCTGCCGAAGGACGAGATCCACGAGCGGGTCGCCGCCATGCTGAAGCTGGTCAAGCTCGACGCCTATGCCGGCCGCAAGCCGCATCAATTGTCGGGCGGCCAGCGCCAGCGGGTGGCGCTGGCCCGGGCCCTGGTCAAACGGCCGCAGGTGCTGCTGCTCGACGAACCGCTCGGCGCGCTCGACCGCAAGCTGCGCGAGGAGACCCAGTTCGAGCTGGTGGCCCTGCAGCAGCGACTGGGCGTCACCTTCGTCGTGGTGACCCATGACCAGGACGAGGCGATGACGATGGCGACGCGCATCGCGGTCATGGACAAGGGCCGGGTGGTGCAGGTGGCGCCGCCACCGGTCATCTACGAGGCGCCGGCCACCCGTTATGTCGCCGGCTTCATCGGCGACATCAACCTGATCGAAGGCAAGGTCACGGCGGTCGAGGGCGCCCGCGCGGCGATCGAGACCGAAATTGCCGGCCGGATCGAGGTCGAGACGGCCGAGAGCCTGTCGGTCGGCCAGGCGGTGGCGGCGGCCTGGCGGCCGGAAAAGACCCGGATCCTGCGCGCCGACGAGCCGGTTCCGGCGGGCCGCCTGATGATCCCAGGGGTCGTCCACGATATCGGCTATCTCGGCGACTGGACGACCTATGTGGTCGAAACCGGGGGCAAGCGGTTGCGGGCAGCGGTGGCCAATGCCGCGCGCAGCGTCGAGCAGCCGATCGTCTGGGACGAGCCGGTGCGCCTTGCGGTGGCGCCCGACGCCTTCATCTTGCTGACCCGGTAGCCGGCATGAGCGACCACGCCACCCGCCGCGTCACCATCCTGGTGCCCTATCTCTGGCTTGCCCTGTTCTTCCTGGTGCCCTTCGCCATCGTCGCGAAAATGTCGCTGTCGCAGGTGGCGACCGCGGTGCCGCCCTACGAGCCGGCGTTCCAGGCCGGCGACGGCCTTGCCGGCTGGCTCGACAAGGCGCGGCAGCTCTCCTTCGCCAATTACAGCGTCATCGCCGGCGACAGCCTGTATATCGACGCCTTCGTCTCGTCGCTCAGGATCGCCGCGATCGGCACCCTGATCCTGCTGATCATCGGCTATCCGATGGCGCACGCCATGGCGCGCGCGCCCGACCGGTTCAGGCCGCTGCTGGTCATGGCGGTGATCCTGCCGTTTTGGACCAGCTTCCTGATCCGGGTCTATGCCTGGATCGGCATCCTGAAGCCGGAGGGGCTGCTGAACGAGCTCCTGCTCGGCCTTGGCCTGATCGGTACGCGGCTGCAGATCGCCAATACCGAGACAGCGGTCCTGATCGGCGTCGTCTATTCCTACCTGCCCTTCATGGTGCTGCCGCTCTATGCCGCGCTGGAACGGCTCGACCGCAGCCTGCTGGAGGCCGCCAATGACCTCGGCTGCCCGCCCTGGCTGGCATTCTGGCGCATCACCGTGCCGCTGACCTTGCCCGGGATCGTCGCCGGCTGCTTCCTGTGCTTCATCCCGATCACCGGCGAAGTGGTGATCCCGGACCTGCTCGGCGGCTCCGACACCTTGATGATCGGCAAGACCCTGTGGACCGAGTTCTTCGCCAACCGTGACTGGCCGGTGGCGTCCGCCGTCGCCATCCTGCTGCTCGTCGTGCTGGTCGGGCCGATCATGATCTATCAGCATCTGCAGGCCCGCCAGCTGGAGGCGGCCCGATGAACCGCGGCTCCCGCCTGATCGACGCCACCGCGCTGACGCTGGGTTTCGGCTTTCTCTATCTGCCGATCGTCATCCTGATCGGGTTCTCGTTCAACGCAAGCCAGTTGGTCACCGTCTGGGGCGGCTTCTCGACCCGCTGGTACAGCGCCATCCTGGACAACCGGCAACTGCTGGATTCGGCCTGGATGACCGCCAAGGTCGCTTTCGTCTCGGCGGCCGTCGCCACCGTCATCGGCACGCTGGCGGCGCTGGCACTGACCCGCTATCTGCGTTTTCGCGGGCGTTTCCTGTTCACCGGCATGGTCTATGCGCCGCTGGTCATGCCGGAGGTGATCACCGGCCTGTCGCTGCTGCTGCTGTTCGTTTCGCTCGGCATCGACCGCGGCTTCTGGACCGTGACGGTGGCGCACGCCACCTTCACGCTCGGCTTCGTCGCCGTCGTCGTGCAGTCGCGCCTCGTCAGCTTCGATGCTTCGCTGGAGGAGGCGGCCGCCGATCTCGGCGCTTCGCCGGCTCAGGTGTTCCTGCGGGTGACCCTGCCGATCATCGCGCCGGCGGTCATTGCCGGCTTCCTGCTCGCCTTCACGCTGTCGCTCGACGATCTCGTCATCGCCAGCTTCACCACCGGCCCGGGCGCCACCACGCTGCCGATGCGCATCTACAGCCAGGTCCGGCTCGGCGTGACGCCGGAAATCAACGCCATCTGCACGCTGATGATCGCGGCGGTGACGATCGCCGTCATCGCCGCCTCGCTCGCCACCAAACGCGACGCGGTGGCCAAGGGGTTGTAGCGGCTGCGTGGTCGGCAAGGGTTGACCGCGGTCCATTCAAAGTGGTCTGTGCGATCAGCCTCATCCTCGTCGGAGCCCGGTCGCTCATGTCGGCAGCTGTCGATCGCCTCTTGAAGATCCTCGATCTGGAGCGGCTCGAGGTGAACCTGTTTCGCGGCCAGAGCCCGCAGGAGGGCTGGCAGCGCGTGTTCGGCGGCCAGGTCATCGGCCAGGCCCTGGTGGCCGCCTGCCGCACGGTGGAGGGCCGCTCACCGCATTCGCTGCACGCCTATTTCGTGCTGCCGGGCGACCCCAAGGCGCCGATCATCTACGAAGTCGAGCGCATTCGCGACGGCAAGAGCTTCTCGACCCGGCGGGTTCTGGCGATCCAGCACGGCGCCGCCATCTTTTCGCTGTCCGCCTCGTTCCAGGTCGAGGAAGAGGGTTTCGAGCACCAGTTCGGCATGCCCGACGTGCCGCCGCCGGAAAGCCTGCCGGCGGAAGCCGAGATCGGCCGCAAGCTCGATCCCTCGGCGCCGGCGGCGATCAAAGCCTATTTCGCGCGCGAGCGGCCGATCGAGCTGCGTCCGGTCGAGCTCGAGCGCTATCTCGGCGCGCGCCAGCCCGACGGCAAGTTCCACGCCTGGATCCGGGCCACCGGCCCCTTGCCCGACGATCCGGTCGTCCACCGCTGCGTGCTCGCCTACGCCTCCGACATGACGCTGCTCGATGCGGCGCTGATCCCGCATGGGCGCACCCTGTTCGATGCCACGATCCAGGGGGCGAGCCTCGATCACGCCATGTGGTTTCACCGGCCGTTCCGGGCCGACCAATGGCTGCTCTATGCCCATGATTCGCCCTCGGCACAGGGCGCGCGCGGCTTTGCGCGTGGTTCGATTTTCACCCGCGAGGGGGTGCTGGTGGCGTCCGTCGCGCAGGAAGGACTGATCCGGCCGCGGCGCGACGGCTGAGCCAGAATCCGCATTTGCCTGTTTTTTAAGCAATTGTCGATGTCGATGCTGCGGCCGCTTTGTGGCGGCGCCTTGTGTTGCCTATTGTTTGGGCAGCA
>BFBZ01001168.1_pt1 | contig 18642 bp, 8 predicted proteins | sample 1888401 | NCBI WGS metagenome assembly BFBZ01 (sample SAMD00112614, study PRJDB3348) | symbiont metagenome | host: Chara braunii | reverse complement strand
CCCTTCGGCGGCTTTGGTCTTTCCGGGCATGGCAGGGAAGGCGGCATTGCCGCGGCACTCGACTACACGCGCACGAAGACGATCTGGCTGCGCACGTCAGATGATCCGATCCCAGATCCCTTCGTCATGAGGTGAGGCCGATGTTCTATGAAATCCGCACATACCGGCTGAAGAACGGCGCGATCCCGCAATATCTCAGGGTTGTCGAGGAGGAGGGGATCGCCATCCAGAAAGCCCATCTCGGCAATCTGGTCGGCTACTACTATTCCGAGATCGGAACGATCAACGAGATCGTCCACATCTGGGCCTATGCGAGCCTCGACGATCGTGAAGCACGGCGTGGGCGACTGGCGGCCGATCCTGAGTGGCAAGCCTTCCTGCCCAGGATTCGCGATCTGATCGAGGTGGCGGAGAACAAGATTATGAAGCCGGCCAGCTTTTCTCCCGCGAGATGAGCGGCGGCGGCATAAAGCATGACTGGAAGACCAAAAAACAAGGACAAAGGGAACATGAAAGCAAGAATTGCACTCGCGGCCTTTGCCGCAATGATGGCCGCCTGCTTGCCTGCGAAGGCCGATACCATGGTCTTCACGAGCTGGGGAGGAACGACGCAGGATGCCCAGAAGGTTGCCTGGGCCAACCAGTTTACCGAAAAGACCGGCATCGGCGTCATGCAGGACGGCCCGACGGATTACGGTAAGCTGAAAGCCATGGTGGAGGCTGCCCGCGTGAGCTGGGATGTGGTCGATGTCGAAGGCGATTACGCGGCTCAGGCCGGCAAGAACGGGCTTCTGGAAAAGCTAGATTTCTCCGTCATCGACAAATCCAAGCTCGACCCGCGTTTCGTCAGCGATTATTCGGTCGGCAGCTTCTACTATTCCTTCGTGATCGGCTGCAACGCCGATGCCGTGAGCGCCTGCCCGAAGACATGGGCCGACCTGTTCGACACGAAGAAATTTCCGGGCAAGCGCACCTTCTACAAGTGGTCGGCACCTGGTGTAATCGAAGCCGCCTTGCTGGCGGACGGTGTCCCCGCCGACAAGCTCTATCCGCTCGACCTCGATCGCGCCTTCAAGAAACTCGACACGATCAAATCGGATATCGTCTGGTGGTCGAGCGGTGCGCAATCGCAGCAGCTTCTGGCATCGGCGGAAGCGCCGTTCGGCAGCCTCTGGAACGGTCGCATGACCGCGCTTGCCAATAGCGGCGTCAAGACCGAGACCTCATGGAGCCAGAATATCACGGCCGCCGATTCCCTCGTCATTCCCAAGGGCGCTCCGAACCTCGAGACGGCGATGAAGTTCATCGCGCTTGCAACATCGGCGCAGGCTCAGGCCGATATGGCGAAAGCGACGGGATATGCCCCGATCAATCTCGGTTCGGCCAAGCTGATGGATCCGGAAACGGCGAAAACCTTGCCGGACCAGCAGACGGCCGGCCAGGTCAACGCCGATATGAATTACTGGGCTGAAAACCGCGATGCCATCGGCAAGAAGTGGTACGCCTGGCAGGCCCAATAAGCTTCAGGACGCTGACAATAGCACCGCGGGCCGATGTTCGCGGTGCGGCAATGCGAGGTGCGGGTGTGCTTGGCGGCCAAGGTTGCCGGGCTAGGCTCACGGTGGGAAAGAATTGCCATGTCGACATATATTGACGTTGCGGATGAAGCCGCACCGATCCGCAAGGCGGTAAGGCCCACCGGGTTTGGGCAGGTGATGCCGGCGCTCATCTTCGTCGCGATCTTCTTCGTCTTTCCGGTCATAGCACTCCTGCTGCGCAGCGTGATGGAGCCGACGTTCGGACTTGGCAATTATGTCGAGCTGCTGGGCTCCGAGACCTATGTGAAAATCTTCGCCAATACCTTCATCGTCTCCGGGCTGGTCACGATCATATCGCTGCTGATTGGCTTTCCCGTCGCATGGACGCTGGCGATCATGCCTTCGAGACTGGCTTCGGTCATATTCGCGATCCTGCTCTTGTCGATGTGGACCAATCTGCTTGCAAGGACCTATGCCTGGATGGTGCTGCTGCAGCGGACGGGCCTGATTAACAAGATGCTTCTTGGCATGGGTCTGATCGAAAAGCCGCTCGCGCTCGTCAACAATCTCACCGGCGTCACCATCGGCATGACCTATATCATGCTGCCCTTCATCATCCTGCCGCTCTACGGCGTCATCAGGAAGATCGATCCGGCGGTGCTGCAGGCAGCCGCTCTTTGCGGCGCCAACCGCTGGCAGTGCCTCACCCGCGTCCTGCTTCCGCTCGCCGCTCCCGGCATGATGGCGGGCGCCTTGATGGTTTTCGTCATGTCGCTCGGCTACTACGTCACTCCGTCGCTGCTTGGCGGCACGGCGAACATGATGCTGGCCGAGCTGATCGCGCAATTCGTGCAATCCCTCGTCAACTGGGGGATGGGCGGTGCCGCGGCCTTTGTCCTGCTCGTCGTTACGCTATCGCTCTACGCCGTCCAACTGCGGCTGTTCGGCACGCAGAATGCGGGAGGGCGCTGAGATGCTGCTCAATTTCGATCGCCTCGGCTGGTGGAAATATGTGCTTGTTGCCATCACGGTTCTGACCGCCGCCTTCCTGCTGCTGCCGATCCTGTTCATCGCGGCACTGTCATTCGGCTCGTCGCAATGGCTGATCTTCCCGCCGCCGGGCTGGACGCTGCGCTGGTATGGCGAACTCCTGTCCGATCCGCAATGGCTGGAATCGGCCTGGACGAGCTTCAGGATTGCGGTGCTCGTCACGGTGCTTTCGGTGTTGCTGGGGCTGGTGACGTCGTTCGGCCTCGTGCGCGGCAAGTTCCTGTTTCGCGATGCGCTGAAGGCCTTGTTTCTGACGCCGATGATCCTTCCGGTCGTCGTCTTCGCCGTTGCGCTTTATGCCTTCTTCCTGCGGATTGGCCTCGGCGGAACCCTCGTCGGCTTCGTTCTATCACACCTCGTCCTGGCACTGCCTTTCTCAATCCTGTCGATCTCCAGTGCGCTCGAGGGTTTTGACAAGTCCATCGAGGATGCGGCTGTGCTCTGCGGCGCTTCGCCGCTCGAGGCAAAGATCAGGGTAACGCTGCCCGCCATAAGCCACGGGCTCTTCTCCGCCGCGGTCTTCTCGTTCCTCACGTCCTGGGACGAGGTGGTCGTGGCGATCTTCATGGCAAGCCCAACGCTGCAGACACTACCGGTCAAAGTCTGGACGACGCTGCGGCAGGATCTCACCCCGGTCGTGGCTGCCGCCTCCACGCTTCTCATTCTGTTGACGGTCATCTTGATGGCGCTGGCCGCGATCGTACGCAAGGTTCTGAAATCATGAGCGAATCCTTCCTGAAAATCAAAGGCATCCGCAAGGAATACGGCCCGGTCGTTGCGGTTCACGATGTGAATCTCGATGTGCGGCGTGGCGAATTCCTGACCTTCCTCGGCCCCTCCGGCTCGGGCAAGAGCACAACGCTCTACATATTGGCCGGCTTCGAGAACCCGACCAAGGGCGATATCCTGCTGAATGGCGAAACCTTGCTGTCGACACCATCGCACAAGCGCAATATCGGCATGGTGTTCCAGCGCTACACGCTGTTCCCGCATCTGACCGTTGGGGAAAACATCGCCTTTCCGCTAAGGGTACGCCGCAAGTCGAAGGCAGACGTCGATAGCCGGGTCAAGGAAATGCTCCGTCTTGTCCGCCTCGAAGGCTTCGAGGATCGCAAGCCCGCCCAGATGTCCGGCGGCCAGCAGCAGCGCGTCGCGCTTGCCAGGGCGCTTGCTTACGATCCGCCGGTGCTTCTGATGGACGAGCCGCTATCGGCACTCGACAAGAAGCTTCGCGAGGAGATCCAGCACGAGATAAAGCGGATCCACCAGCAGACGGAGGTGACGATCCTCTACGTCACCCACGATCAGGAGGAGGCTTTGCGGCTTTCGGATCGCATCGCTGTCTTCTCGAAAGGCGTTATCGATCAGATCGGCACTGGGCCGGAACTCTACGCCAATCCACGCACCCGCTTCGTCGCCGAATTCATCGGCGACAGCGATTTCATCTCCTGCCGTCTGCTATCATCGAATAATGGGCAGGCGACAATCTCGCTTGGCGAGCAGGCGGTTTTCGAGCGCATTCCGGTTCATGGGCGGGCTGCCGCCGGCGGCAAGGCCGCTTTGATGCTGCGACCGGAGCGCATCCGGCTTGGCCGCAAGGCGGGAGCGGAAAATAGTCTCAGCGCCACCGTCGGCGACATTACCTTCCTCGGCAACAACGTCCATGTCTCAACGTTGATCAGCGCCGGCGAGACCTTGTCCGTGCGTCTGCCCTTCGGCCACGAGGCGATTTCAGGCCTCAGCCGCGGCGATCGTGTCCACCTGGAATTCGATCCCGATGCAGCCCATGTGTTCTGCTGAAGCAATACCAGCGAAAGTGCGTGGAACGACCCGGCCGCTAGACCGCAGTATTCTCATTGCACATAGACCGGAACGATAGCCGAGGTTTCGTCGCGATAGGGCAGGCGGATCTGAAACCGGTGTGCACCGCTCTGGATGGGCCAGAAAACCGGCTTGTCGGGATCGGTGATTGCGAAGGGCTCGCCATCGACGTACCAGACGATCTGCGGCACATGCGGCTGGACATCGGCTTTCAGGGCCAGCCGATTGAACACGGCTGGCTGTTCGGGATTGCGCCAGATCTGGCTGTTGCGCGCAGGCGTCGAAATGGCAAGATGGATCTGCGGACTGGAAGCGTCGGCATTGGCGGGTGAGTAGCCCTGGCCTCTCCCTGCCGCAGCGCTGATGGGCAGAGGCTTGAGATTGCCACCCGGACGAGGKTCCACGGCTGCCGTCTTCGGCATTTCATCCGGCTTCAGCCATTCGACCAGCGTCTGGCTGCAGGTGTTGTCGTTCGCCTGTCCATTGACGACGCAAACATCGACCGGCTTGCGGTCCGGTGGCGTTGGAAAACGCGCATCGGCGATGTCTCCGGGCTTGTTGCCGTGAACCCGATCGATGATATCGTGCACGAGACGCGCGGCAGTCCCTGCTCCGGTCATCCGGTTCATGGTGCCGTTATCACCGCGCCCGACCCAGACACCGACGATCACCTTCTCCGAATAGGCCATGGCCCAGGCATCCCGATAGCCCTGCGAGGTGCCGGTCTTGATGGCAACGGGGAAGGGATATTCCAGCGAACCATAGCGATGGAAACTCGGCAGCCGGGCCTGCGGATCGGACAGGAAGGATGTCACCAGCCGGGCGGTGTCGAGAGACATGATCCGCACGGATTGCGGCTGCGGCTGCTCACGCGCCCAGCGCAGGTCCTGCAACTGGCCGTCATTGGCGAGCGCGCCATAGGCCCGCATCAGTCTATCGAGACGTGTCGGCAAGGAGCCGATGGCCATCGACAGGCCGAAATAATCGGCCGGTGTTTCCAGGTCATGCAGGCCGAGATCGCGCAAGAAGCGGAAGCTCGTCTCGAGACCGATCGTGCGCAGCAGATTGGTGGCGGGCACATTGCGGGAATTGGCAAGCGCCTGTCGCGGCAGCATCGGCCCGAGGAATTCGCGGTCGGCATCGCCGATGCCGGAGGCGCCCTCTTGCAGATCCAGCAACATGTCCGTGGGCTTCAGCAGGCCGCGCTCGAACGCCAGCGCATAGATGAAGGGTTTTAAGGTCGAGCCCGGCGAACGCTGTGTCCGCGTATAGTCGAACGCGCCGGCATGGCGGCCGTAATAACTGCTAGATCCCACTTGGGCCAGAACCTCGCCTGTCTGGCGCGACACCACCATGACGCCGACCTGCTGCGCGCCCGCGGAGCGCCAGTGATCGAGATGTTGTCGCGCAAGAGCTGTTACATCGGCCTGGAGAGCGAGATCGATCGTCGTGTGGATCAACGGCATGCTGGCCGACGCAGGTGATATCTGGCCGCTCTCGATAAGATCGTGATAGCGCAATATCAGGTGCAGCGCATCCGGACGGCGCGGCAGGTTGGGCATCTGTACGCTGTCAAGCTGACGATGTGCGATCTCGGCTTCATCAGTGCTTATGACATCCTGCTTCAGCAGGACGTCCAGCATCTGGTGGCCGCGTTGAATGGCCCGGCGCAAGCCCTGCGGCCGCAGCGGGTTCATCCGCGTTGGCGATTGCGGGATCGCCGACAGCAGGGCGATTTCCGCCCAGGACAGATCCGCCACCGGCTTGTCGAAATAGAGTCGCGCCGCATGGGCAATGCCATGACTGCCGTTGCCATAGGGCGCCAGCCGCAAATATTGCGTGAGCACGGCCTCCCGGCCGTAGCGCAAGGTCAACAGGATACCGGTGCCGGCCTCCAGGATCTTGTGCACGAAGCTGCGCGATTCCGGCTGCTGCATGCGCGCCACCTGCATGGCGATCGTCGAAGCGCCGGAGCGGTGTCTCGCCGCGCCGAGATTCTGCCAGGCCGCACGGCCAACGGCATAAGGATCAACGCCGGCATGTTCGAAGAAGCGTCTGTCTTCCAGCGCCAATGTCGCCTTGACGAAGCGGTCAGGCAGTTGCTCCAGCGGCCAATAGCCATAATCGACACGGCCGCTGGCGTCGTCGCCGTGGCCAATCTGCGCAAGGAAAGCGCCGCTACGGTCATAAAGGATCGGTGTCGATGCAGGCGCAATCAGCTGCGCGCGCTGATTGATGAGATATCCATAGATCAACGCGCCAGCTACGAGCACCAGCGAAGAAAAAAGAACGAGCTTTGATCGACGGCTTCTCAATAGTGTCATAGCCCGGCCGGCCAGCTCCTTGCCTGATATTCGTCCGTATCGTGATGGCTTATTTTGCCACCACGATCTGCACCGCGGCACTCGTTCCCTGCACGCCCTTTTGGTACATGGTCTCCGCTAGCGCTTGTGGCTGCGTATAGGAGCCGGGGATCAGGGCGCGCATACGATAGGCAAAGGTATAATTGCCCTTCGGCAGCCTGTCAGAGGCGGAGAATACCTGATCGTCCCCATAGGAAACCCAGTCCGAGGGCAGGGTTGAGGCTGCCGCAGGCGTCGCCTCGGCCGGAGCCGTGGCGATATTGGGATTGAGGGGATCCAGTCCCGCTGCAAGCGGCATGGTAAGAGCCACATGGGTGCGATCTTCGGAGACCACCAGTTCGACCCTCTCTTCCAATACATCACCCACTTTCAGCGCAATCGTGCCCTTGGCATCGGGCGCCAGCTTCTCCAGCGGGGCCTCGCCAGCGCCGACGCGATAGAGCGTGCGTGTGAGGGCAAAGCCCTGGCTCTGCGCCTGCGCCTTGTAGCCGGCTTCGGCAGGAAGATAATTGGTTTCCACCAACGCGAGAGCGGATGTCGTCCCCATATTGTTGATGGTGACGCTACCCGGATCCAACGTGACCTCCCGTAACACAGGTGCATTCGCATCCAGCGTGCGAGCTTGAACGACACCGTTCTGAGTGAGGGTCAACGGCAGGGGCGTTGTTGGCCTCTGCCACGCCGTTGCCAGGGCTCGGATCGCCGCCGACGTGGCGTTGGTCGAGCCCCATCCATCGCCTTCACCCAATTGCAGCAGGGCATTTTTCAAAGCGGGATAGCGCGGATCCGTCTCGGAGGTCAAAGCCGCCGCGCGCACCATCTCCGCCAGGCTGCGGGCTTCCGAAGGAAGGATGATCGGGTTGCCGCCATCCTGCGCCTGACCATTATAGACCAGCTTGCCATTGCGGGAGAGGATGCGGACGCGCGACCACATCGCATCGGCCAAGCCACCGACCAGACGTTGGTCGGCATCTGGCGCGCCAGCCGCTGCCGCGGTCATTCGGGCAACACTGACATTCGGCATCAAGGCCGCCGAACGGGCCAGTTCGGCCGTATAGGCCGGATCGAGCTTGCCGCCTTCGGCCAGAGCCGTCAGAGCCTCGACCCGCTCGCGGATCTCGTCGCCGGTAATGAGATGCGGATAATCCGAACGAAGCGACAGTTTCAGCACGCTGGCAAGACGATCCGTCAAAGCCTTGTCGGTGGGCTCGCCCGCCTTGTCCGCCGCGACCAGGAAGGAATAGGCCCAGGCCGTCAGCGAAACATTGCCCTTGCTGTGCGGCCAGAAGCCGACAAGACCGTCGGAATCGACCGCCTGGCCGATCGCCAGCACGGTATTGTGGACATCGCCATCTATGCGCTTGTCCAGCTTCGCTGCCTCCAGGATGGAGGTGAAGCTCTTGAAGGCGACGCCGGAGGAAGCGAGCGATATCCGCTGCTCGGTGGAACCATAGGGCGATTCCACCAAGACGTTGAGCCCGGCGACCAGTTTCGCCAAGGCTGGATCGGACGTCAGGGTCATGACGCGCTGGAACGATCCGGGACGAACATCCTCCTGTGGCGCCGACAACGTTTTCGAGCCGCCCGCCGGGATTTCGACGATCTCGTAGTGCCTGGTCGGGATGCGGTCCGGCTTTACCGGCAGCGTGATTTCCACATTGTCGCGGGCATGGTCTGCCTGCCGCTCGACGCCGAAGCGCAGTCGCACATCCTCCTTGCCGGGCTTTGGCTCAGGCACCGAGGCAAGAGCGCCGATGTGAGCCGGCTTATTCTGTTCCCACGTGAAAGGGACATCTTTGCCGCCCTGCAGCGTCAGGCCATCGGATGCGATGGTGGCAACACCGCCGCCGCCGCCGCCCTCGACCACGCGGGCTATGACGCCTGCCTCAAATTGGTCTCCGGACCGCAGGAAGCGGGGCAGGGCAGGCTGGGCCACGATCTCCTGCCGGATGAGCATTTCGCCGGTGCCATAGCCGAAGCGGTCCGGGCCGCTGACGGCCTTCGCACGCAGCTTGAAGACGGTGAGCGAATCCGGCAGCTTCACCTTGATCTTGGCAGTCCCATCCGGGCCAACCTTCACGTCGGGAAGATAGATCGGAACCGGTGTAAAATTCTTGCGGACGGAAATATTATTGTCCGTGCCCCAATCCTCGCGCTCATCGCCTCCGGGCACCTCGTCGAGAGGAATGATGCCGAAAGCCATGTTGCGGGTATCGCGCAGAGCCATGGTGGATTGCCGCTTGACGATGAAATTCGGCAGCGGGTCCAGCGGCTGCTCGGTTGCAAGCGACAGAACGGCCTGGTCGATCATCCAGAAGGTGGCATTGCCCGCGATCGGATGACCCAGGTCATCGGCCAGATGCAGGGTCACCTCCACCTCGTCACCGGGGCGGGCCTTCTTCGGATAATCCATGGAAACGGTGACAGTGTTCTTCACCGGCTTGACCGTCACCGTTTTGGTGGCGGCGATCGTCACGGGTTTGCCCTGGTCGAAGGGTGCGTTCGGCGAGGGAGTGCTCGTCTCCAGCCGCCCCCGCATGATGAGGAAGTGGACGGGGACCTCAGGCATATATTCCTTGCGGACGGTCACCGCATAATGACCGTAGCCATCGGTGATATCGACCCAATCATAGCGGAACTTACCTTCCGGCTCCTCGATAACAGCTAGAGCGCGGGCTGTCTGGAAGGGGGATTGGATCAGAAGATTGGCCGTTTCACCGGGGATGTAGCTGTCTTTATCCGTGGTCACGATAGCGGTGCGCGCAGGCGCCTGCGACCAGGTGACCGGCGTGTTGCCGCCGACGAAGAAGTCGACGCTCACTTGCTGGCGACGGCCGATCTTGTCGGTGGCCTCGAGCTGGATGATGTAGACACCGGCGTCGGTCGCATTGAGCGCAAGGGTCTGAATATCCTTGGTGCTGGTAATCTTTCGCTCCAGCACGGTTTCGTCCATCTCCTGGGTGACGTATTTCGCCGAACCCTGGCTGAAGTCGCTTGCCTGCAGGGTCGAGGTCCAGTTGCGATGGATCAGGCGCGCCGTCATCTCGAGCCCGGCGACGGGATCGCCATTGCCATCGACGGCCAGGATCTGCGGTTCGATCGCACCGGGCTTTGCCACATAGCGCGGCACCTTCAGGCCAAGCACGAAAGGCGGGACTGCATAGACATTGGTGATGCTGCGAACCTGCAGATCGTCGTCGCCGGTAACGGTCGCCTCGATCATGTAGCGGCGCGGTTGTGCCGTGGGCTCGATCGTCGTGTCGAAGCTGATGCGCGAGGCGCCACCCGCATCCGTGCTGCCATCGCGCTCGAGCGCGGGCGAAGACTTGAACTCGTCACCGCCGGAGTAGCGCGAATCCGTTGAAAACAGAAAGCCGTCATGGCCAGGCGGCGTCCAATTATAGGGATATTGCACCGCGCGCCAACGGATCGGGCGGTCTGCCAGCAGGCCGCCGGCAAAATAGCGCGCGATCAGATCGACGTTAAACGAGGAGTCGAGCGGTACGGTCTGCGGATTGTTGAGCACGACTTCGAATGTCGGCAGGCGATAGGCCTCCTTCTTGAAGGAGATGCTGCCGCATTGGACTGTGTTGTCGGCCATATCGCCGGCATCGTCGCTGGGGGCGGCGTTGCCATTTGCATCTGCCGGCTGGGTGGTGTCGGACTGGGCATCGTCCGCCTTGCCGTCATCTGTATTCCCGTCGTTCGTCTGGCCGTCGACGTTCTCGTCGTCATTGCCGGACTTCTGCTCCGGCGCCGTCTGGTCCGCCGCCTTCGCCACGTCGCCCGGCTCGAAGTGAACCTTGTAATCGCCGGTTGCCGGCGTTTCGGCATCGAATTTGTGGTAGAAGCTGCCAGCTGCGTCCAGCTTCACCGGCACGCGCCATTCCTGTTTGTCGGGGCCGGTGATCACGATCTGGCCGCCCTGCTTTGGCAGCGTCAGATGGCCGCCGAGGTAGCTGCGGACATATCCCTTGATATGAACAGGCTCTTCCGGGCGATAGATCGGCCGCTCGGTAAAGACGTGGCAGAGAGTACGCGCCTGCTCGGCACGATCCTCGTCGGGATTGGTGGTCCAATCGAGCCACGAAGCGGCCGGTTTGGTCCAGTTACTCTGGGCATATTGCGCCGGAGCGTGATCGGGGTCGATCACGAGAGTATCCAGTCCCTTGGTCACGATGACTCGACGAATCTTCGCCTCGGCGCGTTGCTTCAGCTCCCAGGAGAAGAAGCCCTGTACATCCGTCGTCCCGGTCGCGAGCGTGACGTATTTCCCGTCCCGCAAACCATCCAGTTGAATTTGCGCACCGCTAATCGGACTGCCGGTGCCGAGGGAGGTGACCGCAAAGCGCACCCGGTCCTGTTCTTCCACCGCGCTCAAAGTCAGGTCAGTGACCTGCACTCGCAGCCAATGGCGGGTCTGGTTGTCCACCGCGCGCAAGCCGATAAGGTAGGTGCCGGGTTGGTCGGCGCCGGCAATCTTGGCAAACAGAGGCTTGAGATCCAGACCGAACTTGGTGTCGACGCCGCCCTTGTGAATGGGGAGATCCACGAATTGGGAAATGGCGGGKGAGCCCAGTGCCTTTACCCTCGCTCCGATGGCATCGGCCGAGATATCGTCGCTGGTCGCCCATTTCTGCGGCTCCTTGCCGGGCAGAGGCGGTGCGTCGTCATCCTTCGTATCCAGCCCTGCTTGCGGGAACGGCCAGAAATCGCGCGATAGCGGGTCGATCGCGTGGATACGCACATCGGCCCGATCGTAGCCACGCCCGCGCACCGGCACGAGCTGCGGACCAAAGCGCTCGACAACGCCCTGCGACGCGTCCCAGACGAGTGAGGACTGCTCCGGCGAAAAGGCGAATTTCTGGCTGAAACCGGTCGCCAGCGGTCTTCCCCGATCATCCTTCAGGGCACCTGCGGCAACATTGAGCGTGTAGACCTTGTCCGTGAGAAAGCGGCCATGGACATAGAGGCGGCCGCTGCTTGCCTCGGCCGTCAGGTCGTCAACAGGCGGAGTGATGCGCAAGGCATCACGGACCGACAACTGCTCTCCTGCCACCGGGTTGCCGGAGAACCGGAAAAGCAGACCACGGCCCTGGCTCGACGAAGAAGCTGGCGTCGCTGCATCGGCATCCTCGACCGGATTGCCGTTGTCATCCACTGCGCCGCCGGAGTAGCCGGCGGTCGAGTTGGACGTGCAGCGCATGATGCCATCAGTCGTGGCCGCGTCGAAGCCGCGCCCGCAATCGGAATTGGTCATGGTGAAGGGCACGGCGGTGCGCGCGCGCAATTCAAAGATCTGATCGCTGAAATCCTGCGTATCGGCCAGTTTCAGCCGCACAAGCACAACGCGGCCATCGGGGACGCTCGTGTGCAGCTTCACCACATAGGATTGCTGATCGCTGCGGCTGTTGCGCTCGAGCGGCTGGATGTCGAAATCCTTCGCGCCCAGCATCAAGCCGCCTTCATCGCCGATCCCGGGCGCCGGGCGCAGTTCAATCGACAGCAGGCGGGCGAGCGCGGCGATATCCACAGGCTCGGCGAAAGTCAACGTGATCTGGTCGAGCTCATTCACAGGGTCGTCACCTGAAGCCGGAACCGTGGAGACCGGCACCGGCAGCAGCGATATCAGTTCCGTCTGACCGCCAGCGTCCTTGTCATGGCCCAGCATCTTCACCTTGACGCGGGCCAGCGGTTGCCATTTGTCGGCGGGTCGGAATTGCAGGGCGCGCGGGCCGAGCCATTGCCAGGCGCCGGCAACGGCCGGTTCCATCGTCACAAAACGCTCCGGGGAATCCTCGGGGCCGCCGGTTGCCGGCCCCGTATCTGCAGGAAAGAAAATCGTCACGGGATCATAGGCGCGCAGGAACTTCTCCGGCACGATCTTGACGCCATCGGCGCGTTGCAGAACGTCCAATGTCGGCGACGGAGCGCCCTGCTGGGCAGAGCCGCTTGAGATCAGCGCTGAAGAGGCGAGAGCAAGGGCAAAGAGAAATACAATCTTTTTCATTGGTCTCTCACTTCGATCCCGTGGGCTTCAAGCCGGCACGCTGCAGATAATCATTGATAATTTCAGGCGGCGGACCCGCGGGTGGTGGCGTCAGGCCCACCACCGTCGGCCTGACGACCAGAGTCGGCGCGTCGGCCGGCGCCCGCGCTTCCAAAAGATAATAGCCGGCATCAAGCTTCTTGAGCTGGTTGACGCCCTCACCAAGCAATTGGCCCTTGGCATCCAGCAGGCGGCCAATGGCAAGATCCGGATCGGAGCGCAAGCCGGCACCGATATTGCCGCTGTTCTTGACTTCGAAGCCGAACAGGGCCGTCGTGCCTGGTGCAAGCACCACAGGTGCACCGATGCCATCGCTGACCGGAACGACAGGCGCTGCCGTCAGATCCAGGTTGCCTGACAGGGGGCCATCAGGGGGGGAGTAGAGTGTCAACACTGCCTCGCCCGCCGCAACATAGCGATGGAATTCGGCTCCAGTCGGGAATAGCTGCAGGTCGCGGTGGCCATTCTGCTCCAGGCTGACGATGACAGGCGCGTCGCTGCTGACATCCAGCACCATCGGTTGGGCCGGATCGAGGCGGAAGGCCATGGCCTCACCCTCAAGCGTTACGCTTTGCGGCAGGGTAACAGACTTTGGCTCGGGCTTGGGCCAGGGCGATTTGCCGCCACGCTCCAGCCACAGCGCAGCCAACCCGGCGCCATGGTCGAGGATCAGCTGGCCGGGACCGGACAGAGAAATGCTATTGCCACGCGAGACCCGACCGTCAGCCCCAATGAAGGTGGCAGCGCCGCCGGAGACATTCAGGACATCGCCGTTTTGGGCGTCGACCGCGATCTCTTCCGATCCGACAGTCCCGAAGAACCGACGCTTGATCTGATCGATACCCAGCGTAATCACCTGTCCCGGTGACAGGCTGACGCGTGCCGATGCGGCGGCATCGGTCAGGTTGACCAGCCAGATCTCTTCCGCCGACGTTGCGACATTACGTGAAAGAGGCGCCGCGCCGGACCAGACATTCAACAACTGCGGGGTCGAAGGGGCGGAGACGACGGCGATGCCGGGCGCAAGATCAAGCGTGAGCCGCTTGGCCCCCGCTGCCAGCTTCACCGGCCGCGCGCTGAGGGCGGGTATGGTCGCGGTGTAGCTGCCGTTCAATGCCACTGCCTCGAGTTCGGCGGCATCGACAGGCCGAAGCCGCATCTGCAGGCTCTCATCGCTGCCGGCGTTTCCGATATGCAAATCCTGATGATCGGCCAGGGCAACCGCGCTGTTGAGGTTGACGCCCATGCCGCGCCCGGCGTTGAGCCCAGGCTGCCCGAAAGCCGAATCCGCGCGCCACAACCGGACTTTGCCCGGCAATGGCGCTGTCGCCGGAATAACCGCCTGGTCACCGGGCGCGAGCGTCAGCGCGATCTCGCTATTGGGTTCGGCAGGACTAACCTGCACATGGCCGTCTTGGCGAGCGACCAGCCACAGTCGATCCGTTTGCGGAGCAAAAAGTCCCGATGCTGCTGCTGTAAGTGGTCGATCACCAGTTGCTCCGGCAAGCAGATCCGTGGCGGTATCGAGCTCGACAAGGCCTGCCGAAGGTGCGTGCACAAGCGCAACGTTCAGTGATAGACCAAGGCCATCGATGGTTACGGGCTTCAGGGCAATATCGCCGGGCTCGCGAATGGCGCTGATAATGCTGCGTGTGGCGATCTTGATGGGCGCCGTCCCGCCGTCGAGTGTCCAGACCGAGGCGCGCCATTGCGCTTCTCCGTCAGAGACGGGCCAGGCGATGACCGGCGTACGGCCTCGGGCAAAGGCTTGTGACTTCCAAATGCCATCAGTACCGCGCTTTTCCAGTGAGAGAACCAGCTCGCTGGTGGATTGCGCCGCAACGAGCGCAAGTTGATCCTTCACGCCGGCTGGCAGAGGGAAGGCGAAGACGGAGGCGCCTGTGACGTCAGCGGTGCCGTTGGGGCCAAGCGCCGGCTGCAACACTTCCTGCGGCAAGGCAAACTGAACCTCAATATCCCCGGCACCGGCCTGATCATCGCCGTCAGACTGCTGGTCGCCATCGGCTGAATCGGTTTCCTGACTGTCCGAATTCTCAGTCTGCTGGCCGTTGGCCGTGCCGGATGTTGCGGCAGCATCAAGGGACAGCGTATAGGATCCGGCCGGCAGTTGGCTCGACAGCGCGATGTTCCAATCATCGCTGCGGCCGGCAAGCCGTTCGATCACGGTGCCATGGCCGTCCTTCAATACGCCTTTGATTTCACTGCGGCCGAACGTGCCGAGACTGACCACGTGGTCCTTGTCGACATTGAATGAAAGCTCGGCCGGGAGATTGACGAAGCGCGCCTCGCCTGGCTGCAGAGCCTTCGTGTTCAGGGTAATCTGATAGTCCAGCCGGTCGTCATGGGCGAGGCTCACGAGATCGATCCGGTAGTGCCCCGCCTTCAGCACTCCGTTAAACGGGGGAGAGGCGACAAACCGGGCGATCTGGTCCTTATCGTCACGGAACAGGGTGCCGATCATGCCTTCGGTGAGGTCGATGCTGACGTCGGCGTCGGCGAAAAGGTCAAAAGTCCAGCTATCGGGAATACGTGGGTCGCTTTTGCTCTGAGGCTCGCGCCACTGAAATGCCTGAGCCTCGTTGAAGGCCAATGGATGCGGTCCATGGCCCTGCAACTGCGGTGGGTCGATGAGCGGCCTCAGCCGGGCGACAAAACGAGTGTCGACATCGCGAGGCAGGATCACCAGACGATAGTGACCGGGGGTGAAATCCTGACTCAGCGTGGAGAGCGGCCCGGGTGCAGTCAGCGGCCATCCCTTGGAATCCTCCAGACGGGCTGTGAGATCGCCGCCAAGAGAATAAAGATCAAGTTGATAGGATCCCGCATTCGCTATTTCGATCGGCACGACGGCGCCACGACCACCTGACAAGCTTCCGCGGCTGGTGCCATCGGAAACCAGCGTTGCGGCCGTCATCAGCGAAGCCGGCATAACGCTGAGACCGAGATGACCGGAGGAATTCTGCGCTGACACGGCAACCTGATAGGCTCCGGCGCGCAGATAGGTCTGCATCAGCGCATTGTGCCCATCGCCATTATCAGACGCTTGTCCGAGTTTCGGCAGGAACGACGTGCCAAGGCTCAATGATGTCTGAAGACGGCCGAGGGTTTCGATGCGGTAAAGTCCGCCTTCAGCAACATCCAGGCGATAGGATTTCTGCATATCCTCGGCGAGATCGAGAAATTGCCGTTGGCCGACAATCAAGGGTGCTGCGGGGGCAGCCGGCGCGCTCCGTTTCGCTGCAGTCGCATCGGGCTGCCAGCTCACGCCTATGATCCGGGGAGCCGAAGGTGCCGGGAAGCGCAGGCTCAAGGTTCGGCCCGTTGCGTCGGCGCGCTCATTGCTGGCAGCAAAAGCGACAGGCGCATTATGGATGTCAAATGCGGTGATCGTCCCGCCGCGCGGCACATGCACGTCGATGCGCAAATCCGCCGGCGATGCGGGCCGTGACAGCGCATTCGCATCATCGGCGGCAGCCTTTTGAGCCTGCGGAACCGGCGCCGGCACATTGGACATCGGCTGGCTTTGTGCGGGCTGCGGCTGCGCCGAAGCATCGGTGGGCTGCCAAAGAGCCAATGACCGCGCCTGCAGATCGGCAGGCAGCGCGACGGCGCGTGGCCCGGTCAGCAGTCCGGGGGCAACATTGGTGATGATCTCGTAGCTGGTCGCCTTTTCCGCGTCGCGGATACCAAATGAAACGCTGGTGCGTGCCGGTGCGGCAGGCTGGACCGGTGGCACGACACCCGGCGTGCCAAAGGCGAGGTCGACGATGCCAACCGCATTGTTGTCGGGCATGAGGCGCAGCAGATAATAGCCGGCGTCCAAATCGAAACGATCGGGGATGCGACCATCGGCGCGCGGCGCATTGCCGACCAGTACCGGGCTGATATCGGCGTGGAGAGCAACGCCCGAGGTTTTGATCGCGATCTGGCCCGCCTGTGTCATCTCGAACAGAAGCGAGGTCGGTCCGCGCAAATTGAAGCGCCGATGCCAGGCCTGGCCGGGGCTCAAATGCGGCGTGTCGGACGCAACAATGGTGGCCTTGCCGCTGCTATCCTGACGCAGCAGCAGAGCCGTAGCCGGGATCTCGTCGCCACCTTCGCCGGCAACATCGAGACTGATGAGATTAGGCACGGAGCCATCGAATTGCGCCTGATTGCTGAACCGCAGTCCCCGAACCTGAAAGCGCTGGCCCTCATAACCCGACACTTCGACAATGCCGGCTTGGCCGTTTGCCGAGAGCGCAAGCGTGGCAACCGGTTCTCGGCTTGATTTAACGATCGAGGCACTTTGAAACGCGGTTGCCGCGCTGGAAATACGGCCGGCGCGAAGCACCGCCGGCGCTGATTGCGGCAACTCAAGTCGGAAGGTGTCTAAATCCGCAGGCGCCTCGAAACGGACCGAACCGAAAGGCCCGATCACGCCTTCGGCAATCCCCGCGGCCAAGGACATTTGCGTGCCGGCGCGGATGTGAAATGGCTCGGCGGCGTCCGAGTTGGTCCAGACAAGCTTCTGGCCGCCATAGGCCGTTACCAGATAGCGGCCCGGTTCGACTGCACCGGCCAGCGTGGCCCGTGTCATGGGGAGGCCCGGCTTCAGCTCGAAGATCGACAGCCTCGGTGAGAGGTCGGCAATATCGGTGCCGTTTCGCCACAAGCGCAAATCCTGAAGCGAGCGCCCGACCGCCTCGATGTCGACGCGTCCGGAATCGGGAATGTCGATCCAATAGGATCTTTGCTGAAGATCGCTCAGTTCGCCATCGACCCCTGTGGTGGTCAAGGCAGCATCGGGACTTTCAAGCTCCTGATAGGCCTGGGCCGTTAGCTTTACAGTCCCGGTGGCTCCCTTCGCTCCGAATACACGAATCTTGTAGGTGCCCTTGTCGAGCAGCGCATCGATGCGGCCGTCGCTGACGCCAGGCGCCCCCATGCGGTCGCCCGGGCCTGCGATCATGTCCACCAATTGGAGTGCTGCGCCCGTGCTGCTCTGGGTGCGGATGGTGATATGGCCGGGGGTATCGACAGTCAGCAGGGTGCTGCCGTCCTGACCAGCAGGCAGTTGCTCCAAGGCCAGATGCGGCTGCGCCACGGGTGGGGGCAAGGCTTTGGCGGGCGCGGGTTGAGATGCGACGACGACGGGCGGTGCCGACGGCTTCTGAACCGCAGGCGTCTGCGTTTCGATTGCGGGTGACGCTGCAGGTTTGACCGGCTGACCGGGAGATGCGGAAGTATTGTTGTCTGCCGAAGGGGCCGTTGCTTTGAGGGCCGCAAGTCGTGTCTGGTATGCGGTCGCCAGGCATTTCGAAAGGCCGATTGGGTCCGGTTGGACACAGGATTTGTTCCGGTCTGCCAACCAGCGGCGCTGTTGCTGCCGCAGATCACTCAGCTTTGCTGGATCGCCAGCAAGATCGACCAGGGCCTGCCGATATGAAGCGGCCAGCGCGGCATCCTGAGAAATCAGGGTTGGCGAGGCACAAATCGCCTTTTCGATAGCAGTCTGGGCCTTGCCGCAATCAAAGGATTGCGCTTGGCAGATCGCCGGAAAAAGACCGAAACCGAGGGCAACAAAGGCGAGCAGGCGAGGGGCGAAAGCCATAGGTAACTCGTTTCTTAAGCAGCCGGTCCGCTACTCAATATGAGCTATCTTCGCGCAAGACAAGAGCTACCTGACAGCCTCGGAAATCGAGGCGCCCTCCGCAAAGCAGATCCTCCTAGATGGAGAACGACCGCTTGCAGGCTCCCAGTTCCAGTGATCTGGAGTCTGCTTTCTGTCATTCTCATAAGATGGCCACGAGAGGCGGGG
>BFBZ01001172.1_pt1 | contig 18644 bp, 19 predicted proteins | sample 1888401 | NCBI WGS metagenome assembly BFBZ01 (sample SAMD00112614, study PRJDB3348) | symbiont metagenome | host: Chara braunii | reverse complement strand
CTCTCCTTGGGTCCCGATGATGTTGGCCGATGGGTTCGGCTCTGATGGGCTCAGCTGTGGCCGCGTAGCGCCGCCAGCAGTTCCTTGGCGCGATCGACGCGCACGTCATGGGTCTTGGCGAGCTCGGCCGCGACCTGGTCGACCTCGACGCCGGCGGCGCCGGCGACAATGGCGATGTTGCGGGCATGCAGCGCCATGTGGCCGCGCTGGATGCCTTCGGTGGCGAGTGCCCGGATCGCCGCCATGTTCTGGGCAAGGCCGACAGCCACCGTGACTTCGGCGAGCTCCTGGGCGGTCTCGACCTTCAGGATGCGCAAGGCGAGCTGGGCCACGGGATGCGTCTTGGTGGCGCCGCCGACGAGGCCGAGCGCCATCGGCATTTCCAGCGTGCCGACGAGACGGCCGGACTGGTCGACCTCCCAGGTGGTGAGCGATGAATAGACGCCCTTGCGGCAGGCCCAGACATGGGCGCCGGCCTCGATCGCCCGCCAGTCATTGCCGGTCGCGACCACCACGGGGTCGATGCCGTTCATGATGCCCTTGTTATGGGTCGCGGCGCGGTAGGGATCGATCGCGGCAAGCGCATAGGCGTCCAGCATGCCCTCGATCATCCGCTCGCCGGAATATTCCGCGGTCGCCAGGGCGGACGGCGGAATGGCGATGCGCGCGCGGGCGAGCCGGAGGTCGGCGAAATTGGACAGGATGCGCAGGCGCACCGCGCCGCCGGTGACCTCCTCGACGATCGGCGCCACCGTTTCGGCCATGGTATTGACCGTGTTGGCACCCATGGCGTCGCGCACGTCGACCAGGAGGTGCAGCACCACCATCGGCCCCCGCGGCGTCTCGGTGAAGACATGCACTTCGATGTCGCGGCAACCGCCGCCGAGCCCGATCAGCACTTTGTCCCTGGCATTGGCCGCTTCGATGATGCGGTCACGGGCGCCGAGCAACCGGAGGCGGGCGCCGTGGGGGTCGCTGAGGCCGATGACCTGCACCTGGGCGCGCATCATCGGCGCCGAGGACGAGGTTTCGAAACCGCCATGGGGCCGCACGATGCGCGCCATATATGAGGCGGCGGCAACCACCGAGGGCTCCTCCACCACCATGGGGATCAGATAGTCGCGGCCGTTGACGGTGAAATTGGTGGCGATGCCGAAGGGCAGCTCGAAGGTGCCGACGACATTCTCGATCATGCCGTTGGCGCGTTCCACCGGCAGCGCGCCGGGAGCTGCCAGCAGCGCGAGATCCGCCGGGCTGAGCCCGGCCGCCTCGACGAGGCCGACCAGCCGGTCGGCCGGCGAGAGATTGCGATAGTTTTCCAGGCGCGAGCTGAGAGCCCGCGCGGCTTGCGCTGCCACCTTGACGTCCTCCTGCCAGTGTCAAGGATTGGCGCGAACCACCTCCCTTGACAGATCTTGACCGGGACAATCAAGCTACTGTGCCCTTTCATCAAGGTACAGTTCGGCGCGACAGACAAGCACTGTACCAGCAAAAACCAGGGAACAGTGATGCCCAGCCCGGCGCCGTCGAAAGGCAAAGCCGAGACCATAGTCGGCCAGATCGCACGGGCGATCGAGGCGGGCCTGATGAAGCCGCGCGACAAGCTGCCATCGATCCGGGCGGCGGCCGAGCATTACGATGTGGCCAAGAATACGGTTGTCGAGGTCTATGACAGGCTGGTCGCCCTTGGCCTCGTGGAGGCCCGGCGCGGCGCCGGCTTCTTCGTCGCGGCGGTCAGTCGCGTCTCGACCGAGGCGCGGTCGCCGCATGTCGCCGAGGCGCTCGACATATTGGGCCTGTTGCGCGAGCAGCTCGACCAGCATTTCGAGGTGCGCATCGGCGACGGCCGGCCGCCCGCCTCCTGGATGGAAGGCTCCGAGCTCGGCCGCCACATGCGGCTGACCGGGGCGCGCGGCGGCGTGCCGATCGAGCACGGCTATGGCAGCGCGCTCGGCTACGGCCCCTTGCGCGAAAGGCTGTCGCTGGTGCTGGCGGAACGCTCCATTCCCGTCGGGCCGGACCAGGTGCTGCTCACCCATGGCGCCAATCACGCGCTCGACCTGATCATTCGCCATGCGCTGGAGCCTGATGATGCCGCCATGGTCGATGACCCCGGCTATTACCCACTGTTCGCCAAGCTGAAGCTCGCCAAGGTCGAGATGCTGGGCGTGAAGCGGCTGGCCGAGGGGCCAGACCTCGACGATTTCGCCGAGAAGGCGGCGAGCGGCCGGGCCAAGATCTTCTTCACCCAGAGCCTGGCGCATAACCCGACCGGCAGTTCCATGTCGGTGGCGGTGGCCCATCGCCTGTTGCAGATCGCCGCCCGTCATGGCGTGACCATTGTCGAGGACGACCCCTTCGCCGACATCCTGGCGCCGACGCTCTATCGCCTCGCCTCGCTCGACCAGTTGGAAAGCGTCATCTATCTCGGCACCTTCGCCAAGACCCTGTCGGCGAGCCTGCGGGTCGGCTACATCGCGGCCTCGGCCGGCACCATTACGGCGCTGCGCGACATGAAGATGCTGACCGTGGTCAATTCCTCGGGTTATGTCGAACGCCTGGTACACGACCTGATGATCTCCGGCCACTACCGCCATCACCTGAAGCGGCTGAAGAGCCGCATCGAGCAGGCGACCGACGTGGCGGTGAGCCAGCTGGGCCGCTTCGGCCTGGAGATCTTTTCCGCGCCCACCGGCGGCTATTATCTGTGGTGCCGGATCCCCGCGGGCCGCGACGACGTGAGCTTTTCCAAGGCCGCGGCGGCCGAGGGCATCTTCATCGCGCCCGGCACCATGTTCTCGCCCGACCGCTCGGCCCATGCCGGCCATATGCGCATCAATGTCGCCTACGCCGACGACCCGCGCTTCCTGGGGTTTTTGAGCAGGAGCAGCAAGGCATGAGCCACGCCAGGGTTGACGGGCGCGGCCGCTTGAGCGAACGGGAGCGGGCCGGTGGGTGACGTCTCCCTTCAGCCGGCGACACGCGAGCCGAAACCTTGTCATCGTTCAAGAAGCGCCAGGCGGCGAAACGGCGGATCCGCGCCGATGCCGACCAGTTGATCCGGGATTTCCAGGCGACCGCCGTGGCCGAGGCGCGGTCGCGCGCGGCGGCGGCCGCTGGAGTCGCGACGGAGGCCACCGCCGAGGCCGAAAGCACCCGCGACGACTGGCACTGGGAGCGGGTGGCATTGGAGATCGAGCGCCGCGCCAGGGGCTGAGGATCGGGGATTGCCGAGGCCATTCCCGGATCGCGTCGAGACGGTTCGACCGGGCGAAGGGCCGGCCGGACGGCTCCTGTCATCCCCTCGGTTTCGCCTCGGCCGGGGGCGCAGGTGCTTTGAAACGGCCGCCGGCTGCGGCAGGCTGCGCGTGTCGGTCCTGATCCACACGTTCCAAGCGTCCAATCCCGCAAGCCCCTTCCCTTCACGCCGCCAGCACCTCGTCCGGCGGCGCACCGTAAACGCCCAGGATCACCGCGGCGAAATCGCCGGTATCGGGATCGCCGGTGCGGGCGAAGGCGACCGCCGCGCCGCCCTGCGCCGCCACCCGCTCGCCTTCGCGGCATGCCGCCTCGGCGGTCTGCCATTCGCGCGCATCGCGCTGGATCATCCGGCCCTTTTTTGACCGTTCAAAAGGCTGGACCACAAACCAGGTCGCCACCGTCATGCCATCCTCGCTGCCTGCAATGTCAACGTTGTCTTGGTCACCGCTGTCTTGGTCTCTTGCCTCGCGCATCAGGGCCAGCATCATGACTCCGACAGAGGGAACAGATCAAGAACAAAGCTTGAGGTTGTGGACAGCCCGGAGCACCGCGCAAGCCCGGCAAAAACGACGCGGCGGCATAGGCGGCAAAGCTTTGCCCTGCGTTCACCAAAGTTTCTCTTGATCAAGAATTCAAGCAATACTTTCATTTTGACCAGGATATCACCGCCCCGGAGACCAGATGCGCCGCCACCTCGAGCTCGCCCTCGACGAACTGCCCGTGCTGCCCCAGGTGACCGGCGGCGACGGCCGGGCCCATGACGTCCACCTGTTCGCCCACGGCTCGGCCGACGTGATCGTCGACGCCGAGGGCGCCTGGCAGGTGGCGGACATCTATCTGGAGACATCCGAGGCGCTGGCCTTGGCCGGCGGCCGGCTGACCCGCCGCTTCACCCGGCTGGAACCGACCGCGCCGCACTGGACGCTGATCGAACAGGCGATCCGAAGGGCGCTGAGCGACCGGGTCGAGGCGGAAATCGGGGAGAGGCGAATGGCGAGTGGCGAATAGCGAATGGGGATGCGGCTGGCAGCTCGGCGCTCGGATCGAGCAAGTGGCACTCCCGCCCTTCGCATCATGCCCCACTCGCCACTCGCCACTCGCCATTCGCCATTCGCCGCCTACCCCCCATTCCCCAACCGCTACCCCTCAATCGCCTCTGCAAGCTTGACGCAATGAAGCGCATCCAGAAGGGGGCGGTCGCATCGCGTGCGTGATGGCGGCGCCCGCACCAAATAGCCGATGGAACCGACATGGCCTGGCATCCGCATTCTCAACTCCGCCCCGGCGCCGGCCGGACGCCGCCCTCGCGCATGGAGCGTTCGCGGTTCTGGGCCTTCGCCATCGTGGCGGCGGCGATCGCCGCCGGGCTGTTCACGCTTTTGACCGCACCGCCCGCGCCTTGAGCCACTCCTGGGCGACACGCAGCTGTGACCGCGCGGCCGGTGCAATCCGACGCCGCGCTCACCACGTAGACAGCATCGTCCGTCAATGGACTCCCGCTGGTACTGCTTAGGGAGACCCACCATGTCCTGGCCGATCCCGCTGCATCATCCCCACCACGCGCCGACGCCGCTGCCGCGCAACCCGCTCGGCCTTGGCCGGTTGCCGGTTTCGCGCCGACAGCGCCTGCATTTCTGGATGTGGGCGATCATCGGCGCGCTGCTCGCCGCCGGCCTGGTAACCTTCGTCACCACCGCCGCTGGATGGCCGGGCTATTAGGACCGGGCGGCGCGTTTCGCCGAACCTTTGGCCCCCGGACCTTTAGCCCCCTTGGCCGTGCGGTCCGGCAGGGCATTGGCGGCCGCGTCGGCGCCTCGGTCCTTGCCGGTGACGCCGCGCTGCAGCACCTTGGTCGCAGCCTTGTCCTTGGCCTTCGAGGAGGTGGCGATCGGGGCGGTTTCGCGGGTCGCCACCAGGCCGACCTCGGCAGGCTTCTTGCCGCCCTTGCGAGCGGCGGCGCCGAAGGTGGCGAGGCTTTCCGGCTGCTGACCATCGGTCTTGCCGGCGGTCTTGTCGTTGCGGTTCGCGGCTTTCGTCGCCATGACGCGCTCCTCCTCGAGCCCTCCGGCCCGAGGCCGGTTGCCGGAACAACCGGTGGCACCGCGCCGGGTTCCCTCGCTCAGCGCCGCTCGTTCAACAGCTCGAAGACATAAGCCGCCAACGCGCCGTAAAGCGTGTGGCCGATCGTGCTCATCAAGGTGAGCTGGCCGCCCCAGGCCAGCAGCAGGAACGGCAGGCCGGCGAGCGGCGCGAAAATGCCCAGTGCGATGAAGGTGGTGAACAGGCCCCAAAGCCAGCCATCGACCGGGCGGCCGATGCTGACGCCGTTGCGGGTGAGCAGGAAATAGGCCAGCGGATAGCCGATGACGCCGGTGAGGTAATGCAGCGCCTTGGCGACCACGTCGGACGGCTCGAAGCCCAGGCGATAGGCGAATAGCGCCTTGATCAGCGCCGGCGGCTCCAGCGGCCCGCCGGCGATCAGCGGTGTCGGCACCGAGGCCCAGATCTCCCAGAGCCCGAGCCCGGCGAGGCCACCGATGGCCAACGCATAGAGCTGATAGCCGGTCGGGACGACCAGGCCGGCGAAACGCGCGGGGCTCGCGGAGGATGAGGCGTCCAGGCTGCCGTTCATGCTCATGACGTTTCTCCCGTCGGGCTCGGCGCCGCTTGCGCCGTTGAGATGCCATTCGCCGGCGCGGCCCTGCCGTTACTGGCGGCGGTCATCACCAAAACGTGAGGAGTGTTGGGGCGAGTGGCGAATAGCTGATAGCGAGTGGGGATGATGCGACGAGGGCTGCACCCCGACGGCTTCCCTGGAGCGCGAGAAAACGCGAAAAAGCTCAACGCGATCAACCCTCTCCCACAGGGAGAGGGTGGCAGCGTCAGCTGCCGGGCGAGGGGTCGTCCCGTTCAGAATCGGCATATCGCATGTCGAGCGCAGCGTCGGGATCCGGAGAGGAACGTCCCCTCACCCGGGTCCTCCAGACCCACCCTCTCCCTCTGTGAGAGAGTTGATTGCGTTGGTTTTTTTGCCCTTGGCGAGGCAGTTTCATCCTGATCGCCCCTTTCCGTAACGATCAGCCCGGCGTCAGCGAAACCGGTCTAGGCTCCTCATCGCCGCATCGGACACCCCCGGCCCATGTCATCATCCCCCGCGACGCCGCAGAAACGCCCGCGCGACCGACGCCTCGACCTGTTCCGGGGCCTCTGCATGCTGATCATTTTCATTGCTCACACGCCCGACAATCCCTGGCTCGCCTGGATCCCCGCGCGCTTCGGCTTTTCCTCGGCGACCGAGCTGTTCATTTTCGGCTCGGGCTTCGCCAGCGCCATTGCCTTCGGCCGCACCTTCTTCACGTCCGGCTTCTGGAACGGCACGCTGAAGATCTCGCGCCGCATGTGGCAGATCTACTGGGCCCATCTCTGCCTGTTCGTGGTGCTGGCCGGCATCACCGTGCTCGCCGCCCCGCCGGGCAGCCACGCCATGCAGGCGCTGGCTTATGTGGTGAGCGCGCCGGCGCAGGCGATCGGCGGGCTGGTGACGCTCACCTATGTGCCCATGCTGCTCGACATCCTGCCGCTCTATATCGTGGTTCTGGCCCTGGTGCCGGTGATGGTCGCCGGGCACCGGCTGCAGCCGGTGCTGCCCTTCGCGCTTTCCGCGGCCCTTTACCTCGCCACCTGGACCTTCGGCCTCGCCATGCCCGGCCGGCCCGACAATGGCCAGCCCTGGTTCTTCAATCCTTTCGCCTGGCAGCTCTGCTTCTTCTTAGGCTTCGCCATCGGCCTCGGCTGGTGGACGCCGCCGGCCTTGAACCGGCCGCGCCTGGTGGCGCTCGCCGCCGTCATCGTCATCGTCTCCGTGCCATTCAACTTCTGGGGCTTCACCGACCACCTGCCCTGGCTCGTCGACATTCAGGTGGCCACCTTGCCGCTCAACACCTGGACCAACCTGCACCCGGTGCGGCTGATCCATTTCCTGGCGCTCGCCTATCTCACCTTGTCGCTTTTGGAGCGGGCGCGCTTCCTGCTCGACACCGATGTCGCCAAAGTGCTGACGCTGGTCGGAACGCAGTCGCTGCCGGCCTTCCTCGCCTGCACGGCGCTCGCCTGGATCGGCGGCATCGCGCTGGATCTCTGGGGTCGCGACGCCGGCACGGTGGCGCTGGTCAATATCGCCGGGCTGACAGGCGTGGTCGCGGCCGCCTGGATCTCCAGGTTCTACAAGAGCGAACCCTGGGCCAGGCCGAAACCGATGCCGGCGAGCGAACCGCCGGTGCCGACAGCCGCCGAGGCCCGGGCTCTGGACCGGTAAGGCCCGAACGAGGCGCGCGCCCTGCGGCCGCGCTGTTAGCGACAGTTGCGCCCGGCCTCGCGACAACTTTAAATGCATGTCGTCGCCTCCGGCCGTTTGGTTCTGTCCGGCCAGCGGCGGGACGCATGCGGAAGGCCTTGGCGAATGAGACGATGGGCTGGTGGCTTTGAAGCGCGGGTTGCCGGGGGCATGGCATGAGCGGGGCGGCGCCACAACAGGCAGCGCCCGACCCGATGGGCGACTGGGCGCAGATCCGCAGTCGTTCGGAGGCTCAGGAGGCCGCCGCCACGCCGCCGCCCGGGCTCGCCTCGCCCCAAAGCGCCGGAGAACCCGAACGCAAGAAGCTGCTGGCGGTCGGCCTTGCCATGATCCTGTCGGCGCTGGCCGGCCCGCTGATCTATGGCTTCGGCCTGTCGGAGCCGGCCGAACCGCCGGCCGCTCCCGGGCTCGCCCAGGCGGAACCACGCCAGATCCCGGCGCAAACAGCTTCGGCGCCGCCGCCGCAGACGGCCCAGCAACGCGCCAGTGCGACCTTCAGCGCCTTGCCGGCCTAGCGACGATCCCATCGTGCTGCGTGAGCTGCTCTGGTTCGCCGCCTCGATACCGGAACTGATCAGAACAGGCGAGCGGCCGACCGCCCTTCCCTACGTGATCGCCGGCAGCACCGATCGCGACGGCGCGCGCCCCTGCGTGGCCAACCTCCAGACAACCGGCAATCTCTACCAGGTTGCCTTGTCCTTGAAGGTGGTCGACGGCTTCGTCGAGGTGACGTTCCAGTCACTGCGCAAATATGTGCGCGGCCGGCCCGCCGCCGCCCTCATGCTGAAGCCCGGCCACGTCGTCTCGACCACCCTGGCCGTGGTCCGGCCCTAGGATCCGGCATAAGCAGCTCACCCGACTATCTCACGGCGTCACCATCCCGCACCTTCCATCCATGATAACGCTGGGGAAACGCCCGCCATGGACGTGCTGATCACCGGAGAGCCTGAGAAGCTGCCGCCCGAGATCCGCGCACTGGTCGACGAGCAGCGCCCGCTGCCATCAGGCGTCGACTTCTTCGAGCAGGCCTTTTTGCCGTCGGGCCTGGTGTTTCCGGCGATCATCGGTTTCACCCTGGCCATTCTCGGCGCGCTGATGCTGGTCATGGCGCTCGCCATGCTGGTCACCCTGCGGCGCAACACGGTGTACGATTCGCTCACCGTCGAGATGTGGCTCGGCGGCGCCGGCGTCACCTTCCTGTTCGCCGGCTGGATGATGCTCGGCTCGCTGAAGACCCGCTACCGCCTCATCGGCCGGCAAAAGGCCGGCGAGCACACCCGCTACGGCCTGTTCCTGACCGGCGACAGCCTGGTCAGCAACAACCTGTTTCAGACCACGGTCATCCCGCGCACCGCCTTCCGAGGCCTGAGCCACGGCGCCTTCAGCTACGAATTCAAGGGCGAGGTCAAATCCGAGGACCTGCCCGCCGCGCTGGTCGGCCGCGACCGGCCGGCGCTGGAGGCGGCGCTCCGGACCTGGGCCGGCATGGGCTGACGCCTGCCATGCGCAAGGCCCTTGCCCCATACGAAACCGTATGGCCCGCATACGCCGCCTGCCGATGCGCCGGCGCGCGCTCTCCTGTTGAGTGACAGGCCCTGAGGACGGACCGGCATGGGCATGGACAAGCTTTCCCGCACGACACGCGCCCCGGCGCCAGGTGGCGCCACCCAGTGGCCGGCGGTAGCGCTCACCGTGCTGGTCAGCGTGGTGGCGGCATTGCAGGTGGGCAAGGCGGCGATCGCGCTGCCGCAATTGCATGCCGATCTTGGCCTGTCGCTTGCCGAAGGTGGCTGGGTGATGGCGGTGTTCGCGCTGATCGGGGTGGCCGGCGGTATTGTCGTAGGCGCACTGACCGGCCGCTTCGGCGACCGGCGCATCATCCTCACGGGCCTCGTCGCGCTGGCGCTCGGCAGCGCGGCCGGCGCCTTGGCCGGCGGGCTCGGTGGACTGATCGCCAGCCGCATCGTCGAGGGCCTGGGTTTCCTGCTGGTGGTGACGGCCGCGCCCGCCCTGCTCGGCCGGGTGACCAGCACGGACAACCGCGACCTCGCCTTCGGCCTCTGGGGCACCTTCATGGCGGCGGGCATCGTCATCGCCATGCTGGCTGGCCCGCTGTTCCCGACCTGGCGCGGCCTCTGGCTCGCCAATGCCGCGCTGCTGCTCGTATGCGCGCTCATCTTCGCGCTCGCGGTGAAGCCCGGGCCGAAGGCGCGCCAGCCGCTGTCGCCGGCAAGGCTTGCGGCCGACACCGCCGCCACCGTGCGGGACGGCCGCCCCGGCCTGCTGGCGCTCGCCTTCGCCGCCTATAACCTGCAATTCTTCGCCGCCGTCGGCTTCCTGCCCATTCTCCTCACCCAACGGCTCGGCGTGTCGATCGCGGCGGCCGGCGCGCTCAGCGCTTTCGCCATCGGCGCCAATACGCTGGGCAATGTGGCGAGCGGCCCACTGCTGGCGCGCGGCATCTCGCGCGCGACGCTGATCGCGGTTGCGAGCGGCGTGATGGGGCTCGCCGGCCTGTTCATCTTCCTGCCCGCCACGCCGCCGCTGCTGGTCTTCCTGCTCTTCGTGACCTTCTCCGCCGTCGGCGGCCTGCTGCCACCGACCGTGCTGGGCGCCGCCTCCGAGGTCAGCCCCTCGCCCGCTCTCGCACCCATCGCGCTCGGCCTGATCATCCAGGGCAATAATCTCGGCCAGGTGCTGGGCCCGGTGGTGGTGGGCAGCACGGTGGCGGCCTTCGGCTGGCCCGCGGCCGCCGTGCCGGTGGCGCTCGCGGGCGCGGCCGGGGTGGGGCTTGCCTGGGCCTTGAAGGCGCGCGGCTGAGGGCCGTGTGCGTGGGGTCTCGTGCGAGAGGCCTTGTGCCGGAGCGGCGAAGGCGGATGATGCGGCGCCCTTCCGTTCAGGCTGCCCGCCATGATCGACCCGACCCGCCACCGCCCCTTGCTGCCGCTCTCCTGGAACGCGGCGGCGGCGCAGGCCGCGATCGAGGACATCGTGGCGGATGCGCTCGGCGCCTTCGATCCGATCAAGTTCTGGCCGGCCCATCCCCAGGACGACGGCCTCGCGGATGGCGAGACCAGCCTCTATTTCGGCGCCATCGGCATGATCTGGGCGCTCGATTATATGGCGCGCGTGGGCGCCACTACGGCCAAGATCGACTTCGGCGCCGTGCTGCCGCGCCAGATGGCGGCCAATGCGGCGGCCTTCGCCGGCATGGCCTATGCCGCCCATGGCTCGCTCTTGTTCGGCGACATGGGTACGGCTCTGGTGGCCATGCGCCTCGCCTCCTCCCCGGTAATCGCCGACCTGGTCTTTGTCCGGGCCGAAGCCAACAGCACCTTGCCGATCCGCGAGCTGATGTAGGGCCTGCCCGGCTCCATGCTGGCCGCGCTGCACATGGACGCGATGACGGGGGAGCCGCGGTGGCGCCAGCTCTATGAGGCCCAGGCCGCGCGCCTGATCGGCGAACTCGAGGACACACCCGACGGCCGGCTCTGGACCCAGGATCTCTATGGCCGGCATCAGCAATGGCTCGGGCCCGTGCACGGCTTCGCCGGCAACATGATCCCGCTGATGCGCGGCTGGCGCTGGCTGAGCGAAGCGCAGCAAGCGACGGTGGCGGATGCGGCGACGCGCACGCTTAGCCTCACCGCCCTCACCTCGCCCGACGGGCGCAAGCTGGCCGCCGCAGACCCGGCCAAGCCGCCCGGTCAGCCTCTGCCAGCACTGCCACGGCGCGCCCGGCATGGTGACCACCTTCGCCGCCGCGCCCTTCGCCTCGGCCGAACTGGACGAGCTGATGCTCAAAGGCGGCGCCTTGACCTGGGCCGCCGGCCCGCTCGCCAAGGGCTCCAACCTCTGCCACGGCACCGGCGGCAACGGCTATGCCTTCCTCCGACTCCATGAGCGCACCGGAGAGGCGCTGTGGCTCGACCGCGCACGGGCGTTCGCAATGAACGCGATCGCGCAATGGCGGGAAGCCAGGGAGGCGGTCGGCCGGGGGGCGGTATTCGTTGTGGACGGGGGATGTCGGGCTGGCGGTGTATTTGTGGGATTGCGGAAGGGGTGTGGGGGCGTTTCCGACGGTGGATGTGATTTGAGGGCCTACAGCGTCGCCGCTCCACAGCCTCACCGTGGTCGCTATTGGATTCAGACGTAATGTCTTGCTAAACCTAAGATAGCCATCATGGAAAACAACTCGCCGAAATGACCATATTCGTGCGCCTTTCAAAGCGGTCGAATAAGTTCGATGTTTTCGGCGTTTCCCTGACAGCTCGCTGATTCGATGCTGCACGGCTAGCTGGGGTTAGAGGGCGCGCCACGACATGAGTTCTGCGAACAAAGAAGCAAAAATGCTCACGATCGAGGAAGAAAAGGCCTCGAATTTCAGCCGTCTAATTAAATCCCAAGTTGAAGGTGAGCTTGAAGATGCAGCGTATTCGCAGCCTGCCTTGACGTCCGCTTTCGTTTCTGTCGGGGGCAACTACATCGTACAGGACGGCGGCTCGCCAGAGTTTCACGCGGCACTCTTTGACGAGAGGCTCGGCCAGCGGAAAGCGACCATTTATGGATACGCTCCAGTGGACGACCAGGGCGTCCTCAGGCTCTTCACAGGAGATTACAGCCCGGACGAAACAGTTCGCTCCGTCGGGAAGCAAGCGTTCGAGCATCTAGTAGCTCGAGCAGCTTATTTTTATGCCTGCGCATCGAGCGGCGCCGAGATGATCATGTCGGATGACGTCCTCGCGTGCGTTAACCATATCCGCGATGCTGCGGATCAGATCGAAGACGTACGGATCATCGTTGTCTCGGACCGTCGGGTCAACGCGAGTGAGTTGGAGACCGAGAGCGGCGGGATCACAATCAAAAGCGAAACCTACGATATCGAGCGCCTCCATCGAATATCGGATATCGCGGTCCGACGGTCCGACATCGTTCTGGACTTCACCCAGGAGCAATGTGGGCCAGTTCCTTGCATCGAAGTTAGCGGACGGGATTACAACTACAAAACATACCTACTGATGCTTGATGGCGAAACGCTGTACCGCCTCTTCGAACGATACGGCGCCCGGCTTTATGATCTGAATCTGCGCTCATATCTTCAGCCTAAAACGCCCGTTAATAGGGGTATCCTCACCACCATCAAGGAGGCACCAGATCGATTCCTAGCTTACAATAATGGGCTCAGCGCTACCGCCGATGAGATCGAAGCGGGCCTGGAAAATGGTCGCGTTGTGATCCGACGTTTGGTGGGATTTCAGATCGTCAACGGCGCGCAGACGACCAGTTCAGTTCACCGAGCGCGAAAGAACGGCCTTGACGTCAGCGCAGTGCACGTTGCCGTTAAGTTGACGCGGGTCGAAGCTGATGATCTCGATGAGATCGTACCGCTGATCACCGAGTACGCGAACACACAAAACCCGATCAGGGCTTCCGATCTCAGGGCAAATCTCGAATTCCACCGCTTGGTAGAGAGTTTGTCGGAGCGGATCTGGACACCGGACGGCCAGAGCCGGTGGTTCTACGAGCGGGCGAGAGGTTCCTACGAGGCGGCGCTGCTTCGTTATGGAACGACCGAAAAGAAAAAAAAGGAATTCAAATCGGAGAACCCAAAGTCCCAAGTCTTCAAAAAAGAAGAAATGGGAATCCATTGGATGTCTTGGCATGACAAGCCCGATATTGCGAGTCGCGGCGCACAGAAGAATTTCGCACGATTTATGGAGACCGTCGCAACACTGGTGTCTGACGGCTTCAGGCCAGACGGTGATTTCTACCGCAATACCATCGCGATGATTATCATCGCCAAAGCGGCAGAGCGCGCCATCAAGAAGAGCGGCGTGAGCGGGTATAAGGCCCAAGTCAAATGCTATCTGATGGCCCTTGTCCATGAGCGGCTCGGCGAAGCTTTCCGACTGAACCGCGTCTGGCGCGAGCAAGGGGTATCAGATGCGCTCAAAACCCTCCTTGAGACGTGGGCACCGCTTGTTCGAGACGAGTTTGTCCGGACCGCCAACGGACAGAATGTCACGGAATGGTGCAAGAAGGAGGCGTGCTGGGACGCTCTGAGGGGCATGGATCTACCTCTTGTGGCTGTTCCTGAAGCCTCAACTGAAGATCCAGCCATGTCCGACACAGAGCTTGATGACGACGCTGAAAGCCTGAAGGCCGCGGCCGCGACCGCGACGATCCGTGCGCCAGACGCGTCCAAAGATGAAGAGAATATTCGCCTTTGCCACACGCTGCCCGAGGCGGCTTGGTCTGCAATTGCGGCTTGGGGATCGAAAGATCGGATCCTTGACGACTTCGAGAGACAGATCACCGCGACAATGCTCCACAGATCGATCAGCGGCTGGCATAGGCTTCCAAGTGCCAAGCAGGCGAAGCATGCGGCTCGCATAGTGCGGCTAGCGATGGATCAGGGTGTGATCGAACCAATCCTCATTGACGCTTAGGCTTCACTGCTTTGAATGCGAATACACCGGTGGGCATCTTCTTCGGCTTTCCTTTGGGCGGACTCCCCTTGTCGGCCAACGGCTTGGTCACATTACCGCCTTCGCCTGCTGTTGCAGGTTCTGCCGATCTTGCTGGCTTAGCGAAGACGCCCTTGTTCGCAGCTCTCCTCTCCCCTTCCTTCCAGTCCGCGACATCCTTGATGAAATCCTCGTCGCCGATTCTTCTGCTTTCGAACTCCTTGTCGTGGTCGATGCGAACAAGCAACGGGAACCGGACCGCTTGGCCAGATACGATGCCCTGCCCCGGCCCGAAGCTCTGCAGGACCCTGGCGTCAGTATCGCTCAAATTTTCCATGACCGATCGAACGAAATTCTTGTCCTTGGGATTGACAAGGCGGAGTACCAAGAAGCTGTTGCATTGAGCTAGGATCGTCTCGTCAAGCCGCGCTGGGCGCTGAGATATAATAAGCAAGCCCGTTCCAAATTTTCTACCTTCCGTGATGACCTTACGCACGGTGGCGAGCGACGGTGTCTCATCCAGACCTTCGCTGCGACTAGGAATGAAGTTGTGTGCCTCTTCCAGCACCGCGAGAAAAGGAGGAATTCGTCGGGACAAGTTCGCGCGATGATCAAACAGGGCCTCGAGAACAATCGAAACTATCGTAGATTGGGTTAAGTGGTCGTATCCAGCCAAGTAAAAGATCGCTACTTGGCCCTTTCGAACAAGTTCCTCTGGATCTCGCTTCGGGTCTCCCATTCGCGTGAACTCGAACGTGTCCCTCAACCGATCTCTAAGCCGCTCGTTGTTCTTCTCCATTTGCGCGAGATTATGTAGAATGAACGCAAGGGAGCGCTTGACGGCGTTCACCGTCATAGCGCTAAACTTCTTGGCTCCTTCTTCCTCACTATCCTTGTTTCCGAGCTTTTTCGCCGTCGCCTCGCAGCGCTCGATCAGGCCATGGATGTAGTCTGCGGCCGACGTATCGCGGTCGATCTTGGCTTCGCTTGTGATCTTATTGAAGTAGTCCTGTTGGGCTTCGCTGAGGCGGCGGCCCATCTTGGCGATCAAGTCTCCGACGATGGACTGGTTCTCCTCAGACACCTGGATCATTGGGTAGAACAGCTTGACGCTCGCACCTTCAGGTAGCTTGTCCCGGTTCTCGTAAAGGCCCAGGTAGTCTCCATGGGGGTCAAAGATGATCAGTGGATACGAATGATCGATGAGTTCGAGTAGAATCCGACGACTGGCCACCGTCTTGCCACCACCCGTCATCGCGAGGATGGCCATGTGCCGCGAAACCACCTTTGACGCGGTCAGCGCAACCTCTACATCCGATCGACCGAGGAGCGACCCGATCTTAAGCCGCGCCGTATCCTTCTCGGAGGATCCGAGCAGCTTTTCAATTACGCTGGCTGGCGGCGTTAAGACGCTGGCGGCCGGTTGAACCGGGTAGGTCAACGGAGAGATATCGAGCTTCTCGGCCTCTCCCAACCTAGTCGCGCCAAGAATAAGGACTTCCGCCTGCAGATAATCACGGCTGTTGGAGAGAACCGTATCAATGAGTCGGATATTCTCCTCAGCGAGTTCCTGGGCTGCTTCAGCAGGAAAGAACGGATTGTGGCGCTCGATCGACACGATGCGTCCCCACACTAGGACCAAGTGTCTCGCACCGCCGTCATGGGGCACTTCTGTCTTGGTAGCAACGATATCTCCGACCTTCGCCTGATAGCTCCTCAAGATGAACGCGTAGCTGTCCGTTGAGGTCGCTCCAACGACCGTACCGATCGCATTTGCCTTGTTGTCAATCCAGGGCATGCATTCTCCTATCAGGCCTTCGGCCGAAACAGCCAGTCTCGGCTGTCGACGGCAAGCATCTTCATTGCGTATTCGCGCACAGCCACATTTTCGGTCGCAAGCGCGCGCCGGAGAAGCAGGCCCTTGTGGCTCGCCGAAACCTGCTTGGACAGCCAAGCTGGGACCTTCGCGAATTTGTCCACGATATCGAGCGCGGCTGGAAAGCCGTATCCAGGCAGGAGTCGTGAGGTAGCGAGAATGAGCGCCGCCGCGTCGTCGAATGCGCACTCCCCCTCAAACGCTTCGATCCGAAATGGCCGGACGAGCTCTGATGGCTTCAGATAGCTTGTCAACACTTTCGGATAGGTCCGTATATGTTCGTCCCAGTCCTCCGGCCACTTCTGCTCACTACCCTGCCGATTGACCGTGACTGGCACTAAGTACTCTTCGGCCTTCAAGACCAAGTCGAACACCTGAGCGTCCGACAGATCATAGCGCCTAAGCAGCGCCTGACCCTCCTTCAGATCTTTCGAAGAGAGATCTCCCCGCTCGTTCATTTGAATGAGAAGCGCCTCTAAGACCGGGCGACCGCCGCCGTCCCGTTCAACTACTCCGAGAACGCTTGCCTTAGTCGCCGAAAGCCCTTCGAGAATATGGCGGTAGAGCGGCACGAAGTGGCGCCACGTCGCCCCCTCGACGCCATTGCCCGCCAACTTTGAGGCTGCTCTCTCCGAGTATGCCGGAAATCCCTTCGTACCGTACGGAGAAACCGGATTCACCAGTGGCCCGTGAACCAATACCAAGTCAATATCAGGCCGTCGCCGCAGCAGCGCTAGCGTACCGGCGGCCTCGGAGATAATCCTGGCCGCGTCCTGCAGCTTGGCCCTATCATCAAATCGGTCCTCGTAGGTCTGGTGTTCCTCCGAGTACATATCGTCGATTATCGAGATCTCGACGTCGAAGTCCTCTCTGTGCTTGCTCTCGTCGCCGGGCTTCACCACGTACGATCCGACGCGGATACCGATAGGCGCAGTGCCAGGGACATTCATGTTTGCAACGCCGCCGTCAACAAAAGCGAATGTCTTCCCACGCTGCTCCAGCCAATATTTCCCCGGCGCGTACGAAGCCGCCTGAATCAGATCATTACTCCTCAAGAATGCGGACACCGACGACGCGAGATGCTCGATGTAGTCAGCGAAGCGATCTTGCAGCTTGGCCCCATCGTCCCGTGCCACGCGGAGCATGTTCGCCAGGAACGTTCCCTGCGTGATCCGGGTTTGGATACGCTCCCTTATCTCGTCTTCTATCGATTCCACCGGCTTGCCCCCATACGCGCATGACGATCGTACGAACCCGTAGACAACGCAAGGACGCGCCTCCATCGGAGCCTGCGGAACGCCTCCATCGGGGCGACATCATGAGCGTCGAGGCTCGTAGCGCTTTGATGTCAAAGATCCGCGGCAGGGATACGAAGCCTGAAATCGCGATCCGAGACCTCCTCCGGTCAACACAACTCGAATTCGAGGAACAGGTGCGCACGCTGCCTGGCCGCCCTGACTTCGTGATTCGGACTGCGCGGGTTGCCATTTTCGTCGACGGTGACTTCTGGCATGGTCGTCGGTTCGCTGGATGGCGTCGCAAGTTGTCCGAAAAATGGGAGACCAAGATCGCCGCCAATATGGCGCGTGACCTTCGGAATCGTCGACAACTGCGTAATGCCGGCTGGAAAGTGATCCGACTGTGGGAAAAACAGATCGCGAAGGACCCACGTCGGGCCCTACGCAGAATTCGCACCGCCGTCATGCAACGCTTGTGCACAACGGGGGAACCTGGCAACCTGGCCGCCATATCTGGGACGGCGGGATGCGATGACAATCAAGGGAATTGACCTCTTCTGTGGCGGTGGGGGCAGCAGCGCCGGGGCCGCCATGGCGGGGATAACCATGGCGGGAGCGGTCGATGCGTGGGACATCGCGACCGAGACCTACATCGACAACTTCCCGACTGCGACACCAAACGTCATGTCCCTGCGGCTCGATGAGACGACGGGCCCCGAGATATTTCCGGATCTCGGGAGCATTGATCTTCTTATGGCGTCGCCCGAATGTACACATCATTCCGTCGCTCGTGGCGCACGTCCGCGCGACGAAGAGAGCCGCAGGTCCGGTCTGTACGTTATGCGCTTCGTCGAAGACCTTTCTCCAAGGTGGCTGGTACTGGAAAATGTCACGGCCATGAGAAATTGGCCGGGCTTCAATGACCTAATCTCGGAGCTTCGCCTCCGTCACGATTATCACGTGGAAATAGTGGCTTTGGATTCCGCGGACTTTGGTGTGCCGCAGAATCGACGACGCTTGTTCATTCTGGCCGACAAACTGAAGCGCCCCCGACTGCCCAAACGGACTGCGTCGAAGCCATTTGCTGCACGCGGAATCCTAGCTAGGCAAGATGACTACAACTGGACGCCTCTGAAATCTCCCGGTCGAGCCGAGAAGACGCTCGAAAGAGCCGAACGCGCGATATCTGAGCTCGGCCAAGGAGTCGATTTCCTGCTCGTGTATTATGGCTCTGACCAAGCAGGGGGCTGGCAGACACTCGACAGACCGCTGCGCACGCTGACGACGCTCGATCGTTTCGGGCTGGTCAGTTGGATGAACGGTGTTCCAATGATGCGAATGCTGCAAGTACCTGAGCTCAAGCGGGCAATGGGCCTTCCGAACTGGTTTCGCCTCGATCGAGGCACGCGTCGCGACAAGATCCGTCTTCTCGGAAACGGCGTCTGCGC